>JGI25917J50250_1000539_pt1 | contig 10468 bp, 13 predicted proteins | sample LauGreSBDMM110SN_4_FD_50250 | JGI IMG/M metagenome (IMG submission 50250) | reverse complement strand
TCTTTCACAATGCCAGTCAGGGTGTCACCCGATTGAATGACTTTGACACTGGCGGGCTGCGTTTGCTGAACTTGGTCCAAGGCTTTTGCAAAGCCAGGGCGCGACAAGGCCGCCACGGTAGTGGGCGTACTTCCCACAAGGGCATTGGGTAAATTGGATTCAATTCTCATGATGATGTGGCATCTTTATTGCATGAACTCCGTTATGTTCAATCCAAGTGTCAAAACTTCTGCACCTGCCCCAGGCTTGATGCAAATCCTGTGCCTGACGGTTTTTTGGCTCACTGCTTTGGCGTTCCCTTTAGGGGCCGTAGCGCAATCCAACTCTGCCGCCGAGTCGATGGGCTTGCAAGTGCGTCAATGGATGTCACAAACCCATGGTGTGAAGGTTCAAGATGTGGTCATTGCNCCTTTAGATGATCGCTTAAAAATTCAAGGCTGTCAAAAATCTTTGACTGTTGACAACCCATTTGCATCTAAAGAAACGGTGCGTGTTCGTTGCTCAGAGCCAGTTTGGCAGCTCTATTTGCAAGTCAGTATGCCCACTGTTCGGGCCAATCCACCAACAGTTGTTGGTTCTGCGGGTGCTCAAAACACGGGTGTACCTCTGAATTCTGGTGCCCCCCTTCAAGCCAACAATCCGCCCACCGTGACCAGAACCATCGTGGTTGCCAAGCGTTTGTTGCAAAGAGGCGTCAATTTGCAGCCAGACATGCTGGAAGAAGTTCAAGCTTCGTCAGGAAATGTCGATACCATGTTACTGAATACAGTGAAAGACGCTTTACAAGCTGAAGTCACGCGGGATATTCCAGCTGGACAAGCTTTAAGGGTGTCTGATATTCGGCGTGCCCTTTTGGTGAAGCAAGGCCAAACTGTGATGTTGTCAATTGGCAACAAGTCTGAATTTCAGATTTCAATTCGGATGGACGCGATGCAAGATGGGCGGCTTGGAGAGCAAGTTAAGTTGAAAAACCCAGAGACGGGTAGGCAAGTCTCGGGTGTTGTAACGGGGCCAAATGCTGCAAAAGGACTGTGAAATGTTTAAATTACACGGTTTTTACCATTTAAACCCCAAAATTTTAAGAAAATGATTCAAGTTCTAGAATGTACTGTCGATACTGAGCATGTCCAACCCTCTATTATGGGTTGATGTGTGAAGAGATAAGAAAGTGAGCCAGTTATGACTGATGCGATTTCAAACTATGGACGACGTGCCCAGTCGGACGCTTCGCTGCGCAGTGCTATTGATAAGACTGACCGTAAATCTGGTGCATTGGCAGATCTTTCAACTACCGCGCCTGCCCCAAAACCTGCTGAAGGTGACCAAGTGCAATTGACCAATGTGGCCTCACGTGCCATGGCTGAACCTGACTTTGACCGTGTCAAAGTAGAGTCTATCAAGCAAGCCATTGAAGATGGCCAGTATCCATTGAGCCCCCGCAAGATTGCCGAGAGCTTTCATGCCATTGAACAGATGATCCGTGAGTGAGCGGGTACTTACACTGACTGTGCAGCTGGCCCAGCTGTTGGCTTTGGAGTTTGACTCTCTTAAAAGCCAAGACCTGGACCGGTTTGAGTCTTTGCAAGCTGGCAAAAATGACCTGCTCCAAGAACTGACCGAAAAGTGCCCCTCGGCCCAAGATCTGCAAGACTTACCCGAGTGGGAGAATTTGCGCGAAATGCTCCTTGAGTGTCGCGACCTTCACAGGCGCAACGCCATTTTGATCGAGCGAAAACTTGACACCATTCGAGGCACATTGCACAGCCTGCAAGTGGGCGATTCTGGAAGCACTGTTGAAGTTTATGACCGACTGGGTCAAGTGGCGCGATTTAGTCGCGGTCGAGGCTATCAAGAAGTTTGATTCAATCTGCTGGCAATGGCTCGATTGGTGTTGCAGCTTTTTCATCGCCAGGGCGCATGCCTCTAAGCCAGTAGACCCAAGACAAAACCACTGCCACAACGGTGTAAAGCTCTTGAGGTATTTCTTGGTCAACTTCCAATCGGCTTAAAAGGGCTAGCAACTGAGGATCCTCAGAAATGAAAACGCCTTGCTTGCGTGCTTCTTCAATCATGCGCCATGCAAGATCGTCGTCTCCTTTTGCTGTGACCACAGGCACAGGATTTTTGCCATAGGCCAAAGCGATGGCTTGCCGCATTTGTCTGCTCATGCTGAAACGTCCACCACCAAGCCACGACCAGAAGGCACCCAATCACTGGCCTCACTGGGCCTTGGGCCATGAACCACATTGAAGCTGCGCATGGTTAGGCCAGATGCGCGTAATTCATTTCCCAACAAAAAAGAGCGAGACCGGGCCTGCGCCACCACGCTTTCGTTTTCTGCCCACATGGTGAGCTCAATTTGCTGCGCATTCATCAATTGTGTTTGAAGCCACACCGGACCCAGATCTTCGCTTTTGGAATGAATGTTGACAGTGAGAACAGGTTGCTCGCCGTCTTGTTGTGGGCTACGTCGAATGGTCAGCTCCACGGGATTTGAATCAACAAAAGGCAGGGTCATGCTGAACAATACTTCTTGTTGCGCTTGCGCTTGCACCGCTTGAACTTGGCTGGCTTCGATGTCGTCCACTGCTTTGCTTAGTTTTTCAACCAGATCCGGTTCTGAGCTTCCCTCGCTGCCTCCCACACTTAATTCAGCAATGAGTTTTCTTAGAAGCTGCTTAGGATCGGGGGCTTGAGGTTGCAGGCCTCTTGCCAGCCAAACTTCTGCACCCATGGCGCCCATCATGGCTTGCTTTACGGCAAGGGGCGTGAGTTGAGTCATGGACAACTGCAATGATCGCCATTGGGCCTGCAGGTCTGGACGTTGAACCATCTTGAGCAAAGAATCGAGCGTACCGGGCTGAAATAATTGCGGTAATTCGGAATTGACTGTGGGCCGATAGAGCAATGTGGCAATGCGAGAAATAAGAGGTGGCGCGTTAACGGGAATTAGTGTTCCGCCTTGCGCTCTGAGCCAAATCGATTCGCCCACTTGAGACATTTGCAAGCCAGGCACAGGCAGTGTTTTACCTTGCAAGACGAGCATGGGCTGATCGTGTTGTAAGCGAACAGAGGCTTGAACAATTTGTCCATCTTTGAGTCCCAAATCAGCAGCACTGTTGGGCTGCAAAGGCAGTAGTTTGCCTTCTAGAAAAATGGGGTGAATTCGGCCTGGCGATACTAGCGCCTCGCCCCCTGAGATCAAGGGAAACGAACCCACTGCTTGCGGGCTTGATAGTCGCGGGCAGATGGGTTGTTGTCTGCGGCTTCTTGTGCGCCAGCTGAACGAGGTGTCAAAGTAGATCGAATGATTTCGCCTTCGAGTGGCACCATAATGACCGTGCCACCCTTGACACGTTGTTGTGGATTGCCAGTGATGACTTTGGGGTTGGCATCTACCAAAGCTTTGCGAAGGACAGCCGTATTGAGGGGGCTGTTGGCATAAATCTTTTGAATCAATCGGTCAATGGAAATGCTTTCGGTCACCTTGTACTTGGGTGCTGTCGCCTCTCGGGTTTGTGCATCTGCATTTGCATCAGCCGCATAAACTGTGTTGGCCAGCGCAAATGACAATGCGCTCAAAATGTACAAAGCAAAAAATCTGGCTGCAACTGTTGGCTTTGCAAAATGAAGATGTGAATTTGTCATATCAAGCTTGATTGAATCAGTAGGGTGTCAAGGTAAATGCAGGTTCGGCATTGGCCACCGGCTTGGAATTACGCTTTGGTGATGCTACTGTAGTTTTGGGTTTTACGTTGGGTTCTTTGATCAAGGTCTCTGTGGGCCATGCACGCCAATCGGCTTGTACTGATTTTGCTGGGCCAGCCAATATCACCATTTGCGAATTGAACGGCGTGACGGATTGCACTTTGGCAAGCAAGGTTTGCGGCGCACCATTTTTGCTCATGAGCTCTGCAGGAAAGCTTGATGGGTTGGCAACCAACCACTCGTCGCCTTTTTTCACACCGGCTAATGCACCCGCGTTGATTTCGATTTGTTGGGCGTTGGCCGCAGTCAGCATGGGGTTGAAGGGCTGGCAAGCCAGCCATTCTTCAGCATTGCTTCGAAAAACTTGNAGTTCATTTTGCAATTCAACCATGCTGGACAAATTGATTTTGGGCGTAGACCACGCAGGCGTGTCCATTTCTAAGACCACACTGGTGCTGTCTTCGTAACCCGTATTCTGGCCTTCAGAACCAGTGACTTGCAGGTTCATCAGGACTTGCATGCGGTTTCCTTTTTCGCCGCGAAGACCCGCCAATCCTGTTGCTTCAAGTTGTTCAACGCGAACCAGTAGTTTTGCAGTCCATGTGAGCTTGTCTGGGCGATTGCCAATAAGTACACGCTCATAAGCGGACATATTTTTGGACATGGATGGCTCGGGCAGGCTGTTGACCATGCGCCAACCGTTGCTGTTGCTTGTAGCATTGATGGCATTGGCGTTGCCAATCCATTGTGCTTGAATCAATGGCAAGAATGCCGACAGAAAAACGGGGTGCGCGCTTGGATCCAGTTGCAACTCCAAACTCATGACATGCCTGAATTTTTCGCCAACTTTGATCTTGCAGGCAGGCGCTTCAGCCACGAAAACTTTGGTTTGCGGGAGCGATTCTTTTGCAAAATGGGTCACCTTATTCAGGGCCTTATTGATTTTTTGCAAGGTGCCTTTGATTAAATTAGGTTCGGGCCTTTGCAGAGGTTGCTCAGGGGCTACTGCAGGGTATTGCAGGTGCGCCTTGGGTTGACCTGCTTCATCACGATCGTAGGCCAAAACGCGAACGCCCCGAACTTCCATGCCATTTTTGAAGCTGCTGCTTTCGCGCAAGCTTCCTTGGCTGTCAATCCATGTGGTGGTTTGGACACGTGTAGGGGTTTGAAGCGAAGCGTCAATCAGGCCCTGACGAATGGCATCCAAACGTTCTTGCGGGTTGAGTTCCGCTGAGGCATTTGTGGCAAAGACACAAGCCAAAATGGCCAAGCCGACGACAAGGGATTTTGTATGTTGATTGCCTCTTGCCATGATCAACGTCCTTTGGCGGCTACTTGACCCATGTACATGATGCGCAAATCTTGCACCACATCACGGTCTAATGTCAAAGTGGTCTCATATGTGTCTTCGCCAACAGGGGTGATGCTGACCAAACGCGCGCCGTAAATAACGCCTTCTACTTTGGTGCGGAAGGTGTCGTTGGTAACAACCATATCAGCAACGGTAGAACTGGCATCCAGTTGTTGTCCATAGACTTGTTCGGTTAAGTTGCGGTAAGCATCGAGCTTTGAAGCTCGAATGGCCATAAGCCTTTGTTGGGCTGGATTCTTGTGATTTTGCACGGCCACAACAGCATAGCCAGTTGCGGTGATGGTTTCACGCTTCTCAACAACAGGTGGAATCAAAGACGAAGCATCCCTGGAGGAGGTTGGCATTGAAAGGCTGATGGATTTGCAGCCGGTCAGGGCAACAATGCTTAAGCTCAGTAAAAATGCGGTGGTGCGTTTCATTTGCAATTCCTTGAAAGAGGGGGACTCGAAGTCCTACACCCTCTGATTCGGCATTAACTTGAGAAGCTTGAGGACTTTCGGTGCTTAATTTTGGGTACTGTTTTGATTATCTTATTTTGAGGTTTTTGACGTTTGTTGCAAAAAAGATGTTCAAGTTGACGGTTTTCCGACATTTCAACCAATTTTTGGCCAATTTGCAATACATTGGTGTCTTGAAAAAGCTTTTGCCTCATTATTCACAGCCCNATGGCTAAAAAGAACTCGTCTAAAGTATTCATTGGCGCTAGCGCAAGCGCAGACGCCATTCGACACTTGATCGAGCGAGTGGCTTCGTCCACCGCGACTGTCCTCATTACTGGCGAAAGTGGCACTGGCAAAGAGTTGGTGGCTCGAGCGCTGCACGACCAATCAGACCGCAGCGGTGGCAATTTTGTACCAATCAATTGCGCAGCCATACCGAAAGACTTGCTGGAAAGTGAGTTGTTTGGCCATCGAAAGGGGGCATTTACAGGCGCCATGGCCGATCGCATTGGGCGTTTTGAGCTGGCACATGGTGGCACGATTTTCTTAGATGAGATTGGTGACTTGTCACTCGACATGCAAGTGAAGTTGTTGCGTGTATTGCAAGAGCGAACAGTTGATCCGGTGGGCGGTCTGAAATCTGTGGCAGTTGATGTTCGCGTGGTGGCCGCAACGCACCGAGATCTCGAAGCGGAAATTGAATTTGGCAGGTTTCGCGAAGACTTGTACTACCGCTTGAATGTGTTGCCTTTGAATACACCCGCTCTGCGCCAAAGATCGCAAGACGTACCCGCTTTGCTGACGCATTTTGCCCAGCACTTTGCGTCCAATGGCCAGACGCCCATTACATTCACGACCGACTTTATAGAAGCGCTGAAAGATTATGCTTGGCCCGGCAATGTGCGAGAGTTGTCTAATCTGGTCGACCGTTTTAACACCTTGTTCAGTGGCCAATTGTTGAGTTTGGGCACCGTACCTTCTTCTTTGCTGCCCAAAGGTTTGCGGATCATTCAAGCCGAGCGTGTTAGCACGCCCATAGCGGACTCTTTGGAAATTGTGGCACCTTTGAGCATGCAGGATGCTCATCACAGTGCCAATGCCGATGTGATGAACCCGTTCGCCAATNCCGCGCCACCCTTAGCCATGGACCTGCACAACGAAGTAGAAGACATCATTATGTTGGCGCAAGGTTTGCCTAGTTTGCCGCCAGAAGGTCTGTCTTTGAAAGATCGCCTGGCCGACATTGAGCGCGATTTAATCATGCAAGCATTGGCTCGAACCGATGGCAATGTGTCGCAAACAGCGCGCTTGCTGAATTTNCAACGCACCACACTCATTGAGAAACTCAATAAATACGATTTGCGTCAGGGCACTTTGCCCGTGGCGTTGCCTGAGGGCGAGAAAGAAGGCGACTAAGCTTCGAGCCTGCTCAACACAGCGTCAATTTGAGGGCTTGCTGCTTAATACGCCGCTGGCACCAGCAGGCGCTATGTCTTGTTGAGGGCGNGGGTATTGAACCATTTTTTCTCGTTGCTTGACAGCAGCAATGGCGGCTGCGTTTTGAGCGTTTGCATTAGCGGTACTTTGAGCTGCGGCCTTGGCGGCTACAACATTTTCAGCTGCTTGGCGTTCCTTTTGCAAACGGGCTAAGGCTTCCATTTCTTTCTTGAACGTGCCCGTTTCGCCGACGGCACCTTGAAGACCACCCACTTGGTTGGCCACAGCATTCAAGGCCTTAGATTGCTGCACAAAGCGACCTTCCAACGACTTGACCTGAGCAGCCAATACTTGACCCTTTTCACCCACTTGCTGTGCCGTTTTTTCGGGCATTGATTCGGCATTTTTAATGGCCTCGTTTAGGCGAGCTTCTAATGTGCCTTGCATTTTGGTCATGGCGTCTTGTTTTGACACCATCTCTTGTAAGCCNTCATTGACCGAGCCTACCAANTCCATGGAGGAGTCAAGTTCTGTGACGCGTTTGCTTAAGACGCCCAACATACTGTCCATTTGGTTGATCCGTGACTTTAAGCTAACCGTCATACCTGAAAAAATACTGGCCGCAATGACCATCAGGCCAGAGGCCACTCCAAGCAAAATCAGAGTTTGCTTTTTTTGGGCTTTCATCAAAACTTCAAGGTTGCTGGTGGCTTTCTTCATATTTTCAGCAGCGCCCACTCCTAAATTAGCGGAGCGTGTTGCCAGCTCGGCTGAATCGAGCATGACCATTTTGAGGCCTTCTATCTCCTCTAGATCGGATACAGGCGTAGCTTCGTGATGCGGTTCATGCGCATCATGGTGGGCGTGGTCGTTACCACCCGTAGTGGGCTGGGTACTCATGTCATGTTCCTTTATTCAAGCTTTTCCAAGCGTTCTCGCACTTGGTCGTTCTCGATTTTTACTTTGATCACGCGAGCTGGAAAATTCATTTCGGGCATGGGTGAACTTGTCGAAGCAGTTTTCAGAGTCGGGTTTTCAGCCGCCTTTTCTGGCTCGTTGGTTACAGTATCGACAGCTGCAGTGGATGCTTGAGGCTTAAGGATGCTATCTAACTGACTTATATCGATAGATTTTTTGTTGGCTGGAGGTACGGGCGCATCTTTGGGTTGAGAAGCAAAACGATCGGGTGCATCTGCTGCACTTTGATAGCCTTTGATATTCTCATGGCCTCCTTCTTTGCTTTGAAATCCTTTATTGACCTCTTCGTGTGGCCATGACAACTTGGTTGGGGTCGTTGGATTTGCTAACGCCACCATCCATGACCACATTTTCGACCACGTTTTGCTCACCATCAGAAAGTACTTTACGGACGGCAGGTGAGCCAGCCTCACCTTTTTTACCAACGGCAATGTTGGTGCCTTCAGGCATAGACACTGTATGGGGACGATCCGTTTTGATGATCATCGGTTCTTCTGGATTGTGATTTTCACTCATATCGATTCCTGGCATTTAGTTATTCAGTCTAATTAACTTGTCATTAATTTTCCGTTTTCATCGAACATCATGGAGGCTGGCACTTTGGGCNTTGGCTTGGGCATTGGCTCAATACCTGGCTTNACATCAGCTAAGCTAAAAACATAGGCAATCACTTGAGCCACCGCCAAATACAAAGCTTCAGGAACTGGGTGATCTACTTCGGTATTGAAATATAGCGCACGGGCCAATGGTGGTGCAGCAAATATTTCGACGCCATTCTTTTGGGCCTCTTCGCGAATGCGGGCGGCCATGTGATCGGAACCTTTGGCCAGTAAAATTGGGGCGCCATCGCCAGTAGGGTCATAAGACAAAGCCACAGCAAAGTGTTCTGGATTGGTAATGACCACGTCTGCATCTTTGACTTTTTGCAACATGCGGTTGTTGGCCATTTCGCGCTGACGTCTGCGAATTTGCTGTTTCACCTCAGGGCGGCCTTCCATGTCCTTCATTTCATCTTTGACCTCTTGCTTGGTCATGCGCATTTGTTTTATGAAGGCGTAGCGCTGGTAAGGCGCATCGATAAGGGCTATGACCAACAAGCTGAGCGAAAGCCAAAGTGCTGATTCAGCAATCATCCAACCAGCCGATACCAAGGCAGGCTCTATTGCCATCTGGCCCAATTGCATCATTTGATCCATTTGCCGGCTGACCAGGGACCACAATACAACGGCTACCAAAGTGAATTTTAAAATCGATTTCAACAATTCAATGGCGGCACGGGCACCAAACATTCGTTTAAAGCCAGAAAAGATACTGAGCTTGCTGAATTTGGGAAGGATGCTCTTTAAAGAAAATAAATAGCCGCCTGTAGCACCGCTAGACAGGATGGCCAAGACAGCTGTCACCAACAGCACTGGCACAATGAGTAAAAAGCTCTCGCCTATTTGGTGTGCAAAACTGGTCACCATCAGGTAGGGGTTGTCCAAAGGCTTGCGATCGAATTTAAAGCCAGACGCAAATACCTCGGCCATTTGTTTCATCCAATAGCCACCCATCATGAACATGGCCAAGATGGCGCCAATGGTCACGGCAGCCGCTGGCAGTTCTACCGATCGGGCCACTTGCCCTTCATCGCGGGCATTGCGCAGTTTTCGTGCCGTCGGGTCTTCGGTTTGTTCGGCGCTGGAATTTTCAGCCATGCTTTACATCCTTTAAGTGATTCCGACCAGGGCGCGGACTTGAAAAAAGCCCTGCATCCACAGCCATTGAATGCGAGCGCCAATACTGGGCAAAGCCAGAATGAGCACACCGAAACCGGCAAATACCATGGCTGGAAATCCGACGGAAAAAATGTTTAAGCTGGGCGCAGCGCGTGTGGCCACGCCCAAGCCAATGTTAATGAACAGCAAGGCCACCATGACGGGCAATGCCGTGAGCAAGGCGCCTAAAAACAGCATAGAGCTCCAAGCAATGACATGCTTCATGGCTTCGCTGCTCATGAGGTTGCTGCCAATGGGGAGGCTGTTGAAGCTTTCGACCACCAAGCTTAGCAACAAGGCGTGTCCGCCCAGGCCGACAAAAATCAAAGTGGACATGACCAACAGAAATTGCGAAATGACAGGCACGTTGCCCATGTTGGGATCAATCATTGTGGCCATTGACAAACCAATGGCGTTGGCAATCGATTGACCAGCCACCACAATGGCCGCGGTGACCACTTGCAGCATGAGTCCCATGAGTATGCCGATCATGAGTTGATTGCAAATTTCTAGGAGGCCGCCTGCCGAGAGAGGGTCAATGATGGGCCAATCGTGCAAAGGGTAAACCAGCCAAGTCAGAGCCATGGCCAAAACAATGCGAATGCGCAAATTGACGGCGCGCAAGGAAAAGATGGGGGCTGCCACCAACAAGGCTGAGATTCGCAGCATCGGCCAAAGAAGGCCGTAAAAGCGATCCAACAATTCCGTGACTGAGATGTCCATGTCAGGTGAACAAACCAGGTATTCGTTGAAACAATGCCCGCGTGTAATCGACC
>JGI25917J50250_1000537_pt1 | contig 10470 bp, 9 predicted proteins | sample LauGreSBDMM110SN_4_FD_50250 | JGI IMG/M metagenome (IMG submission 50250) | reverse complement strand
AACATAGTTCTAAAGCTCTTAGAGCCATTAGAGGTTTGTAATCTTTGAATAACTGCAAAACCTTTGTTGTCACAAAGAATGTAGATTATTGAGTTTCCATTATTTACGGCAGATAGAATTTCACTATTAAGCATTAAATATGAGCCATCTCCAACCATTGAGATAACTTTTCCTGCTCTACCAGAGCTTTCATATGCTAGGGCTGCTCCCCAAGCACCAGCAATCTCATATCCCATGCATGAATAGCCATACTCACAATCAAATGAATCTTTGCTCTTAGTTAGCCAATTGTTATTTAACTCCCCTGGTAGGCCTCCTGCAGCGGTTAACACATAATCTTCATTTGCAGAGGCCTCGTTGATTAATTTCACAACCTGGGAGTATGACGGAAGATCTAATTTTTCTGAGGTTCGAGTTTGAATATTTCTTAATACTTCATCTCGAACAGAAGATCTATTATTACTCCAAGCCGAATCAGCTTTATAGCTACCAAGTAAACTTCCTATTTCTATCAAGCTTTCTTTAGCGTCACCAATAATTGCGACCGCATTTCGCTTTGTTGCATCAAATCTTGCAGTATTTATTGAAATTACTTTATGCACAGGATTTTTAAATAAAGTCCATGAACCAGTTGTAAAATCTTGAAGTCTGCAACCTACTGAGATTATTAAATCAGCTTCTTCTGCTAACTTATTTGCTGGATCACATCCAGTTACCCCAACAGGNCCACACCAAGCTGGATCTGAGGCTAGTAAGGTGGATTTTCCCGCTACAGTTTCAACAACTGCAATACCAAACTTATTAGCAAAATCAGAGAGCTCTTTGTGTGCTCGACTATATCGGGCGCCACCACCTGCGATTATTAATGGTTTCTTCGAAGCTTTTATAATTTCAACAGCCTTTGAAATTGAATTTGAATCTGCTTTTGGCCTACGAATTTCGTGAATTACTTCATTGAAAAACTCATCTGGAAAATCAAAGGTTTCAACTTGGACATCCTGGGGTAATGCAAGAAATACCGGACCGCAATCTGCTGGATCTAGCAAGGTTTGAATCATATTTGGCAAAGTATTAAGTAGCTGCTCTGGTCGATTTATTCGGTCCCAATATTTNGTAACNGCTCTAAATGAATCATTAACNGTNGTGATTGGAGAATCAAAATGTTCTACTTGCTGCAACACTGGATCAGGCCGACGTGATTGAAAAGTATCTCCAGATAAAATCAACATTGGTAGTCGATTTGCCATGGCAACTGCAGCTGCTGTTACCACATTAGTTGCACCTGGACCAATAGAAGTTGTAACAACTGCGCACTGTTGTCTTAACTGAGCTTTACTAAATGCCACTGCAGCTAATGCCATACCTTGTTCATTTTGTCCACGAAGGGTTGGAATAGCTTTTCTGTTTCGCTCTAATGCATCACCTAAACCAAGGGCATTACCATGGCCAAATATCGCAAAAGCAAATGGAAAGAAAGAAACAACTTTGTTATCTAATTGAATTTTCTGAGCAATTAGATACTTAACTAAAGCCTCAGAGGTAGTTAATTTCACGCTTCTACCCTATCTACTTATCATCATTTGTGAAAGAATGAACTAGTGAAATCCTTCTACTCAAGAATCGCATCAGCCCCAATATCTTGGGGAATTTGCGAAGTCCCTGGATGGGGCAAGATGCTTCCTACTGACAGAGTTTTATCAGAGATGCAAAATCTAGGATTGCCAGCAACTGAATTGGGAGCTCCTGGATTTTTACCAACAGATCCAAATGAAATCTCTGAAAAATTAGATCAATTTGGAATGAGTTTAATTGGTGGGTTTACTCCAGTAGTTGTGCATGATAAAAATCAGAACCAAGAGACTATTAGGCAAGTAAAGAAAACTGCAGAATTATTTAAGAAAACTGGCGCTACACACTTAGTCTCTTCCCCTGTCTATACCTGGGATTGGGATACTCCACAGCCACTTTCAAATGAAGAGTATAAGAATATGTTTCAAATGTTTTCAGAGATTNACAAAATTTGTGAAGATAATGGCTTACAAAATGTATTACATCCACACTTACAAACAACGGTTGAAACAAAAGGTGATGTGAATCGAGTACTAGATGGATGCAATGTGAAGTGGTGTCTTGATACCGGGCATATGGCAATAGGTGGTGTTGATGTGGTTGATTTTGCGAAAAAAGCATTTGATCGAGTAGGGCACGTGCACTTAAAGGATGTGAATTTATCCAAATCCAAATCAGTTTTGGCAAAGCAAGAGTCCATCATGAGTGGTGTTCAAAAAGGNTTATTCACTCCTTTGGGGTCAGGTGATGTTCCTATTGCTGATGTCATTCGAACCTTAGAAGGTGCTGGATATCAAGGGTGGTATGTAATTGAGCAAGATTGTGCCATTACTGGAGATTTACCTGCTACTGGAGATGGTCCAGTAAAAATGATTAGCAAGTCGATGGAATACCTTAAGTCTCTGGCGTTAAATTAATAGANATGAGTACATCGTTGGATTTAATTAGTGTCGGCCGGATAAGCCTTGATTTTTATGCAAATGAGTCAAACGTAGGATTTAAAGATGTGAAGACATTTAGTATGTCTATTGGAGGTAGCCCAACCAATGTTGCCATTGCAGCCGCCAAACTAGGAAATAAATCTGCAATTATCACTAATGTTGGTAAGGATTCCTTTACTGATTATATTTTAGGAAAATTAAAGGAATTTAAGGTTGATACAAGCTATGTTGGAATGGATGAAAGCCAATTTAGTCCAGCAGTTTTTGCTGCTATGGATGATCCTTATAACCCAACAATATTTTTTAATCGTCCACTAAACGCACCTGACACCAAGATTTCAGCAGATCGAGTCTCCGAGCAAGTAATCAAGTCTGCAAAAGTGTTTTGGATTTCAGCATGTGCACTAGCTACTGGTGAAACAGCAAAGTCTATTCAAAGTTGGCTACTAGCTAGAAATCTCCAAGGACAAACTGTCCTTGATTTAGATTACCGACCGACTTTNTGGGAAAGTGAGTCAATNGCAAGGACAGTGACCATGAAAGCAATTGAGAGTAGCAATATTTTAGTTGGTAATCGAAAAGAGTTTGANGTTGCAACTGGCTTGACTGACCCAGATCAAATAAGTAAGAATTTTCTTGGAAAACAAGTATCTCTAGTAATTGTTAAATTAGGAGAAAATGGTGTTTACATTGCAAATAAAGAAAATAGCTTAGTTGTTAAGCCAATAAAAGTTGATGTTAGATGTGGGCTTGGTGCCGGGGATGCATTTGGTGGGATGTTGGTTCATGGCCTGGTTAGATCGTGGGACATTGAAAAGATTGGAAATTATGCCAATGCTTCAGGTGCCATAGTTGCCTCAAGATTGTTGTGTTCAGATGCCATGCCTAATTTTAGTGAAGTTGAGGATTTAATATCTGGGGTATTAAATTGATGAAGTTTAACGAAAAAAACTACACAAAGTTATGTGATGATCGGGTTAACAATCCAGCAAAACTTCATAAACTACTCAAAGGTAGAAAACGAAGAGCGAAATTAACTAAAGATGGAAAATTATTTATAGTTGCTGCTGACCATACCGCTAGGGGAATTATCTCGGCCTCGGGCCAACCTCTGGCCATGGCGGATAGATATGACCTGCTAGATAGATTAATTAGAGCATTAGCAGTACCAGGTGTAGATGGAATCTTGGCTACACCAGATCTAGTTGAAGAGCTGGCCTACTTTGGTGCTCTTGATAATAAATTAATTTTTGGAAGTATTAATAGAGCAGGAATTTTAGGTGCTGATTGGGAGTTAGATGACCGCCAAAGCGCTTATGATGTGGCAGGTATTAAAGAGTTTGGGTTAGATGGTGGCAAAACATTATTAAGAATTGAAAAGAGTGATCCTGGGGTTCTTAGAACTATAGAGATGGTAGCTTCGGTAAATTCAGCGTTAGCTAGAGCAAAGAAACTTTCAATAATTGAGCCTCTTCCGTATATCAAAAATACATTAGGTAAATTTGAGTTACAAAATGATATTNAAGAGTTAGTTAGGGTTATTGGTATAGCTTCAGCACTTGGTACAACAAGTGCTTATACATGGCTAAAAGTTCCAGCATTTGAGGATTTCAAGTACGCCGCCAGAGCTACATCACTGCCNCTAATGTTGCTTGGTGGAGATCCNGGANAAGATTGGCAAGCCACNTTTAATAAGTGGGAGCNAGCATTTAAATTTGAAAACGTGAGAGCACTAATTCCAGGTCGTGCCCTCNTNTTTAGTCCAGAGTTAAGTGTAGAANAGGCAGTTTCTAAAGCNGTATCGNTAGTTAGGAAAGTTTAATGAGCTGGTTATACCGAGGCGTTAAATCAATAACTCCTAAAAGTGTTGACTGGAAATATTGCGGTATGCATATTCTAAATTTATCGGAGCAAAATAATCATGAGATTATATTTAATGATTTCGAAGGCGTCTTATTGAGTTTATCTGCTGAAAATGTGAGTGTGGTAGTTGATGGTGTTGAGTTTAAATTAGTTGGCCGCACTGGAGTTTTTGCAGGCATTTCTGATTGGATTTATATACCTGTTGGTGCAAAAGTAGGTATAAGTGGAAAAAATGGATTACTAGCTTTATCAACTGCTCAGGCCACTAAGAAATTTCCTGCTGCTTACATAAGCAAAGATAAAGTCTCTGTTGAAATCAGAGGAAGTGGGTTTGCAACCAGACAGGTAAATAACATTGCAACACCGGACTCATTCACAGGTGCTGAAAAGATATTGGTATGTGAAGTTATAACGCCTGGAGGTAATTGGTCATCCTGGCCGCCACATCGTCATGACGGAATAGCAGGTTGTGAGTTTAATAATGAGGAGATCTACTATTTCCAGATCGGAAAACAGAATTCTGATCATGGTTCAAATGAGGGACGTGGATATTTCAGGGTCTATTCATATGATCAAAGTATTGATGAGACCATGACCATAAATGATCAAGATTTTGTTATTGTGCCCCATGGCTATCACGGACCATCTATTGCAGCTCCTGAGTATCCAATGTACTTTTTAAATGTGCTAGCTGGGCCGAATGACAATCGAACTATGGGATTTTGTGATGACCCTAGCCATCATTGGATTAGAGAGGATTGGAAAACTCAGAAGCAAGATCCTCGATTACCAATGACTAATAAAGATGGTAGGAGGATTTGATATGAGCGCCCGTAAAGATATCTCTGTTGCCGTAGTCGGCCTAGGTTGGATGGGTCAAGCCCACAGTCGATCCTTAATTCGAATTCCCACATTATTTCCAAATAGAAAATTTAATCCTATTTTAAAAGTATGCGCTGATTTTGACAGTAATCGCGGTAAGCAAGCAATTGAGGATTTTGGATTTGAAAGAGCTACAACTGATTGGAAAGAAGCTGTTACGGCAAGTGATGTTGATGCTGTTTGGGTTTGTGCCCCTAATATGCTGCATATTCCAATTATCAAAGCAGCAAGTGATGCTGGAAAAGTTGTATTCTCTGAAAAACCTATTGGGGGTAAGCCAGAACAAACTATTGAAGCTTTTAATGTTGCTAAAAAGAATAAGACATTTACTGGAGTTGGCTATAACTATTTATGGGCACCATTAGTTCTTCATGCAAAGAAGATGATTGCTTCAGGTGAGCTTGGTGAGATAATTCATTACAAGGGACGCTTTTTTTCTATGTATGGCAGTGATGAATTAGGNCTACTTTCCTGGAGATTTAAGTTTGATCAAGCAGGGTATGGAGTATCTAGCGATATTCTTAGCCATAGCGTTTCACTCGCCCAATTCTTGATTGGTGATATTGCTGAAGTAGTTGGCATGAGGCAAACAACAATTAAACAGCGTCCACTTCCGACTGGAAATTCAAGCCACTACAGCAGAGGAAAAGTTGGCGATCCTACCGGTGAGGTTGAGAATGAAGATTTTGCTTCAATGTTATGTAGATTCAAAAATGGAGCAACTGGAACTTTTGAAACAAGTAGAACTGTAGTTGGACCGGAAAGTGAAAACATGTTTGAAATATACGGCACAAAGGGCTCACTAAAATGGAATCATGAAAGCTTGAATGAATTGCTTTACTATAAAAAAGATGACAACCTTGAAACTGGCTTTACCAAAATTCTTGGTGGCGACCGCTTTGATTTCCATGGCGCATTTGTACCTGGGCAAGGAAATAGCCTAGGAACAGAGGATTTAATCTGTATTGAGGATTACTCATTCCTAAGTGCCTGGGTGGATGGAAATGATTTTAAGCCATCATTTGCCGAAGCAGTGAATGTAGTAACAGTTCAATCTGCCTTAATTAAATCTTGGGAAAGTAAAAGCTGGGAAAAGGTCTAATGCTTCGAATAGATTCTCATCATCATATTTGGGACATCAGTGTTAGGCCGCAAACTTGGATGCAAGGTGATGAGGTAAAACCCATTTCTAGAACGATTCTAATGAATGAATTAGAACCTGAGTTAGAAAAAGCAAAGATTGATTACACAGTAATTGTACAAACTGTTGCAACAGTGGATGAGACTCCAGAATTTCTTGATCTTTCACTATCTCACCCTAAAATTTGTGCAGTTGTTGGTTGGTTAGACTTAGAAAGTGATGATGTTCGCCCCCAATTAGAAAAATATCTTGCGCATCCAGCTGGAAAAAACTTGGTTTCAATTAGAGATTTAGCGCAAGATAAAGAGGACCCAAACTGGTTATTAAGAGATAATGTTGTAAGGAATATTCACCGAATAGGTGAAGCCGGTCTTGCCTTTGATATTTTGACCAGACCGCCCCAACTAGCGGCTGCAGTAGAAATGGTAAGAATGTCGCCAAATAACAGCTTCGTGTTAGACCACATTTCAAAGCCATATATGGGAAAGGGTGAAATGCAACCCTGGGCTAAGCAGATAAGTGAAATAGCATCACATGAAAATGTAGTAGTAAAGGTCTCTGGATTATTCACTGAAGCTAATTGGAGTGATTGGAACCATCAAACTTTTAAGCCCTACCTTGATCATATTTTGAAATCTTTTTCACCTTCGAGAATGATGTTTGGCTCAGACTGGCCAGTGTGCTTACTGGCTGCAACTTATACAGATACCATTAATCTTATGGAGGAGTTTACAAAAGATTTTACAAAATCTGAACAAGAATTGTTTTGGGCAGGTACGGCAAAGCGAGTATACAAATTAGAGGTTTAAGATGAAACGCCAACTTCCAAGATGGAAAAGTATTAAACCACTTTTAGGATGGGGACTTCCAAAATCTCCCTTTCGGGATCGAAAGTTAAATTCTGTTGTAAATCTTGCTGAATTGAGGTCACTTGCTAAAAGGCGTGTACCTAAAGCGGTTTTTGATTATGTTGATGGTGGCGCTAATGATGAACTTGCATATGCTAGAAGTCAAGAGATTTACTCAAGAGTTGAATTCAAAGCACGAGTCTTACGAGATGTTTCAGTTATTGATTTGAAAACTAAGATCCTAGATAAAGAATCTGCACTACCAATAATTTTTGCACCAACCGGATACACCAGAATGATGCACTATCAAGGTGAAGTTATGGTGGCAAAAGTATGCGATGAAAATAATTTAATTTATAACTTATCCACGATGGGCACAACATCTTCTAAAGAAATTGGTGAACAGGTTCCAAATGTAAGAAGATGGTTTCAACTGTATTTATGGCGAGATCGAGATCAAAGTTTAAAATTTATTGAAGAAGCAAAGGCTGCTGGATTTGAAGGGCTTATGCTCACAGTTGATACAGCTGTTGGTGGAATTAAGTGGCGAGATATACGTAATGGCTTAACTGTTCCACCAAAAATCGGGCTTAAAACTTTTTTTGATATGGCACTTAAGCCTAAATGGTGGTTTAACTTATTAACTACCGCTCCCCTTGAGTTTGCGACATTTAGAAATTTTAATAAGCCACTTTCGGAAATAGCTGCAAAAGTATTTGATCCGGCAGTTACTTTTGAAGATGTTAAGTGGCTACGGTCTGTATGGCAGGGAAAGTTAATCATTAAAGGAATTCAAACGGTTTCAGATGCCCAAGAACTTGCAAAAATTGGTGTAGATGCAATCGTCCTTTCAAATCATGGTGGTCGTCAATTAGATAGATCAGTTGTTCCACTTGAGCTACTGCCAGCTGTAAGAACGGCTATTGGCCCTAAGGGAAGTAGTCCAGAAATATATATTGATGGAGCAATTATGAGTGGGGCAGATTGTTTGGCAGCGGTTGCACTTGGAGCCGATGCGGTACTTATTGGGCGTGCATACTTATATGGCGCAATGGCTGCTGGAAAAAATGGTGTTGAAAAGGTTGTAGAAATTTTGAGATTTGAGATGGAAACAGCGTTGAAATTAATGGGTGCTAAAAACTTATCGGAGTTATCACCAGATTTTATAAATATTAGATCTTAGGCATATCTAGCGTGAAGTGCACCATCAACCATTAAATCTGCCCCGGTAATAAATGAAGCATCTTTTGATAGTGCAAATAAAATCACATTTGCTATTTCTTCGGGTGAGCCAAACCTAGCATTTGGTGCCACAGATAATGAATGTGCTTTTTCTTCTGGAAACTTTTCCATATAACTTTTTAGTAGTGGAGTTGCTGTTGTACCAGGTGATACTGAGTTCACTCTAATTCCATATTTACCCTCATCTAGAGCCAGGTTTCTTGATAAACCAATAATTCCACCCTTTGCAGCAGAGTATGGAAAGAAGTTTGGCCGAGACATACGACCATGAATGGATGAGATATTTACAATCGAACCATATTTGGCTTTTCGCATCTCTGGTAAGCAAAGCTTTGCAAGATACCAACTTGATTTTAAGTCCAGTGCAAAAAAATCATTCCATTCTTGATCTGCATACTCCACAGCATCTGCGTATGAATTTCTTCCAGCGTTAGAGACAGCAATGGTTACTGGGCCAAAGTTTGCAATCAACTTATCAAATCCTGCTTTAAAGGTTTCAAATTTAGATACATCTGCATGCGTAAATTGAACTTTATGTCCTGCTTTAGTTAATTTCTCAACGAGTGCATTACCTTTTTCATCATCAATATCTACAAATGAAACTTTTGCACCTTCATTTACGCCACCTAAAACTAAGGCTTCGCCAATTCCGGCAGCCCCACCTGTTATGAATAAATGCTCACCCTTTAATATCATGCAGATCTTGCTCCTAATCCGCCATCAACTGCCCAATCAGATCCGCTGACATAGGTGGATTTATCTGAAAGTAAGAATGTAACTACCTTAGCTACTTCAAATGGTTCTCCCATACGACCTAGAGGTTGAATTGAATTTGCCCGATCAAGTCGACCAGATTCTCCACTTAGCCAAGTTTTTGTTAAATCAGTCAAAATATATCCTGGTGAAACAGCGTTAACTCTAATCTCATGTTTACCTTCATCTAAAGCTAAATTTCTAGTTAACCCAAGTACGGCAGATTTAGCTGCGCCATACGGGAAAAAGCCTGGATAGGTTAGCCGGCCATGAATTGAGCAGATATTTACAATTGACCCACCTTTAGCTTTTCGCATTGCAGGTAGAGCTAATTTTGCAGTTAGCCAAACTGGTTTCATATCTATTGCAAAGAAATCATCCCACTCTTTATCTGTCATGGTTACAGGATCTGCATGAGAGTTAACTCCAGCATTATTTACAACGCCTNTAACNTCACCGAATTTACTTACTCCGGATTCAAATGCATTTTTTAATTCCTCAAAATTGGCCACATCTGCATGAAAATAGGCNACTTTTTTTCCACTTGNGGTTAACTCNGTAGCCAACTTATTGCCAGNGTTATCATCAATATCTATAAAAGTTACCGCAGCTGATTCAGTAGCAGCATCTCTAACAATTGCTTCACCAATTCCCTTGGCGCCGCCTGTTACAAAGATATGTTTATTGGCTAACTTCATGGCGATAAACTACCTTACTAGCCTCATTAATTGCATTACGAAAAGCTAAAACATTTTTGCTTACTCCACTTACGCCGTCCTTAGTAACCGGGCCGCCTAAGCCAACTAAATCAGCACCTGCCTCAAACCACTTTGGAATTGAATCCAAAGTAATACCAGCGGTAGGGCACCAGCGATTACCTGGAAATGGCTCACGCAGCATCTTTAAATGATCTGGTCCTAGAATTGTTGCTGGGAATAATTTTAATATGTCAGCGCCACTTTCTTCTGCAATGGCAACTTCACTTGGTGTGGAAACACCTGGCATTGATACCAGATTTAATTTTTTAGTTGCAGCAATTACATCTTCATTTGTATTTGGTGAAACTATAAAACTGACCCCAATATCCTCCATTTTTTTAACCTCTTTAACAGTTCTAACTGTGCCAGCTCCAACTAGTAAATCCTTATTTTTTAATAGCTTCTCAATGATTTTATGAGCACCTGGCGTAGTAAGAGTTATCTCAATTACTTTAACACCAGCTTCTACTATT
>JGI25917J50250_1000529_pt1 | contig 10533 bp, 9 predicted proteins | sample LauGreSBDMM110SN_4_FD_50250 | JGI IMG/M metagenome (IMG submission 50250) | reverse complement strand
CAGGAGAATATACGATATATCACGTAGCATTGGAGAATGAAGATAATTATATGAATTATGGAATATATGCGAATGGTTTATTGGTGGAAACATGTTCAAAAAGGTATTTAAAGGAACTATCGGGAATGGAAGAAGTATAAGTAGTATATACATATCGATAAAAAATGGATATGTATAAAGAGTGGTCATTCGGTCATTCGGTCATTCGGTCATTCGGTCATTCGGTCATTCGGTCATTCGGTCATTCGGTCATTCGGTCATTCGGTCATTCGGTCATTCGGTCGGTCGGTGGATATCGAATGTAGACATAAAAGTAGATATAAGTAAAATGTGGATATAGAAATAAGATGTAAAGTGTGGATATAGAATAATAAGCGAAAAGTAATGCGAAAATGTATCATATTGCGTGTTGTTCCAAAGTATCGAATAACAGTAAGCAGGTCAGTAAGCAGGTCAGTAATAAGTTTTCTTAATCGCGCATGTTTGGCTCCACCTTTTCTAAAGGTGGAAAAGGTGGAAAATGTGTAAAATAATTAGTAAAAGGTAATAAGTATGGTAAATAAAAAAAATTGAAATACTTTACTGATAAAAAGTAAAAAGTAATAATGATATAGGTGAAAGACTTAAAAAGTATTTTGAAAAAATGTTAAACAACGAATTAAATAATTTAATATACCAAATAGGTGAAAAGATAATCGAAAGATGTGCGGAAATGTATAAATTTGATGCTGATGAAGCAAAGCAAAAGTTACTTTACGAGAGAAATAAAAAAGATGTAGATGAAATAGAATCAGTAAAATCAGTGAAATCAGTGGAATCAGTGGAATCAGTGGAAAAGAAATTAGTGGAAAAGAAATTAGTGGAAAAGAAATCAGTGGAAAAGAAATCAGTGGAAAAGAAGGTAAAAAATGATAAGGTAAAGGGAAATTCAAAGATTCCATTGCCATATAATGGAGAGTGTAACGAAGAAAAATGCCAAGCGCTTCGTGATAATTGGGGTCTATATACGCAATGTACGGTATCAAAAAAAGAGGGAGACATATACTGTGGTTGGTGTAATAGATTCAACACAGGTCCAGAATACGGAACAATAAAAACAAGAAGTAGCGTAGATATATTTGAGTTTAAAGATCCGAAAGGAAAATCGCCAAAAGCATATACAAAAGTAATGTTAAAATTTAAACTAACAAAGGAACAGGTACTGGAAGAAGCAGAAAGGTTAGGAGTAAAGATAGACGAGAGACATTTTGAGGAGGAGAGTGTGTCGTCGTCGTCAGTCTCGTCATCGTCATCGTCATCTTCAGTGAAGAAGGTCGTCGAAGAAAAAAAAGGTCGTCCAAAAAAAGAAAAAAAAGAAGTGGAAATAATAGGTAAGTCAGATATGTTAGAGGAGTTAGCAAAAAAAAATAAAAAATCGAATCCAAGCAGAGAGGCTAAAATCGAAGAAAAAAAAATCGAAGAAAAAGAGTCCGTCGCCGAAGCCGAAGCCGAAGTCGAAGAAAAAGAAGATCGTGTAAAAGAGTTCAAATATAATGACATAAAGTATTTTAGGTCGAGTGTAACAAACATAATCTACGATTACGATACAATAAATACAAATCCAACAGAATTAGGTAAATATGATCCAGCAACACGAGTAATAGTGTTCTTTACAGAAGAAGAAATGCGAGAAAATGAAGAATCAGATAGGGAATCAGTAGCAGATTCAGAATTACAAGAAGACGAAATAGAGGAATAAATAAAAAAAATAAAAAAAAGGGTTGCCGTTAAGTGTAGTAAAACTCGTTCCACTCATAAGAGGGTAGAGTAATCCCAAATCATTTTTTTATTTAACAATATATCGTAAGGGTCAGGTAATAATCAATAGTCGATTTGTTATAAACGTCACCGTCGTCGTATCGAAAAAATCGAAAAAATCGAAAAAATCGAAAAAATCGAAAAAATCGAAAAAGATATAATAATGATATAAATATTGTAACACCATATACCGAGTATAGATGTTCAACACGCGATATACCGTTTGGTAACTCATTTCTGGTCCCGCGCCCANNCNNTCNTCNGCANNGTAGATATCAAATTTATACATAAGATTAGATATCGTAAGAGCATATATCGAGTATAGATGTCAATATTCGATATACAACACCCGCACGCAGAGTTATACAATCCCAGCATGGTAGATATCAAATTTATACATAAGATTAGATATCGTAAGAGCATATATCGAGTATAGATGTCAATATTCGATATAACCCAATGCCACCACCCCCCCCTCGTCGGCACAGCATATATCGAGTATAGATGTCAATATTCGATATACAGTTTGGTTACTCATTACTGGTCATCATTAAGATGTCCTTTAGCAGTGACGAACATATATAAATTAAAATATTTATATAATTAAATAATGAATATATTGTTATTAAAAAATATGTTTAATTATGCGGATTATTTAGAATTAAATAAAGACTTAACGTGGTTACATACAAAAGAAGACGCAGAAAAACATTGGGTTGATATAGGGTCAAAACAAATGAGATTATGCAATAAAAAACAATTGGAAATTATTGATGAGTTTGGAAATGAGGTAATACTTTATATACCTTATTATTTTTATTTATATAAAAAAGAATTATTATTTGATAATAAAATAAAAACATATAAAGGAATGAAGGCATTTTATTATTTTTTAAATGATAATTGTATAATTGAAAAAAATGTCAGGAGACATTATATACCGCCAAATCAAAGGCCTTTATTAATAAATGATGATGACCATGTAAAAAAGTTTAATGAAAACTATTGGGTTCAACCGCCATATAAAAGCATTTATAAAAATAATATAATATATTTTGACAAACCTATATTAGTTATTCATAATAAATATAATATAGAATGGGGTAAAATTCCTTATAATTTTTTAAATTTAGAAATTTTACGAAGTATTTTTAATAAATTACACGATAAATATCAAATTATTTATATACGTCCTAGTAACAAAATGCCAGACGAAAATTTTTCTTATGATCATAATATAATTGTAGACGAATTTGGAGATTATGAATTAATAGAAAATGAGTTCAAAGATAAAGTAATAACTTATAATAATTTAATAAAAAAATTAAATTATACATATAATGAACTATTATTGATGTTATATTCTAATTGCGAAAACTATATTTCTGTCCAAGGTGGTTCAGCATATTTAATGAGCTATTTTTTTAATAAAATGATAGTTTTACATAAAAAGGGGGCAGAAGTTCGTGCGGGTTCTTATGATGGTTGGTTCAAAAATAATAATTATAAAGAAGAAAATAAAAAATTAATTATTTGTAATAATGAAGATGAAATTATGCAAAATTTAAATGTATTTTAAACCTTTGCCGCATTGAAAACGCGCAAAGGAAGCATTACTTTTTGCTGATAAACCGCTCCAGAACGGTCGGTTTCAAAGAGAAAAGGTGTAAAATTAAATTTATACAATACATTTATTGACCCTCTCTGATGCCATATATATACGTTTACACTTTTCAATTGCGTGGTATATGTCACTGATAAAAGCCGACTTCGTCGGCACAGTAGATATCAAATTTATACATAAAAATAGATATCGTAAGAGCATATATCGATTATAGATGTCAAATAGTCGATATACCGTTTGGTTACTCATTTCTGGTCCTCAATAAAATAGCAAATACCCTTAATCCACGAGACCATAGATATATAATTAGATATACAGTTAGATATCGTAAGAGCATATATCGAGTGACGATATTAAATAATGATATTCTACATTTTCAAAAAATGCCATAATTACCACCTTTTTTCCATGTTTTTAACAGTTTTATAAAGTGTTTTTGAAATTGTAAAAAAAAATAAAAAAATGTTAAAAATTATTTTTATATAATATTATTAAATTTCACATATTTTTATTTTTATAAAGTATTTTTTATATTATTATTTAATTCTCAAATAATTTCTCCTCCATATTCGCACCCATATTCATCTCCATATTCTCTTCCATATTCTCCTCCATATTCTCCTCCATATTCGCAGCCATATTCATCTCCACCTTTCTCACCCCTTCATCTACATATTCTCCTCCATATTTGGCTCCACCTTTCTCAAAGGTGGAAAAGGTGGAATAAAGGGTCTTTTTAAATAGTTGTTTAGAATAAATACGATTATCAATGCTATTATTATCGTCTGTTAAATTAGACATATAAAATCGAAACACATAAACTTCCTTATTTTGTCCAATACGATGACACCTAGCAATTGCTTGGTCTTCAATAGCAGGGTTCCAATGAGGACTAATAAAGAATATTTCATTATAATTATCTTGCAAATTTAATCCCTCACATGCAGTTTGAATTTGTAATATTAAAACATCATTTTTATTATTTAAAATATCAAATTTATGACTTTTAGAAGTTCTGCCATCGTAAATAGCAAGATTATCAATACCACCTACGCGTAAACGTAGTGCAATTTCGTCAATTTCTTCACGAAAATGACAAAATATTAGTTTTCCATTACCGTTACCTTTTCTCTCTAATATAGTATCAATAACCTTATTTAATTTGCTACTATAATTATATTCAGGAGAAGTATTAATTTGAAGACCTTTAATAATCATTTTAGGATATATACAAAACTGTTTAGCCCGCATAATTTTAACCAATTTATGCTCATTATAAAAGAGATTATCATCTGTATCGGTATGTACCCTTTTAGCGAAATCGCGCTCAGTATTATTGGTCCAATCCACGGTCTGTTTACCAAATAGCACATCGGGAATATGTATACCTACCTCTTTTTTGGTTCTTTTAAGTATAAATGGTAAATTCATATTATTTTTATAATATTTAAGTGGAAAGCCAAGTAAAGAGCAAATGCTATATAAATCGTGAATTCTATTCTGTATAGGTGTACCAGTAACAATCCATCGAATATTCGCGGTGAATTTAGTAGCACTGATATGCCTAGTAGTATGTTTGTTCCTTAAATGGTGTCCCTCATCGAATATAATACGATTCCATTGAATATTATGTAATTTCGTCAAGGTACCTTCTTTAAGTTGTTTTTTAGTTAAAGTAATAGCGCCATAAGTAGTAATAACAATAATCGCCTCATTTAATTGGTCTTCAGTAATACGTAGTTTTTGATTTCCGTGAAATATGATAGCCTTATGCCCAGTAGTCTTATATATTTGGTTATACCATTGTTCCAATAGTACGGGTGGTACAACCACCAATGTCCTCATAGTAAAATTACATATAATAGTACCGATCATCATAATAGTCTTACCTAGTCCCATTTCGTCGGCGATAATACCTCCACGAACCCCATGTTCAGGGTTCTCTTTTGTCTCATTCATAATACACCATTTAACCCCGTCAAATTGATACTGTTTATGCTCTAACCCAGAGGTGTCTAAGTATTTAGTAAATAATGCCATACGGTTATCGACTTCTGTCATCTTTCAATCATACTAATATGAATTACATATTGAGAAGTAAAGTAATTCAATTTTTTAGTATATATATTATGCCTTAAAACGGACCGCCTCCCTAGCCCACCCCAATAAAACCCCAGCACCCCAGATATCAAATTTGATATTAAATTTGATATCGAAGACATATTGATATTTAAGTTGATATTAAGTATGATATAAAAAAAATTATTATATTATTATTTTATTATTAATTATTATTTTATTATTAATTATTTATTGTTTATAAGTGTCCATTATCATCTCGCCAGTTTTGAAATTCAATATATCGTTTTGAATTTTCGTAATCTTCTTCCTCTTCTTCTTCTCGTCGTTTTTCGTCCTCTTCTTCTTGTTCTCGTCGTTTTTTGTCCTCTTCTTGCAATTTAATTAAAATATCTCGGTACTTCGTTATTAAATGAGTTGCTTCTTCTACTGAGGTGTCCGTAAATTGCGAATCTATTAATAGTTGAAACCTTGATATATATAATAAATGATATCGATTACGATATATCCAATTTTGATAATTATCCGCATCTGTTACTCTTAATAAAATCGGCAAAACATGTTTACATTGTGGATGCTTTTTAAATGCGGGCAGACGTTTATATTCTTTAAAAGTATTATTCCTAAAACAATCCCAGAATTCTTTTTGTGGTAAATTAAATACAGCATCAACAAAATCTGGTGGTAAATTGTATTTTTTTATTTCAGATAAATTAAATTCATCATCTATTTCTTCTTCGTAACCATATATTAAATCTTTAAGACTTACCAATATTTCATCGCATTTATCCTCCATTGTTGAAATAAGGGTATAATGATAACGCAGTTCATTATAAAAATAACTCATTGTTGAATAACTCATATTAATTATAAAATGTGTGTTAATGTTTTAAACGAAATAAATTACTTTAAATTAAATTACTTAATTCTATGAAAAAGTATTTCAATTTTTTTCCTAAAGGTGGAGTAACATATATGGCTCCATAATCAGTATCATAATTGGTTCCACCTTTAGGAAAAAAATTGAAATACTTTTTCATAGAATTAGTAATAATATGTTATATATCCTAGTAAATTGTTGAAAACATATTAAATTATTAAATTAAATTAAATTATTAAAATGTCTAAATCTAATACTAAAAGTAATGGTCGTTCGGCTTCATCTTTCTCACCATATTTGGCTCCACCTTTCTCAAAGGTGGAAAAGGTGGAAAAGGTGGAAAAGGTGGAAAATGTTAAACCGTATTGTAAAGTATGTCACGACGCAGGTAAGTCTGTAAGCGAATATACTAGCCACTTTGTGCGCGAAACACCAGAACCAACCAGTAAAGTATTATGTCCTACCCTTCTTCAACAAAAGTGCTCGTATTGTAGTAAATCAGGTCACACAGTTAAATACTGTAAAGATGCTTTAAAAGCAAAGTCGAAACCAGTTACGAAGGTTGAAATAAAAAAGGTCGTGCCTAAAACGCCTACAAAGACACCTACCAATATGTTCTCAGTACTCTATAATGATGACACGGAAGAAACAATAATTAGTAAAAAGTCTAATCCTACGCAATCATCAGTATCTAAACAATCAATCGAAGTAAAAGAAGACTTTCCAGCATTATGCTCTACAACGACCAAAAAAACATTACCTAGCATTAGTGGTTACGCTACTATTGCGGCAAAGAGTAAAGCAGATTATGATAAAGAGAAATACGAACAAAAACTAATTGAAACCTCAATTAAGCGCCAGATGCCTCAAATTAAATCAAAAGGTAAAGTAACATTTGTAGAAGAAGTAGTAGTTGAAGAAGATGAAGAGTCAATGTCAGTATCAGTGGCAGCACCAGTGCTATATTCTAATCGAATTATGAAAGCAAGTGACGCGGATTGTGATTGGGCAGCGGTTGATAGTGATAGCGATGAAGAAGAAGATTGGGAACGATATTAATTAAAATAAAATATAAGAAATAAATATTAAATATAAATAAAAAAGGGTTGCCGTTAAGTGTAGTAAAACTCGATCCACTCATAAGAGGGTAGAGTCATCCCGAACCACTTTTTTTTTGTTTGTCGCTTTTGAAAGCGAAAAACGACACCCCACAAACCCCAGCGTCCCAGATATCAACTTAGATATCAAATTAAATATCGAAGACCTTTAATATCAAATTTAATATAAACTTAAATATTACTCATATACCGTTTTGTCACTCATTTCTAGGGCTACAATAATATATAGATTCACTTATTATTTACACCATTTTATTACACCTTTGTACACTTTTCAAGTGCGTGGTATATGTCGCTGATAAAAGCCTACGAAGTCGGTGATTTCATTGTGGAAAGGTGTAAAAAAATATAAAAAAAAGGTTTAATACACCTTTTTTAAAAGTTGATTGGGATGACTCTACCCTCTTATGAGTGGATCGAGTTTTACTACACTTAACGGCAACCCTTTAATTTTTTTTATTTTTTTATTTAATTATTTAATATTTTTATTCTAAAATCTCACCTTCTTCAAGGTCATAAAGCCCTTTGCGTAATAATTTTTTTCTTTCACTAGTCAATTTATCAATAATAAGTTGACGCTCCGCATTTTGCTTTTGCTCAGATTCTAATGCTATACGGTCGATTTCATCTTCAATTTCGTCGCAAATATCAGCCCAATTCCTAGATTTAAAAGATTTGTTTAGTGCTTTAAAATAATAAGTAGTATTATTTTTTGGTTTTCGTAAAGTAATATCTCTGCCAAATTCGTCAATATTGTTTGAATTCATTTTAAAATTTTGTTTTTGCGCTTTGTAAGTCAGTAAGAATATAAGTAATATACCTTACTATTTACTTTAAAAAGTATTTCAATTTTTTTACTGTTTAGTAAGAGTAATAGGTAATTTGAATAATTACTAATAATTACTAATAATTCCACCTTTTCCACCTTTTCCACCTTTGAGAAAGGTGGAGCCAAACCCCCACTTTGAAAGGTGGGTGGGAACATAGTAACAAACTTGGAAGCAACCTTGTTCTCATATCTGGTATCAAACTTGTTCTCATATCTGGTATCAAACTTGTTCTCATATCTGGTATCAAACTTGTTCTTTAATCTCTCTCTCACCTTTAGTATTAGGGTTTGGCTCCACCTTTCTCAAAGGTGGAAAAGGTGGAAAAGGTGGAATTATTAGTAATTATTCAAATTACCTATTACTCTTACTAAACAGTAAAAAAATTGAAATACTTTTTAAAGTAAATGGTAAGGTATATTACCAATTGTACGTTACCGTTCTGTTTATAAAAACTTTATTATTATTATTAAAACTATTATAATGTTGGCTAATTTAAAAGCAAAATTTATTTTAACAAATAATGCTCTATCTGATGCCCAAAGAAATGTTAGTATTCAAGCCTCTAGACTCGTGCAAGCAAAAGAGGAGGTTGAAATCGCAGAAGAAGCATGGAGAGACGCACTTACGACTCATCATAACTATCTTATAGTTTTTGGGAAAGAAAAGGAAATTGCAGAAGGTAAGATTCAAGCAAAAAACATAGCAAGACAAAGTTGTTTAGATAAGGTTGATGATATTATCTCATCTTGCGAAGATGTAGTAGATTTAACAGGGGAGGATGATGATGACGAAAAATTCCATGAAGAATTTTCGATGGATTTATATAATAAAATTCAACAAGCGAGAACCGCCAATGCGGAAGTTAAACTCGCGGAAAAAAAATTAAAAAGCACAACAAAAGATGTATTTAAAGCACACAAGGTTGTTATTGAAAAGGAAGAATATTTAAAACAAGCAAAAATATATGAACGTGATGTACGAAAAGACGAAGCAACCGCAAAAAAACAGCAGGCCAAAGTACTAGACCAGTATTTGTGTTTAAAATTTCGTGTTGAAGAACTCGAATTAAAAGAAACAATAAATAATATCGATAAACAGCAAGATGTGGAGTCAAAAGCGGTCGTTAAGCAACAAAAAAAGCAGGTAAACTATTTCAGTGAACCCATCTTAAAATATGTTAACAAATTACCAGTAGAAATTAGATACATTATTAGTGGTTATCTACCATACGAGGTAAGGTGCTCATTACTTGATTTTAAATTTAAAAGAGGGCTTTATGGTTCGCCAGAATGGATGCGCCAAGATTTCTTAAATGTGATTGCTTGTAATCGTTCCTTTTTAAGATTATTACCGAAAACAGAAGCACGCCAACAAATACGTTCTATAAATCCACGTGGTTTGCATTGGCGTGAATATTCATACACTGGTGGGAATGAGAAACTTTGTGTTAATAGAATTCGTTGGGCGATAGAAATGACAAAGGCAGGCAACCCAGCATTTGCTTACAAAATGATGAAAACAATTGCGATATTGGGAACGCAAAGTATATTTAAACAATCAACGACTTATAGATCGGCAAAAAGATTAACTCAAAATGACCTTCCAGAAGAATACAGGAGTACAGTTTAAACAAATATAAAAATATAAAAATATAAAGGGTTGCCGTTAAGTGTAGTAAAACTCGAACACTCATAAGAGGTAGAGTAATCCCATAAAAAGAACTAGCAATTAATTTGCTTTTTTTTTATGAAAGCAAATAGCGATAAAAGCGATAATCCCAGCACCCCAGATATCAAGTTAGATATAAAGTTAAATATCGAAGATACTTAATATCAAATTAGATATAAACTTAAATATTACTCATATACCGTTTTGTCACTCATTTCTGTGACTAATACGCCGTCACTCATATACCGTTTTGTCACTCATTTCTGGGGGGTCATAATATACTATCTCATATTATACACTATACAATATGAGATACTACATAATATACTATGTAGTGTCTCATATTGTATAGTGTATAATATGAGATAGTATGAGACACTACATAATATACTTTTTACTTCAATTTAATTTCTATATTAAATACAATACTGACATTCATAATTATAATTATGAATCACAAATTATCTTACCGTATTACATTTAAATAAAAACAATTTATCTAAATATAATATATAATGCGTAATAATAAAACAAGAC
>JGI25917J50250_1000523_pt1 | contig 10587 bp, 21 predicted proteins | sample LauGreSBDMM110SN_4_FD_50250 | JGI IMG/M metagenome (IMG submission 50250) | reverse complement strand
TCAATATACTTAGCAGTTTGTTCGCCAGGACGGATACCAGGAACAAAGGCACCGCTCTTCTTCAAATTGTCTGCTGTTTCCTTAGGGTTAAACACTAAGGCGGTATAGAAGAAACAGAAGAAAATAATCGCGCTTACAAAGAACAAAATGTATAAAGGTTGTCCTGGAGACAATTTAGTACCGATGTCTTTAAGCCAAGAGAAACTCTCGTTACTACCAAACCAATTTGCCATTGTGGCAGGGAACAAAATAATACTTGAAGCAAAAATTGGCGGAATCACACCAGCCATATTTAACTTCAACGGCAAATGACTTGTTTGACCACCCATTACTTGGCGACCTACTTGTCTCTTTGCATAATTCACAGTAATTTTTCTTTGTCCACGTTCAACGAAGACAACAAAGGCTGTCACCAAAATGGTTGCAGCAAACAAGAAAATTACAAAAACAGGGTTAAAAGCACCACTGCTTGCAAGCTCCAATGTTTTAAATACTGCACCAGGCAAACCGGCCACGATACCAGCAAAAATAATGATAGAAATACCATTACCAATACCGCGTTCAGTAATCTGTTCGCCTAACCACATCAAAAACATCGTACCGCTGACTAAAGTAACAACAGCAGTCAGTCTAAACATCAAACCTGGATCTAAAACCAAGTTTGCTTGTGACTCCAAAGCAATTGCTATACCAAGCGCTTGGAATGTTGCTAAAAGCACAGTGCCATAACGTGTGTACTTAGTTATTTGTCTCCGACCAGCTTCACCTTCTTTTTTAAGCTGTTCCATTTGAGGAGAAACAACTGTCAAAAGCTGCATAATAATTGATGCAGAAATGTAAGGCATGATGCCGAGTGCAAACACTGTGAATCTTGAAAGTGCCCCACCTGAGAACATATTGAACATTCCCAAGATTCCGCCACTTTGAGATTCAAACAACTTAGCTAACACATCCGCATTAATGCCTGGTACCGGTATATGAGCGCCTAAACGATATACAACAAGCGCACCCAACACGAACAACAAGCGGCTCTTTAGCTCACCCGTCTTACTTACCGCACTTAAAATACTATCGTTTGCCAACTTATTACTCTACGATCTTTCCGCCAGCAGCTTCAAGAGCAGCGCGAGCACCTTTAGTTAACAACAAGCCTTGCACTGAAACAGCACGGCTTAAATCGCCAGATAAATAAACTTTTACTGACTTAACTGTGCCAGAAACAATGTTCGCAGCTTTTAAAGTCAAGATGTCAATTACTGGAGCATCAATTAAAAGCAATTCGCTTGTACGGACACGTGCAGTATCTTTCTTAGTCATCGATCTAAAGCCACGTTTTGGTAAACGACGTTGCAAAGGCATTTGTCCACCTTCGAAACCGACTTTATGGAAACCACCAGTACGTGATTTTTGACCTTTGTGACCGCGACCAGCTGTTTTGCCAAGACCAGAACCGATACCACGACCTACGCGACGCTTAGCGTGCTTACTGCCTTCAGCAGGACTAATACTATTTAATTTCATTATGCTTCTACCTTCAACAGATAGTGAACGGCGTTAATCATCCCAAGGTTAGCAGGAGTGTCTTGCACTTCTACTGTGTGATGCATACGACGAAGACCTAAACCAGCAACACAAGCTTTGTGTGATGCAATTCTTCCAATGGTACTTTTAACCAAAGTAACTTTAACAGTACCGACTGTTTCTTTATTTGCCTTAGCCATATTAGCCTCTAATTTCTTCTACAGATTTACCACGCTTAGCAGCAATTTCAGCAGGTGTATTCATTGACTGCAAGCCGTTTAGCGTTGCACGAACAACGTTGTANGGATTAGTAGAACCAATGCATTTTGCTAANACATTAGTAATACCCATCACTTCAAAAATAGCACGCATCGCGCCACCAGCAATAATTCCAGTACCTTCNGATGCAGGNTGAATGAACACTTTGGCNGCACCGTGAACACCAGTCACTGCGTGATGCAATGTNCCGTTGTTCAAACTCACTTTAACCATTTCACGACGTGCTTCGTCCATTGCTTTTTGAACAGCAACTGGCACTTCACGCGCTTTACCTTTACCCATACCAACCGCGCCATCACCGTCACCAACAACAGTTAGTGCAGCAAAACTCATAATACGACCGCCCTTGACCACTTTGGTCACGCGGTTGACTGTGATCATTTTTTCACGCAAACCATCGGTTTGCTGTTGTTCCATTTCTTTTGCCATCATCAACCCCGTCTATTAGAAGGACAAGCCGTTTTCGCGAGCAGCTTCTGCTAACGCTTTAATACGACCATGGTATTTATAACCAGAACGGTCAAACGCTACTGTAGTAACACCAGCCTTTTTCGCTTTTTCAGCGATACGTTTACCAATAATTACTGCCGCAGCAACATTGCCGCCATTTGCCAAACTCGTTCGAACTTCAGTTTCTAGCGTAGAAGCACTNGCTATGACCTTATCACCAGTTTCAGCAATAATTTGTGCGTAAATGTGACCATTACTACGGTGTACACAAAGACGGGTTANCTTCAATTCGGCGATTTTGGCACGGGTTTTACGTGCGCGACGCAAGCGTGAATTTACATTGTTCATGGTTTAAACCTTACTTCTTCTTGGTTTCTTTAATAATCACTACTTCATCAGAGTAACGAACACCCTTGCCTTTATAAGGCTCTGGTGCTCTGTAACCACGAATTTGAGCAGCAACTTGACCAACTACTTGTTTATCAACACCCTTAAGAATAACTTCTGTAAGAGTTGGAGTTTCAACAGTAACACCAGCTGGCATCTTGTGATTGATAGGATGTGAGTAACCCAATTCCAAATTCAACATAGCACCTTGCGCTTGCGCCTTATAACCAACGCCAACTAAAGATAGCTTACGTGTAAATCCTTCGGATACACCTTTCACCATATTTGCAACTAACGCACGCAATGTACCTGACATTGCACGTGAATGCTGACTATCGTTAGCTGCAACAAAAGTGATTGTTTCACCTTCACGCGTTAACGTTACTGCACCTGTAAGTGGGTGCGTTAGCTTACCTAACGGACCGCTTACATTAATACTATCTGGGTTCAAAACTACCTCAACTTTAGCTGGGATAGCGACCGGGTTCTTAGCTACACGAGACATTTTCGCTCCTTAAGCTACTACGCACAGCACTTCACCACCGATACCGGCAGCTGATGCTTTACGATCAGTCATTACACCCTTGGACGTTGACACAATGGTCACGCCGAGGCCGTTCATTACCTTAGGAATATCTTGGCTACCACGATATACGCGAAGACCAGGACGGCTTACGCGGTCAATCTTCTCAATAACTGGTTGACCAGCATAATACTTAAGGCCAATGTTTAATGTTGGTTTGCCATCAACTGTGTTCACACCAAACTCATCGATATAACCTTCGTCTTTCAATACGCTAGCAATAGCGCACTTCAATTTAGAAGAAGGCATAGATACTGTTGGCTTATTAGTGCTTTGCGCATTACGAATGCGGGTTAGCATATCGGCAATCGGATCACTCATACTCATCGTTAAATTCCTCCGTTACCAGCTAGCTTTAGTGACACCTGGCACTTCGCCACGCATCATTAACTCGCGCAATTTACTACGCGCAATGCCAAATTTACTAAACACACCACGTGGGCGACCAGTTAAAGCACAGCGATTACGCAGTCTTACTGGGCTTGCATTACGTGGCAAACTTTGCAACTTCAAACGTGCNGCACGGCGATCTTCTGGAGATGCATTAACATCGTTAAGCACAGCCATAATTTCAGTACGCTTAGCAGCGTATTTTTCAACCGTTTCGCGACGTTTTTGTTCGCGCTCAATCATACATGTCTTAGCCATGAGATCCTCAGTTTCTAAACGGGAAGCTGAATGCAGTTAAAAGTGCACGCGCTTCTTCATCAGTTTTTGCTGTCGTTGTNATGGTGATGTTCATACCACGCAACGCATCAATTTTGTCATATTCAATTTCAGGGAAAATGATCTGTTCTTTAACGCCCATGTTGTAATTGCCACGACCATCAAATGATTTAGCAGAAATACCACGGAAGTCACGAATACGAGGGATTGCAACAGTTACTAAGCGATCCAAGAATTCATACATACGTTCACGNCGCAATGTCACCTTACAACCGACAGGATAGTCATCACGAATTTTAAACGCAGCAACTGATTTCTTTGCTTTCGTTACAANTGCTTTTTGACCAGCGATTTTCTCCATATCACCAACTGCATTTTCCATTACCTTTTTATCGGCAACCGCTTCACCAACACCCATATTGAGTGTGATTTTTTCGATGCGTGGAACTTGCATTGGAGATTTATAACCGAATTGTTCGGTCATAGACTTAACCACTGTATCTTTATAAAAATCTTTTAAACGAGCCATTTGTTTTCTTTTGCCTCTCGCGCTTAAGCGTCAACAACTTCACCGCTAGATTTGAAAACGCGCACTTTGCGTCCATCATCTAACGTTTTGAAGCCAACACGTTCACCCTTTTGGGTGGCAGGATTAAACAAAGCAACATTAGAGATATCAACCGGCATCTCTTTATTGATGATACCGCCAGCCACACCCTTAATAGGGTTTGGCTTGGCATGCTTCTTCACCATGTTTGCACCTTCAACTAACACATGACCAGTATCAAGAATACTCAATACTGTGCCACGCTTACCTTTATCCTTACCTGTATTCAGGATAACTTCGTCACCTTTACGAATTTTATTCATTTAGCAAATCCTTACAAAACTTCTGGTGCTAAAGAAACGATCTTCATGAAGCGCTCACCACGTAGCTCACGTGTGACCGGTCCGAAAATACGAGTGCCGATCGGCTCTAGCTTGTTATTTAGCAAAACAGCAGCATTGCTGTCGAACTTAACTAAAGAACCGTCTGCACGACGCACACCCTTAGCTGTACGAACAACAACTGCACTGTAAACTTCGCCTTTCTTGACGCGACCACGAGGCGCAGCATCTTTAATGCTGACCTTGATAACATCGCCAATACTTGCGTAACGACGCTTTGATCCGCCCAATACCTTTATACACATTACAGAACGTGCGCCAGTATTGTCGGCAACATCTAGCCGAGATTGCATTTGAATCATGAGAATAATCTCCAACTTAATCCGTTAAACCAACACCAGCCGCTCGTCATTCACGGCCGACAGAACTACGGTCAGTATTGGGGCACTAGCTTAGGCCGAAGCCATGAGTGCCGAAAAGTCCAACATTATATATTGCATCCATGACGGATGCAATATTATTTATACACCTGTAGATTTAGTAACTACTTTACTAACTTTCCAAGTTTTTGTTTTTGAAAGTGGGCGTGTTTCTTCAATCACAACCAAATCACCTTCTTTACATTCATTTGTTTCGTCATGCGCATGAAACTTGTTTGAACGGCGAATAACTTTACCGATCAAAGGATGCTTCACTTTACGCTCAACCAAAACAGTGACTGTTTTATCCATCTTGTCACTCACTACTCGACCGCTTAATGTACGGACGACTTTATTTGTTGCTAAATCGTTACTCATAATGACTCCGTTTAAGCTGCTTTAGCAGATGACTTTGATTTTTCCGCAAGCACTGTACGAACACGTGCTACATCTCTGCGAACTTTACGAATTTGGTCAACTTTGTTGAGTTGTTGAGTTGCTAATTGCATACGCATAGAAAACTGTGCGCGGCGCAATTCGATCAACTCAGCGTTCAACTCGTCAACAGACTTCGCTCTTAATTCAGTTGCTTTCATCATTAACCCCCGAGATGACGTGTAGCAAATGTTGTTTCAATTGGCAATTTTGCAGCTGCCAATTTNAACGCTTCACGCGCCAACTCTTCACTTACACCGTCCATTTCATAAAGCATTTTTCCAGGCTGAATTTGTGCAACGTAGTACTCTGTACTACCTTTACCATTACCCATACGAACTTCAGCTGGTTTCTTAGAAATAGGCTGATCAGGAAAAATACGAATCCAAACGCGACCACCACGTTTAATATGACGTGTCATCACGCGACGAGCTGCTTCAATTTGACGTGCAGTAAGACGACCACGACCAACTGCTTTCAAACCGAACTCGCCAAAACTTACTTTATTACCCGTAGTTGCAATGCCTTTATTACGGCCTTTTTGCATCTTACGGAATTTTTGTCTAGCTGGCTGTAGCATTTTTTGCCCCCGACTTTCTTACTTTCTTTTCTGGTTCTGCGACTGGAGCAACAACTGGTTGTTCACCTTTATTGTCAAACACTTCGCCTTTGAATACCCATACTTTGATACCGATGATGCCGTATGTTGTCAAAGCTTCTGCAACACCGTAATCAATATCAGCACGTAAAGTATGAAGTGGCACACGGCCTTCGCGATACCATTCAGTACGAGCAATTTCAATACCGTTCAAACGGCCTGAACTCATAATCTTGATACCTTGAGCGCCTAAACGCATTGCGTTTTGCATCGCGCGTTTCATCGCACGACGGAACATCACACGCTTTTCTAATTGCTGAGCAATGCTCTGTGCAATCAATGTAGCGTCGATTTCTGGTTTACGCACTTCTTCGATATTCAAATGAACAGGAACACCCATCAAACCTTGAATGCTAGAGCGTAAAGTTTCAATATCTTCACCCTTCTTACCAATCACGATACCTGGACGTGCACTGTAGATTGTTATTTTTGCGTTCTTTGCAGGACGCTCAATAATAATCTTGCTTACAGCAGCGTGGGCTAGCTTCTTGTTAAGGAACTCACGAACCTTAATGTCGCTATTCAACATTGCTGGGAAATTTTTGCTGTTGGCATACCAACGTGATGTCCAGTTCTTTTGGACGCTCAGACGGAAACCAATTGGATGAATTTTCTGACCCATAACGATTCCTTTAGTTGCCCACTGTCACGTTAATGTGACAAGTTGGTTTGGTAATGCGACCAGCGCGACCTTTAGCACGAGCACGGATACGCTTGAGCACGGTACCTTTATCAACGTAGATTGAAGTAACCTTCAATTCATCGATATCAGCACCATTGTTGTGTTCAGCGTTAGCAATTGCTGACTCAAGCACTTTCTTGATAATTTCTGCACCTTTCTTAGGTGAGAATTGCAAGATGTTAAGCGCATTGTCAACTTTCTTACCGCGCACTAAATCCGCTACTAAGCGAGCTTTCTGTGGAGAAAGATGTACACCTTTTAATACTGCAGATACTTGCATCATCATCTCCTACTTCTTAGCTTTCTTATCGGCTGCATGACCTTTGAATGTGCGCGTTAACGCAAATTCGCCGAGCTTGTGGCCAACCATGTTTTCTGAAATCAACACAGGTATGTGTTGCTTGCCATTGTGAACTGCAATGGTCAAACCAATGAAGTCAGGCAAAATTGTAGAACGACGTGACCAGGTTTTAATTGGTTTACGATCGCGCGTTTCAGCCGCTTTCTCTACTTTTTTAGCCAAGTGACCATCGATAAATGGACCTTTTTTAATTGAACGTGCCATATTGATTACCTCTTATTCGCAGGACGGCGTGAAACACGCATATTGTCAGTGCGCTTGTTGCTACGAGTGCGATAACCCTTGGTTGGAGTACCCCATGGGCTCACTGGATTCATACCAGCAGCTGTTTTACCCTCACCACCACCGTGTGGGTGATCTACCGGGTTCATCACAACACCACGAACTGTAGGACGCACACCGCGCCAGCGCATCGCACCAGCTTTACCGATAGAACGCAATGAATGTTCTTCATTACCCACTTCGCCAAGCGTTGCTTTGCAATCAACGTGTACACGACGAACTTCGCCTGAACGTAAACGCAATTGAGCGTAACTACCTTCACGTGCTAATAATTGCACTGAAGTACCAGCTGAACGAGCTAACTGCGCTCCTTTACCAGGTTGCAATTCGATACAATGAATCGTGCTACCTACTGGGATATTGCGTAATGGCAATGCGTTACCTACTTTAATAGGGGCATCTGAACCACTAATCAATTGAGCACCNGCAGCTACACCACGTGGCGCNATGATATAACGACGTTCACCGTCGGCATAACATAACAACGCAATGTGTGCGCTACGATTTGGATCGTATTCAATATGCTCAACCTTTGCTGGAATGCCGTCTTTATTGCGACGGAAATCTACCAAACGGTAATGTTGCTTATGACCGCCACCTTGGTGACGGATTGTAATATGGCCGTTGTTATTACGACCTGCGTTTTTGCTTTGCTTCTCCAGCAGCGGCGCATAAGGCTTGCCCTTATATAGATCAGGTGTTACCACCTTTACTACGGCGCGCCGACCTGGTGAAGTTGGCTTGACTTTAATCAGTGCCATGATTTCTCCTATTCGCCCGCTGCAAAATTAATTTCTTGGCCTGGTTTCAAGCTCACATAAGCTTTCTTCCAGTCTTTACGGCGACCCATAATGCGGCCAGCACGTTTCTCTTTACCCTTAACGTTAACCACCGTTACGGATTGCACTTCAACTTTGAATACAAGTTCAACCGCAGCCATAATTTCTGGTTTAGTTGCATCTGTACGCACTTTGAAAGCAATTTGCTGATTTTGATCAGCAATACGAGTTGCCTTTTCAGTAATTTGCGGAGCCAAAATAACTTGCAGTAAACGATCTTGGATTTTTACTAAATTTAGATTCGCGCTCATGCTAGCATCTCCTCAAGCTTCTTCACTGCCGCTTTAGTAGCAACCACATTCGGGAAGCGAACCAAGCTGACAGGATCTACGTATTGAGCTTCAACAACTAATACGTTTGGAATATTACGTGCTGATAGATACAAGTTTTCATCGAAACCATCCACCAACAACAAAACACCTTCAGCAAAACCCAAACCCTTGATTTTCTCTACAAGGTTTTTAGTTTTTGGTGTATCAACAGTAAACTCTTCAATCACTGACAAACGTGTTTGACGAAGAAGTTCTGAAAGAATTGCACACATACCAGCACGGTAAGCCTTACGGTTTACTTTATGGCTGAAGTTTTCATCAGGACTATTAGGGAATGCACGACCACCTCCACGCCAGATAGGGCTTGAGCTCATACCTGCACGTGCACGACCAGTCCCTTTTTGGTTCCATGGTTTGTGTGTAGTGTGACTTACGTTACCGCGACCCAATTGGGCACGAGTTGCAGTACGCGCATTTGCTTGGTAAGCAACAACAACTTGATGCACCAAAGCTTCATTGAATTCGCGAGCAAAAGTTANATCAGAAAGCTCAACAGCTGACTTTGTCACCTTACCGCTTTTGTCGATTAATTTGATTTCCATTATTTGGCCGCCTTATTAGAAGACCTGGCTTTAACAGCCGGACGAACAACTACATCACCGCCCTTAGAGCCTGGAATAGCACCTTTAATCAACAATAGATTACGTTCAACATCAACACGAACCACCTGAAGGTTTTGTGTCGTTACTTGAACAGCACCCAAATGACCAGGCATACGCTTACCAGGGAATACTCGACCTGGATCTTGCGCCATACCGATTGAGCCTGGAGCATTGTGTGATCTAGAGTTACCGTGAGATGCACGGTTTGATGAGAAGTGGTGACGCTTAATCGCGCCAGCAAAACCTTTACCAAGAGAAGTGCCAGTCACATCGACCATTTGACCTTCTTGGAAAATATCAACTGTGATTGTTGCNCCAGCAGTGTAATTTGCTAACACTTCACCAGAAACTGNAAATTCTTGGATACCAGCACCTGCAGCAGAGCCTGACTTAGCATAATGCCCAGTCAAAGCTTTGTTGATACGGCTAGCGCGACGTTCGCCGAAAGCAACTTGAAGGCCTGTGTAGCCATCAGTAGCAATCGTCTTAATCTGTGTCACACGGTTAGGCACAACTTCCAATACTGTTACCGGGACGCTTGTGCCATCCTCAGTAAACAGGCGGGTCATACCTACCTTGCGACCAATAAGCCCTAAGCTCATGATCGATTCCTTATATTTAGTTAAAAAGCCGATTACAATTGACCGACTTCTCTGAAAGAGCGCGGATTATACCGAACTCTCGTTTACATTACAACTTTAAATCCACTACTAAAATTTTTACAGCTTAATCTCAACATCAACACCTGCTGGCAAATCTAACTTCATCAATGCATCAACTGTTTTATCAGTTGGGTCAACAATATCCATTAAACGTTGGTGTGTACGGATTTCGAACTGATCGCGTGATGTTTTGTTCACGTGTGGTGAACGTAAAATATCAAAACGCTCAATGCGAGTTGGCAATGGCACTGGACCTTTAACAACCGCGCCAGTACGCTTAGCTGTTTCTACGATTTCTTGAGCAGATTGATCAATCAGACGATAATCAAAAGCTTTCAAGCGAATACGAATTTTTTGACTTTGCATTTTTACTGCCTTTCTAAAGAGCGAAACGGCGGGACTTGTCCCGCCATTTGATTTAACTACAAATTAAATTACAGATTATTCAATAATCTTAGCAACAACACCCGCACCAACAGTACGACCACCTTCACGAATCGCGAAGCGTAAACCATCTTCCATCGCAATCGGTGCAATCAAG
>JGI25917J50250_1000518_pt1 | contig 10626 bp, 10 predicted proteins | sample LauGreSBDMM110SN_4_FD_50250 | JGI IMG/M metagenome (IMG submission 50250) | reverse complement strand
GAAACATGTATATTTCCACTTACGTCTAAGTTTCCATAAATAGTTATATTTCCACTTATATCGCTAAGAAAAGTGATATAAGAATTGGGTTGTCCAACATTTTGAGTAACAAGTAAATTACTAGTTGTATTATAATAACTAGCTACTGCGTTATGTTTAGACGCAAATTGTAATCCACCGAATTGTCTAAATGACATTATATATATAATGTTTTAAATTAAAAGTAAAAAGAATGTAGTATATTTTATGTAGAATAATTTCTACTACATAAAGTATTTTTTGTGGAAATAACAAAATGTTTAGCTTATATAAATGGGGTATAGTATTGAAGTGTCTTTTAGCATTATAAAGAATAGTAGTGTAACAGAAGTAAAAAATATGATTATAAATGGTGCGGAAGAATGTGGATGTGATTCTTTTCGTGAGGATTATGAATTCGATGCGCATACTCAATTTAAACGAAATCACTGCGTAATGACATTGATTTTTTCAAAACCGGATATAACTGAGCTGATAAGATTTTTGAGATTTATAAGGAGTACATGTGGTATACATTTAGAAACAATTTATGACGATAATGAGTATTATATTTTATATGCTTCTCAATACTATATAACTCAAAAAATGGATAAATGTCATGGAAAAACGTATAAGAATGAAAGGAGGGAAAGAAGTTATTCGGATGATGAGAATATGATTTTACAGTCAATAAAAAAATAAATTTTTTAAAATAAAGAGTAAAGTTTGGAAGTTTTGGATTTAGATCTGGATTTAGATTTATTTTTGGACTTTGATTTTTTAATTCCAGCAGCTCTAATGGTAGAAGATGATTTGGGTTTTTTATATACTTTATATGTTTTATGTGTTTTAGGTCGTTTATGTCGTCTGTGTGGTGTTAAGGTAAATCTATTACTAGTTTTGTCATCGATAGAAATGGGAGCGATTAATTCTTCTTCTGGTAATGGACTAGAGAGATAACTATTAGGAGTAATAGATTCCAACAATTCTTCAATAGATTGTTCTTCAGTTTCGGGTTCCTCTACCAAAGGTGACTTCGTTTCTAGTAAATAGGATGGTTTTCTAGGCGATACATGAGGAGTTTTAAGGTCAGGTATTTCAATTTGTAAAAATTGAGGTTTGCGTCTAAATGAGTCGTCAAAATCCATTTGTAGTCGTTTATCAATAGGTGTAGATACACTAGGAATATTAAGCATGTTAGCTAAATCTTCATTGTCGAGTTTAATATCAAAATGGTTTTTATTTCCGTCTGTATCTGAAGTAACAGAGATATTAGCATTTTGTCCGTCATAATCTGCGTCCCAATTAATTTGGTTAAACTGTTTTTGGTTATTATTATTAACGAGTGTTTGAGTGATACCTCTATTTTTAATATAAGTATTAAGCATATTTATATTAAAAGCATATTATTTTTTAATTAATATGTAAAAAAGAGTAAAAAAATATAGTTTATATAAATATGGAGCTTAATTTTTCAGAACTCGATAATATGACAACACAAAATCCATATGAACAAATTAATGAAAATGATTACGGAGTAGATAATAATTCTGAGAAATATTGGGAGCAAGCAAAAAGTGAAAAAGAACAGCAAATAAAAAAGAAGAAGGTTTCATTTACTGATATTTTATCAAATATGAATTTGGTTGTAAGTAACAAAGGTGTACTACAATTTATGAAGCAGACTCAAGAACCTCAACATCAAGATTATCAGTATGAAGAGCAATATTATGAACCTCAACAGCAACAGCAACAGCAATATGCTCAGCAATCGCAAAGGCAACGACAAAGGCAACATGCTCAACCTCAACAGCAGCAATATGCTCAACCGCAACAGCAGCAATATGCTCAACAACAGAAGCCGGTCGATCCATCAGTAAAGCATAGTTATATTTATAACAAGTATTTCAAAGATTATGCTGACGTAAGTCCGCAAGCTCCTGAGAAAAGGGTTCCAAAAACAATTGAAGAATACAATCAGATGGTTTATGAAGATAGAATAAAAAGAATTGAAGAGAGAAAGAGAATCTCAGAGATAAAATCGACAAAACTAATGTTTACAACTACGCCGGATAATTATGCTGGTCAAGTAAATCCGAGAAATATAAAACCGAGTAGAAATACTTTAAGAAAAATGAGTTTTGGGTAGGCGGTCTTTAAGCTGTTTTATAAAGTATGTAATAAATGTCCGAAAACAGCTTAAAGATATAACAATATAGAATATGTTAGGTTACAGCAATCTTTTATTAAAAATTAATTATAAGATGAAATAAAATTTAATATGTTATATATTAAATTATTTTATCACCAATTTTAACCACCTAGCCGTAAATAACCGATTTTAGCTCAGTTGGTAGAGCGTTTGACTGTAGTTGTTAGCAAATATCAAAATGTCGCCTGTTCGATTCAGGCAAGTCGGACTTTAATACGTATATTATTGAAATACTTATTAAAATTATATTAAAAATTATATTAAACCTTACCTTCATTATCATTACAAACAACATCAAAATCCATAAGTGAATTAGATGAATCGGATCTTCTACTTCGTTTTTCTTCATTTATATCGTCAAATTGAAGTTTGACATTATCGTCGCCACCTCCCAATTTAACCACATCACCTATTTTATTTTTAAAACTAGTGAGAGTTAAAATATTGTTGTCTTCATAACAATGATTACATTTGTTTATTTCTTTATAAATTTCACCTTTCTCCATTTTTTCATACAAACATTCAACTATTTTTTTATTATTTTTAAAGTATTTTAATAATTGTTTTTTATCTTCTTCTTTCTTTTTTTCTTTAAGTTCTTCTTTTTCCTTCAACTCTTCCAAATACTTATCTTGTCTTCCGTAAGGATCCATAACGTCTTCTATAAATTGACTTATTTTTCTTGGGTCAATTATCTTTTCTTTGATACCATATCCACAACAAAACCAACGTCTAAATGTCATTTTTTTTATTTTTTCTGCGTTTTCCATTTCTTTAATAAACATGTCGTCAATTATTGAAAATGCCGATTTTAAAATAAGTATGTTATTGATGTGTCTATCCTTTTCTTTTATCAATCTTGCTATTTCATTTTCTAAGTTTTTAACAGATGATTTTTTCTCTTTATTTTTTTTACATTTTAGTACAGCTATTAAATAATTTTTTTGGTTTTTTACTTCTTTTAATGAATTAATTTTACGTTTTCTTATATCTTCTATTTTTTTTATTATCAAAAATACATTTGTATTATACATAATTGGATACATTGTTCTTATTGTTTTCGGTATTATAAATTGATTAGTCTCTTTTATTTCACTGATTTTTTTCTCGGTTTCATCCAACCTCGTTTTAATTATTTCTTTAGTTTTTGAACGATCGCCTTGGTCAAATAGCAGTGTTGTTCCAGAGAGGAATTCAATAGAAGTTTGTAATTTATCATACTGGTGTGATGAAATCTTATGAGCTTCAGATGTTGCGTCAAGTTTTAAATAATTTACAACTGTTAAAAGAAAGGCAATTATACCATTAATTCCGGATAATATATACATCCCCCATAAATAATCTTTTGTAATTGGCGATACAACTACTGCCAAAGTTGATAACATAATAGCAGGCATCATTAAATAATTTAATCTTGTTTCACAATATGTTTTTGACTCCATGTAAATAAGTTTTTGACCCCTTAAATATGTAGCTAATATATCTAATGCACTTGAATGATATTCATTCTCAGGAAAATAGTTACTCCAAATTTCATCTTCTACTTCTTTGAATGTGTATTTTTTATACGTTATTTGACACTCCTTCTTTACAATTATATTTCCAGATATATCAATAACATTCCCCGAAGCATCAGTAATAATATTACCAGAAGAATCATGTTGAAGGCTACTTGTCGAGTTTGTTTCATCTTCATCTACAAATGGTGAATAATGACCGGAAGTATCAGCTTGATATACTGCTCTAGATGTTAATCTGTCTTCAAGAGAAGGACTTCTAACGAGTCTAGCAACAGGCGAAGGAGTATTTTTGCTTGATTCCTTTGTTATATATGGATTTGTTGTTTTATAAAATCCCAATCCTTTTGGTTTATTTGTTTTAGACATTTTTATATTAACCAAATAATATATAAATATGTCTAAAACACGTAAAAATGGTCGCGGTTCAGCTACAAGAGGCTGGAAAAATGAACAACCTGGTTACCATCAAAAAACAGTCATGATGAAAAATTGTGGCAAAAAATGCTTTCTTGGTCCCAAAAAATCTTTTCCTATTTGTAAAAAAAATACGTGTAAAGTAAGCTCAAAAGGTGTATACTCAGCATACATTAGAGCGCAACAATATCATCGTAAAAGTATATCGAAAAAAGCAAAAAAAATGCTAATTAAAATGGGAGCAAAACGATAAATATAAATTTAATTATAAATAAAAATTGAATTATAAATATAAAAGATTTTTATGTTTATAATATAAGACAAATTAAAATGAATTTAACTTCGACCCGGATAAATGAATACGATAATTTTGAAAATGAATGGGGGTTTTATGTAGATCTTGAAAATCCTCACATTCCGATTTCTAAATATGGTTTTGTTAACGGAAAATATAATAGAAATTGCTATAACTGTTACGATAAAATAGACGAAGAATTGGAATATTATGAATACGAATATAATAAAAAGAAAGAAGAACAATCAAAAAAGGTAGATGATTCAAACCAAATAAAAGAAGCAATCATTATTAAAACAAATTCTTTATCATTGATATTTAATATAAGCTCAGTAACATTAATTACAGCTGCTTTATCATATTGTTTTTTAGCGGCCTTATAAGTTATTTATATGACCCGGATTTAATGTGTTATATGATGCGTCATAAACCATGTATTTTTCCCAATTATTAATACCGCAAATAGTATTACCAAATAGGTTACCACTAGGGTCGATATTATATCTAAGATATGGGTCAAAAACTGTATTCATAGTATTTATGGTTGATGGAACAGTATTACCAGAAAAATCTTGTATAACAGGTACACCAGTTAAATCCAATTTTGTAATTAGATTGATATTTAAATTGGCTTTATTAATAGAATTTAAACAAGGATAAACGCGCAATTTATTGGCTCTTTTAAATAATAGATAATTACTTTCAGAACCAACTGTTAGAGAAGGAGTACAAATATTTGCGTTACAATATGTTGATTTGACCTTTTTATTGTATATATAATCTCCAGCATTTTGTGGTTGTAAAAACACTCCAAATGCTTTATTTGCTGAACTAGAATTAGTAAACGGACGTGCCATATAATGTATAATTATATTATTTAATTAATAAAATTGATTTAAATAATATAGTAAAAAATAATTTATAAATGAAAATGTTCTCTTTCCCGAAATTTAAGAATCCTTTTAGAAGTAATTCTAATACAACATCTGATACATTAAATAAAAATTTATTGAATATAAATAATGATAAACAAAATATATTATACAAAAATTATATGAGTGATGGTTCTGATATTAAATGGGAAGATACCGTAGAGTTTACATTCCCAATAAAAGGCGGTCGAGTTATTAAGGTTTATGATGCAGATACTATAACAATAGCATCTAAATTACCGTTTGATGAGTCTCCAATGTATAGATTGTCAGTTAGATTAAATGGTATCGATACCCCAGAAATGAAGGGTAAAGGTATATCAGATGAAGAAAAAGAAGCCGCCAAACAAGCTCGCGATTTTGTTAGCAATTTGGTTTTAAATAAATATGTCAAGTTAGAAAATATTGAGAGCGAAAAATATGGTCGTATTTTGGCCGATGTTTATATTGGAAATGTACATTTAAATGAAATCCTACTTAAAGAAAGATATGCGGTTAAATATGATGGCGGGACTAAAACAAAACCCAGTTCATGGTTGAACTATAAAATTACAGGTGATTGGTAGATATACTTATATCCTTAAATATAAATTTTTTATAGATCGTAAACAGTTGTTAATGTCACGCAAAAACTGAAATCCATGTTATTTAAATCTACAATTCTACCATATTCATCTAAAAGCTGTATATTCATCGTCTGAATATTAACTGGACCAAAATATTCACGTGGTGTTGTTATCACACTTAAGTTATTTTGTTCTAATATATTGAATGTGTTTGCTTGTAATGATATACGAGCCAAAATATTTTTATTTAAAATAGATGAATTAAATGCGCTATAAAAATTATTGTTTACACTATTATTATAATCATCTACAACCAAGAAGAAATATTTTGGACCAGTGATGTCAACTACACCTTCAGATACGTAATTAAAATTACCTGTATAAATTCCATTTCTAAAACCTAGTGTCCAACCAAATTTTAAAGGTAATGGTGTATTATGGTCAGGATTTCCATATCTATCTGCTTGAAAATTCAGCTCTAACTTGGTGTGAACGGGTGGTGTGGGTAAAGTAGAAAATCCAACCAAAGTTTGCCCACTTCCTGTAGTACCATTTGTTAGATTAACTGTAAAAGCAACGTCACTATATGGTGGGCCTGCGAGGGAAAGTTGATTATTTATAGCATCCATGACTGTTTCTTGGGTATAATTACCATCGGGAATATTAATTACTATTGAAGCACTCGCATCAACTGTAATAGTAAAAAAATTATTACCATATTGTTTTGATACTACATAATATGTAGTAGGTAGTTCGATAGAAGCTAACTGCATTTGTAAAACATCATTAAAATTTGTTGGTAAACTAAAGTTAAAATTTGATGCTGAATTTGTATAATAGTTCTCTCTAAATTTAGTATCAATATTTAAATTTTTTTTAATTGTTCTCTTTTTAATTGGATTTATAATGCCTGGAAAGAATTCACTTGGGTACGAAGATAAATATGGTTTTTCGGGTCTTACTTGAACCATATGTTCTTCTGGATCCTCTAGTTTTGAGGTTTTAAGTTCATAACTGGAATTATAAAAATCGTCAATTTTTTGTTGAAGTGTGCCATTTTTTTGTGGCTGAGAATCATTTAAAATTATATTTTTGGCCTTCAGAAGAAAGTTTAAGGTTTTCACTTGTGTTTCTTTGTTTATTTCTTTATTATTTATGATACTATCCTTTAGCCTGGCTTCTTTAATTTCAATAATATTTCTATCGAAATTTGAAGGTAATTCAAACATTTCAATTAGTTCATCTCTATTATAGTTCTCAATATTCAAATCAAAGTTCATATATTATATAAAGTGAATTTATTTAAGATATTATATTTAAATTTAAATTTTTTGATTTTATTATTATATTATATAAATGTCATTTGCTAGACCATTATATACTAGAAATACCTCAGGAGGAGGTGTAGGACCAGTAGGTCCTTCAGGTCCTACTGGTACTACAGGTCCTACTGGTACTACAGGACCTACTGGCAGTAGAGGCCCTCAAGGCAATTCGGGAGGTCTACTTTTATATTTAAATCAAAATGAACCATCTGGAGTATCCAGTTATAAATTACTAAGTACAGATCCTAGTCTAAATCCTATAACTACAACTACTAATGGTTTACTATCTGGTGTAGTTGCTAGTCAATTTTTAACACCACCATTAACAATTATTCAAGAAATTTTACCTGGACCAGTTAATGCTTATATATATGCTTCATCGTCAGCATTTGATTCTTATATTCGAATTGAAGGATTTATTACAAATGATAATGGTCCTACAGAAATCCCTCTATTTGATGTTTCAACTAACCTTATAAGCTCAGGTTCAACCACATTATATCAGGCTCAAGGACTTATTCACACGCCGCAAACTGTAATATCAGGAACAACAAGAGTCGGTATAAGATTAACTGTATTTGGAAATGGAACTTCTATTGTAACCATATCATATCAAACTCTTAATGCATATAGTTATATTTCAACAACGATTCCAATTCAAGGTCCAACTGGACAAACAGGAAGTACTGGATATACAGGATATACAGGAGCAACTGGACCAAGCTATTGGCAAGCCATGGGACCAACCGGAATATATTATGATGAGGGTCCTGTTGCTATAGGACAAAATAGCGGTACATATACATTAGATGTAAGCGGAAATGCTAGATTTACTGGCGGTATAACTGGTGCCACAGGTTCATTTAATAATTTATTTAGTAGTAGTAATAGTATATTAGGGCAATATTCTAGTTCTTCAAACCAACTAAATGAGCCGTGGAGTCAAATTTATTCTATAAATCCAACACCAATTCGAACAATAAGTAAATCAACTACTGGACAATATATAGTATTTAATACAGAATTAGAAATTTATTTATCAATAAACTATGGTAATTCATTTTCTTTAGTCTGGTTTAATACCAACCCCTCTGCTACACCAATAATTAATAATGTATCAATATCTTCATCTGGACAATATATATCTTTTTCGAACGATGGAACATATAATCAATCTGGTGGAGCAGGTGTTTATTATTCAAATAATTATGGACAGTCTTTCAGCGATGATTTTTTTGGAGCAGGTTGGCAAAATGTAACTTTAGCCGGAAATACTGGCTATACTTATTGTAGTTTTTGGACAGGAGCTCAAATAACTGTACTTAATAACACAACTGGATTAACTTTTCAATATACACCACCTATAGCAGTAAATGGATATCCCGGTATATTATCAGACTCAACAGGAAATACCTTATTACTTTATGAAAATAGTACAATTCAAAAAACAACAAATGGGTTAATCGCCTCACCAACATGGAGCACAGTAACTATAATTGCTCCGCTAATATCAGATTATTATCTTGTGGATGCTGATGATACGTTACAATATATTTCAGTAATAGGTTCAGTTTCAAGTATATTAGGTATTTATTATTCATCAAACAGTGGTTCATCATTTTCATTAGGAACCGGAACATCAGGATTAACATTTTCAGGAATATCAGTTTCAAATACAGGACAATATCAAATAGCATGTATAAATGGTGGAGATGTATATTTTTCGAGTAATTATGGTCAAAACTGGTTACTAACAGCAGCTCCAAATGCTAGTTGGACTTCTATAAAAATAGACCAAACAGGAACTATTTTTAATGCAACTACAAATGATGGATATGTATACCAAGCATTACCAGTACAAATAAAACCACAAACTTTAGTAAATGGAATACTTACAATAGATGGAACAACAGATATTAGTGGAAATTTAGTGGTAACAAATGAAATAATTAGCCAAGGTTATTTAGTAGGTGCCACAGGTTCTTTTACATATTTAACAACATCAGAAACTATTACAGCGGGGGGTCAAATATCTGCTTTATCTGGTATAACTGGTCCTACAGGTTCTTTTTCATATTTAGCAGCAAATAATGTTAATGTAAATGGTGATATTATTACATCTGGAAATGTATTGGCAAAAGGAATAGTTTCATTTGGAGCAGATTTAAACACTTCTGGTAATATAACATTTAGCGGTAATTTTATTGGAGCTACTGGTTCTTTTAATGATTTAGCTCTTTCAAATATTAGCGCAGAAGGCCAATCTATTATTTTATATGATGGTGGCTACGCTACAGGTTCATATGGAATTGGCAATCCACCTACTCCATTAGGTCAAAGCTTTAACGTTACTTCTAATTGTATATTTACTGGAGTTGCCCTTCCAGTAGAAACTGGACAATTTTCTATAACAATTGCTCAAACATTAACTTGTTCACTATATAATTTTACAAATCCTGGTTCATCACCATCATCAGTACTTATTGGTACTCAAAAAGGTACTTCTGTATCAAAAATATTAAATCCAGGTGATACATATATTGCTTTTAGTTTTTCTTCACAAAATATAAGTTTATCAGGTGGAAGCGCTTATTGTTTTTTAGTAACTAATACATCAAGTTCAAATTTACAACCAGTGTCTATATATCAAAAACAAGGTGGACAATCAAGCGGAGGTATCGCATCATGGAGATTAAATCAAACAGTAGCATCACCACTAACATGTAATGCTGTAAATAGTTTTTCAACATTAGCAGTTATTACAGCAGCAACTGGAAATACAACAGTTACTGTTAAATCGGATACAACATTTACAAATCCAGTAACAATGTTTTCTGACCTTGATGTTAGTGGTAATTTAACAAATTTAAACTCACTTGGTTTTAGTTCATCACAATCGAGTCTTTCGCCAAATTTCATAATACACGCGTTTTCTTTTACTCAAACTGGTATTAGTATTGCTGGTGGTACCGGTACAGCTTATAATAATATTTATTATAATTCAACAGATGGAACCAGTGGAACTCAAAAACACAATTTTACAAGCGCTCCATATATTTTTTTAAATATTGTTAGCACGACAGGTGTTAATGAAGCACTCATTAGTACGTCCGCAAACACAATAATTACAAGTNCGAATACATTTACACTAGGAATTCATAATTTTGATANAACAACCTTAACTACATTTACCGTTCAAGTTTTAGTAATTGGTTATTAGAAAATAAATAATAAATTATAAAATTGATATAAAAAATGGTATTAAAAGTAAAAGAATAATTAAATATAATGGAACTTTCAAAAGAACAACAAATAGCATATAATAAATATGTTCAAGGTCATAA
>JGI25917J50250_1000515_pt1 | contig 10684 bp, 9 predicted proteins | sample LauGreSBDMM110SN_4_FD_50250 | JGI IMG/M metagenome (IMG submission 50250) | reverse complement strand
TCCCTCCCCTCGCTCGACTATCTCGTACTCCCCGGAGGAGATGGGACTAAAAAAGTTGTCCAAAATGCCTCCTTCATCGAAGAAATAAAGCAGCGGGTCCTCAGCTCCGAATGGACCATGACCGTCTGCTCTGGTTCCAGAATCCTCGGAAAAGCTGGTTTTCTAGAACAAAAGCCCTATTGCACCCACCACGAAGTGTATGAGAGCATCCAAGAAATGATACCTTCTGCCATACCTAAACCCGACCTTCGTTACATTCAAACCGATNNCCGACTTTGGACGGCAGCTGGCATTTCTGCAGGCATAGACCTAGCCCTACATTTGACCGAAGTGACTTTTGGCAAACAACTTGCCCTTGCCACAGCCACCTACATGGAATATACGCCTTACCTTGACCTACATGCTCGCTAATACCCCCACTACTCCCTACTACGCAGTTATTTTTACCAGCATCCGAACAGACATCGAAGCCGGCTACGAGGAAATGGCCCATGAAATGGTTCGACTTGCAGCCTTACAACCTGGCTACTTAGGCCACGAAAGCGCAAGAAATGAACTTGGGATCACCATCTCCTATTGGGAGAGTTTGGAGGCTATAAAAGCATGGAAAGCACAATCCGATCACCAAATTGCCCAAAAACAGGGACGCGAGATCTGGTATTCTTCCTACAAAACTCGGATTGCCCTCGTAGAACGAGACTATGAAATGATTCTCTGAAGGAACTATTAGCCTCCCTGTTCCAACTCACGCTTCAGCTGCTTGACCCGCTCTCGAATGTCGAGGCTGCTGGGATCGAGATGTAGCGAAGTAGCCTCCAAAAAGTCTACCACTGCCCCAGCATGATCAGAAGACCTGCCATCTTCCAAGGTGACGTAGCGCATGGTCGACCATAGTAGGGTCTTTAACTGCGTTTTGGAGTCATCGGTTAGGTAATATTCCACCAAAATGGTGTTCGCATTGTACCATAGAATTCTACTGTANATACGAACCCAGTCCCCAACCATTGCTGGCTTTACATAGCTGATATTATGGTTGTAGACCACCCAAGCCGCTTTATAAACCCGAATCAAATCGATGATTTCTAGACCGTATAGCTTGGGAACCTGGTCTTCACGAGCATTAAAAAAGTAATCGAAATACTTCGCATTATTGAGGTGGCGAAGGGGGTCACAGTCCTGAAATCGGATGACTACCCGGCTTTCGGTTTCCTTGGCATAGTGTTTCTCTGGATCGAAGTCAAACATCAGTTCCTGAGGGAATTACTATCCAAACAGTAAACTCCTGCAGCTTTCAATTCGTCAAGTGCACGCCTCCCATCTTCGGGCCGAAGATTGACTGCACGAGTAGCATCGGTAAATACGAGCGTTTTAAAGCCCAAACTTACTGCATCTAAGGCGGTGAATTTTACACAATAATCTAAGGCAAGGCCAGCAATACAGACTCTGGTAATTCCCTGCAGTAGCAGGTAACTCCTAAGTCCCGTATCCCCTCTCCTGGCATTGTCAAAAAAACCAGAATACGAATCAACGAGCGGATTTCTTCCTTTTTGAAACACAGCCTGCCATCGACTGCGATCCAACGTGGCTGGAAAATCAGCTCCGAATGTTCCCTCCACACAATGTACTGGCCAAAGAATTTGTGGCAAGCCTTCCAATTCAATTTGCTGACCAGGCTGCGTACCAGGATGGTTCGCTGCAAAGCTACCGTGATTGGCCGGATGCCAATCCTGGGTAGCAACAATGTGTTCAAATTGGGGTTGTAGGGATGCGATAATGGGTAAAATTTCATCTCCTTGTGTAACAGCTAATGCTCCACCCGGCAGAAAATCATGCTGAACATCTACTAGAATTAATGCGGTATCAGGACTCATCTTTATCATTTTGACTATTTTTTGCAGCAATAACTAATTCCATTCGCAGCTGATGTAACTTCTCCTCCAAGCCTACCGGATAGACATGGGGGTTGATCAATCGCTTGTGCGTTTTATCAAAAGCTTCCAATTGAGCTCCAGCCCGCTCCCGAATTTGCTTTAAGCTGGGCAAGGAATAGACCAGCTCCCCTTTTCGGAAAATAGGCTTGAGCAACTCCTCCTCCTCGTAAAATACAGGCATCAAACGCTTGCGTTGTGTGGCATCGTTAGGGTCAATGATCATGATTCCCTTGGAATCGATGGCCTGTCCTTCTAAATAGATCATATCTGCTACGGCCTTGCCTTTGCTAAAGTAGCGGCGTACCTTATGAATGCCAGGAATATTGATTTTTAACGATTGCTGAGATACTTTCACCTTTGGTACCCAAGATCCAGCTTCATTTTTAATAGCTGAAAGTTTGTATACCGCCCCCAAAGCAGGCTGGTCAAATGCCGTTACCAACTTTGTTCCTACACCCCATACATCGATGGCCGCATCTTGAGATTTTAGAGAGGTGATGATGTACTCGTCCAAGTCATTGGAAGCATACACTTTGGCATTCGGAAATCCAGCTTCATCCAAAAGCTGTCTTGCCTGTATGGAGAAGTAGGCCAAATCACCCGAATCAATACGGATGCCCAGCATCTCCTTGCCTTTTTTCCGTAAACTTAATCCTACCTGAATCGCGTTTTTTACTCCTGCCAAGGTATCATAGGTATCCACCAAAAATACACAATGATCAGGGAAGGCCTCCGCATACGCATGAAAAGCCTCCAATTCAGAATCAAAAGAAAGTATCCAGCTGTGTGCATGCGTTCCCGAAACAGGAATATCAAAAAGTTTGCCCGCCATCACATTGCTAGTGGAACTGCAACCGCCGATGTACGAGGCTCTACTTGCTGCCAAGGCACCATCGATACCTTGTGCCCTTCGCAAGCCAAATTCCATAACTGGCGCACCTTGTGCCGCCAAATTGATGCGTGCCGCCTTCGTGGCAATCAAGGTTTGAAAATTAAGAATATTCAATAAGGGGGTTTCCAAGAGTTGACACTGAATCAAACTCCCCTTCACCTGCACCATAGGTGCATTGGGAAACACCACGGTTCCCTCCTCCACTGCATCGATGTCACAGGTAAACCGAAGCTCCTTGAGGTAATCCAAAAATGCAGGTGCAAACATGGGAGTTCCATCCTTCTGATTCATCTTCCTCAAGTAATCCAACTCCCCTTGCTCAAACTGTAGGTTTTTGCAGTAATCCACCACATAGTCCAAGCCCGCTGCCAAGGTGAAGCCTCCCTCAAAAGGGTTCTTTCGGAAAAATAAATTGAACACCGCCTCCTGCTCTCCTTTTCCNGACTTCCAATAGGCATAGGCCATCGTCAGCTGGTAAAAATCAGTCAGCAAGGCAAGGTTACTTTGGTATAAATCTTTGGTAATCTTCATCAACTAGGAAGGATTAGAAACTGTGAAATTACAAACTATTTTACCCTTAAATTCAAAAGGATACCAATGAAAACCAAAGCCATCCCGATATACGATGGAATGGGGAAGGTTTCTCCGAATAGCAAAAACCCGAAAATCAAGGCATAGACTACTCCAAGGTAACTCAAACTAGAAATACGGGACAGGTTGCCCGACTGATAGGCTAAAGTCATGAAGTATTGCGCATTTTGGGTACAGAACCCGATCCAAATCAAAATCAGCCAATCCCAACCTTCCGGTGTAACCCAATCGAAATAGAGCAACACCGTCGCAATGGGTAGCGTAACCAAGGGAAAATAAAAAATAATGACGAGTGGATGCTCACTGCCTTTCAACATTCGGATAAGGTTGTACGCGATACCGGAAGCAATTGCAGAGATCAAGCCCATCGCAGCACTCAAACCATCTACGCGAGGATCTACACCTTGGATCAATAGTACGCCCGCAAATGCCAAGGCAAAATAGACAAATTGCTTCGCCTTTACTTTTTCCTTNAGGATAAAAATGCCCAGAATAGTCGTGAATATGGGGGAAAGGTACTGCATCGTCACTGCGCTAGCCAAGGGGATACGCTGCAGCGTGTAGAAAAATAAGATCAAGCTGATGGATCCTACCACTCCTCTTGCTACCAAGCTCAACTTATTGGTGCCAAAAAGAGGAATTCCTTTTTTGGTCAAAACTATCACCGTAAAAACAGCACTAAAAACAGACCGAAACCAGACAATTTCAATGGCCGGAATGTGGGGAATAAATTTGACAGACACATTCATAAGTGCAAAAAAAACTCCTGCCAAAAGCATGGACTGTACTGGACTGATTTTCAAGGAAAAAACGCTTGGTGATAAAATTGATATACAAAGCTAAAAGATTCTACCTAGCTTAGACTAGGATTAGTGGACAGTTTGAAAACCTTCTTTTTCCCTAAACTGTTACCCTTAAAAAAACATGGCCTTATCCGTAGGAACTCAAGCACCCGATTTTACTCTTGCCGCAACTAGCCTAGGCAGCATCACCCTTTCCAAAGACTTGGCTGGAAAATCTGTGATCCTCTATTTTTACCCCAAGGATTTCACTCCGGGTTGTACCACAGAGGCCTGCGAATTTCGTGACCAGTTTGCTGCATTTCGGGAACTAGATATCCCTGTTTTTGGCATTAGTAGGGANAATTTGGCTACCCACGAAAAGTTTAAAAAGACGCATCGCCTNCCCTTCGAACTACTTGCAGACGAATCAGGAAAAGTTTGCAAAGCTTTCGATGCGCTCCTCCCCTTGATCAAAATGCCAACGCGTGTCACTTACCTATTGGATAGCAACCACCGCATCGCTGGAGTTTTTCAAGGATTATTTGAAAATAAGGCCCATGTGTCGGCTATGCTCAANCAACTTAAAAAGTAATCAAGCNCCTTCGATACGGCCATCCTTCATCACCACCCTCCTATCAGCCATGATGGCAAGCTCTTCATTGTGTGTGACGAGCACAAAAGAAAGTTGAAAGGTATCCCGCAACTTAAAAAATAAGTCGTGAAGTGCTCTCGCATTGCTCGTATCGAGGTTACCACTCGGCTCATCCGCAAAAACCAGATCGGGACTATTGATTAAGGCACGGGCCACAGCTACCCGCTGTTGCTCTCCACCAGAAAGCTCAGATGGCTTGTGCTCCAAGCGGTGGCGAATTCCAAGAATTTCCGCAAGTTCCTCAGCCCGATTATTCAACTCTTTCTCTTCCCTTCCTTGGATAAATCCCGGAATACAAATATTCTCTAGAGCAGTAAATTCTGGAAGCAGATTGTGAAACTGGAAAATAAATCCAATTCGAGAATTTCGAAATTCTGCAAGAGCATCTCCTTGAAGTTGGAGCAGGTTTTGATCGTGCAAGAATAGTTCTCCACGATCTGGGCGATCCAAAGTTCCTAAGAGGTGCAGCAGCGTGCTTTTTCCAGCACCTGAAGCTCCTACAATNGAAACAATTTCTCCTTTGGAAATTTCCAAATCNACCCCCTTCAACACCTCCAACGAACCGTAAGATTTATGAATACCTTTGGCAATCAGCATGCTACCAATTTTTTATTTTTTAAAGTTAAAACAAATCCTTTTAATCCTTGAAATAACAGGCTGATTTACTAATATTCACAAAATCCAGTTTGCTATATTGCCTGTACAGGCTTATCTTCGGGCAAAATTTTTCATAGATGAATATTCACGAATATCAGGCAAAAGAAGTATTAAAAGGATATGGCGTTCGTATTCAAGAAGGTATTGTAGCCAGCACCCCGGAAGAGGCACATGAAGCAGCAGTAAAGCTCAACGCACAAACNGGCACTTCTTGGTTCGTGATCAAGGCACAGATCCACGCAGGAGGAAGAGGCAAAGGAGAAATCAAAGAAACAGGCTCNAGAGGCGTTGTGCTTGCCAAAAAATTAGAAGATGTAAAAGAAAAGTCGGCAGCCATCTTGGGAGGCACCTTGGTGACTATCCAAACCGGTGCTGAAGGAAAAAAAGTAAATAAGGTATTGGTAGCTGAGGACGTGTATTATCCTGGAGCATCCGAACCCAAAGAATACTACATGTCTATCCTACTGGATCGTGCCACTGGTTCCAATGTGATCATGTCATCCACAGAAGGTGGTATGGACATTGAAGAAGTTGCTGAACACCATCCTGAAAAAATCATCAAGGAGTGGATCGACCCCAAAATCGGTCTTCAAGGCTTCCAAGCCCGAAAAGTAGCTTTCAAATTGGGATTAAGTGGGACTGCTCACAAAGAAATGGTCAAGTTTATTGGAGCGCTTTATGCAGCTTACATAGGCACAGACTCTTCTCAATTTGAAATTAACCCTGTATTAAAGACTTCCGATGATAAAATTTTGGCAGTAGATGCCAAAGTAAATGTGGATGACAATGCCCTCTACCGTCAGCCCAAGTTGGCGGAATTGAGAGACTTGGCTGAAGAGGATCCTTTGGAAGTGGAAGCTGGTGAGTCAGGACTTAACTATGTAAAATTGGACGGTAACGTGGGCTGTATGGTCAACGGTGCTGGTCTGGCTATGGCAACTATGGACATGGTCAAGCTTTCAGGTGGTGAACCTGCCAACTTTCTAGATGTGGGAGGAGGGGCCAACGCAACCTCTGTAGAAGCAGGTTTTCGAATTATCTTGAAAGACCCCAATGTGAAGGCCATTTTGATCAATGTATTTGGTGGAATTGTTCGCTGCGACCGTATTGCCAATGGCGTGGTGGAAGCCTACAAATCTATCGGTGACATTCGTGTACCGATTATCGTGCGACTCCAAGGAACCAATGCAGCAGAAGGTGCAAAAATCATTGATGATTCTGGTTTGAAAGTTTTTTCTGCCATTACACTCAAAGAAGCTGCAGAGCGTGTGAAAGCCGCTTTGTAAAAATAAGTACGCAGACGTAGTTCAACTGGATAGAATATCGGATTTCGGCTCCGAGGGTTGAGGGTTCGAATCCTTCCGTCTGTACTCCAAAGCTCAAACGAAAGTTTGGGCTTTTTTTTTATGCCTATAGCATTGAGGTATTCCAAAAAAATTCCGGAACGGGACTAAACTAAAAAAGCAGGAGAAAATCTCCTGCCCTTTATTTGAAAACTAAACCAACTATTATTTAACTACCACAATAAAGTCAAAAATACCACAAATATCAATAAATCAAAATCCAATAGAAAAAATTGAATTTTTTTATTTTTCCCAATTCAATCAACCCCAGATAATTCTAATTCAGTATAAAATAGTTTAATTCTTCAGTTTATCCCTAGAATAGTTTAGTTTGATTTCGAATGGATACCTAGTGTTATCAACCTTCAGAAAGGGCTATTCTTCAGAAGGTGGCAGGGTTAGTTTTTCTTCTACCAATTTCACTTTATATACATCATTTGCATTCAATCTAAAGAACTCCTGATGAATATTGAATTTAGCTTCTCCCTCTTCGGGTGTTTTGGCCAAATAAGTACCATCCTCTTGCATGGTATAGGAATTGGCATTATCTCTCAGGTTATAGGAAAGGATATTCATCAGCTGTTTTTCCAGCAGAGGGGCTTCCACTTTAAATAAGGATTCGAGACGTTTGTCAAAGCTTCTCACCATCATGTCGGCACTACCTGAATAGGTGCGATTATCTCCATTATTATGGAAATGGTAGATGCGGCTATGCTCTAGGAAGTCTCCTACGATGGAGAGCACCTCAATATTTTCGCTAAGGCCTTTTCTTCCTGGACGAAGGCAGCAAATGCCACGTACAATAAGCTTGATTAAAACCCCTTGTTGNGAGGCACGGTAGAGCGCATGGATGATTTCAGAATCTTCTAGGGAATTGACCTTGATGAAAATTCCACTTGATAGTCCATTTTTTGCATGCATCGCTTCCTCTTCAATGAAGGAGATTAGCTGATTTCGCATATCTCTTGGTGCAGTGATCAAGTTGCGGTAGTCACTTGGTACAGAGTGACCGGTGATGACATTAAAAAATTCAGACACATCGTTGGCCAGCACTTCGTTGGTGGTGAGCAGGCCAATATCCGTGTAGAGTCTTGCCGTATCCTCGTTGTAGTTGCCTGATCCTAGGTGCACGTAGCGGGTGATCTCTTGGTCGTCCTTTTTCACAATCAAGAGGAGCTTGGTGTGAGTCTTCAGGTTGGAGATTCCATAAATGACAAAGCAGCCAGCTTTTTGCAGCTTCTTTGCTTCCCGAATGTTGTTTTCTTCGTCAAAGCGTGCCTTAACTTCAAATAGAACCGACACGTGCTTTCCATTTTCTGCAGCACGCAAAAGGGCCTTGGTGATTCGGCTGTCCTTGGCGAGACGGTAAATGGTTATTTTGATAGCCATCACGTCCGGATCATCCGCCGCATTTTCGATGAGGTCGAGGATGGAGTCGATGTTATTATAGGGATGATGCAGTAGGATATCTCGCTCCTTAAGGGTTTCGAAGATGTCTGCTTTACCCTCTTCTGGATAGGAAAGCGGCTTAACTGGCGCGGGGATCTGAGGCAGCCTGTCGCGAAAATGCTTGTTGCCCACGATCTGCCATAAACCCGAAAAGTCAATCATGCTCACCCTCTTGGTAAGAAACACCGAGTCAGGGCGCAGGTTCCAACGCTCCAGCAGGGAGTTGAGCATCCATTTGGAATAGCCCTCTTCGATGTCAATGCGTACAACCCTTCCGGTCTTTCGCTCCATAAGTTTGCGCTTCACCTCCTCCAAGAAGTTGGCATCCATGTCGTCACTTTCTTCCAGGGTAAAATCCCCATTTCGGGTGATTCGGAAGAGGCTGATGGATTCGATCTCGACGTTTCTGAACAGTGAAATGATATTTTCGCGGATCACCTCCTCGATGGGAACCAACGTAAGGGAATTTTCCTGTTCGATTTCAAAAAAACGTGGGATATTGGCTGGAATCTGCACGAAGCTCATCTTGCGCATATCCTTTCGCTCGCCTGGGCTGGTGGTGACCACGCCAAAGACAAGCAGCTTGTTCATCAAAATCGGAAAGGTGCGGTAGCCGTCGTACACCATGGGCGTTAGCATCGGATAGATGGCCTTGAGGAAATACTGCCTTACCGTTTCTTGCTCCTCTTCGCTAAGCTTGGTAACGTTAAGGAGGGAAATTCCTTCCTTATGCAGTTCGGGGAGGATGGTCTGGATAAAATGCTGCTGCTGATCGGAATGAAAACGCTGGCAGTCCTTCATCAACTTTTCTTTGAAAGGCTCTTCCCGAAGTCCAGCATAATCGATGCGTTCCTTTTCGTAGTCCAGGTAGTTGTAGAGGGAACCCACACGAATCATGAAAAACTCGTCCATGTTGGAGGCGGTAATCGCCAGAAATTTTAGCTTTTCGAAAATGCTTCGAAAGGATTTTTTGGATTGGTCCAAGACCCTTTCGTTAAATTTTACCCAGCTCAGGTCTCTGCTGATGAGGTCACTTTTTTGGATGATCGACTCGTACTTATCTCCTACTGAAAGTTTCATAGTAATAGAATTTAAACGCGATGTTACGTTAATCTCAAGAATTTCAGGATTTTAAAAATTAAATTTTTGTTAAAAAAAGGGGGCTAAAAGCCCCCCAAAGATTAACTATCAATTTTGGCGTATTTCGCATTCTTTTCAATGAAGTCTCTACGAGGTGCTACTTCATCCCCCATCAGCATGCTAAAGAGGTGATCTGCTTCTATGGCAGATTCGATCGTTACCTGCTTCAATGTGCGTGTAGTGGGATCCATGGTGGTCGACCAGAGCTGCTCGGGGTTCATTTCACCGAGACCCTTGTAGCGCTGAATGCCTACGCTATCTTCTTTTCCTTCTTTTGCCATCTCTGAAACGAGTCGCTTACGCTCTTCTTCCGTCCAGCAGTAACGCTCGTCCTTCCCTTTTTTCAATAAATAAAGAGGTGGTAGGGCAATGTAGACATACCCTCGCTCGATAAGCGCTCGCATGTATCGGAAAAAGAGTGTTAAAATAAGGGTTCGGATGTGGGAACCGTCGATGTCCGCATCCGTCATGATGATGATCTTGTGGTAACGAAGTCCGGAATCATCAAGCTCCTTATCGTCATTGACGGTACCAAACTTTACTCCTAAAGCGGTCAGGATATTCTTGATTTCTTCGTTGTCGTAGATTTTATGCTCGTGGGCTTTTTCCACGTTCAAAATTTTCCCCTTCAGTGGGAGGATGGCTTGAAAATCACGGTCTCTTCCCTGCTTGGCAGATCCACCTGCAGAGTCTCCTTCGACTAGGTACAATTCACAGACCGTCGGATCAGAATTGGCACAATCGGCCAACTTGCCCGGAAGGCCACCCCCACCAAGGATGTTTTTTCGTTGCACCATTTCACGCGCTTTGCGGGCCGCGTGGCGGGCTTGAGCAGCAAGGATAACCTTTCCAACGATGATCTTTGCCTCTCTAGGATGCTCCTCTAGCCAGGCCTGTAGTACTTCGGACACCGCCGAATCCACAAATCCGACTACGTCAGAGTTGCCGAGCTTGGTTTTGGTTTGCCCTTCAAACTGCGGCTCAGCCACTTTGATGGAAATCACTGCGGTGAGGCCTTCTCTAAAGTCGTCACCCGAGACTTCCAACTTCAGCTTATCTAGTAGACCGGACTTGTCCGCATAAGACTTCAGCGTACGAGTTAGCGCTCTTCGAAAGCCTGTCACATGGCTTCCTCCTTCGTAGGTATTGATGGTATTGACGTAGGAGACCACATTTTCGGTGTAGGAATTGTTGTAGTTCATCGCCACCTGTACCGGTACCTCCTGATTGAGGGACTCGATGTAAAT
>JGI25917J50250_1000514_pt1 | contig 10688 bp, 8 predicted proteins | sample LauGreSBDMM110SN_4_FD_50250 | JGI IMG/M metagenome (IMG submission 50250) | reverse complement strand
TTCTCTTCTCTTGCAGGTCTTGCAATAAGGGCTTTATTATAATATTTTATAAGTTAAACCAGCATTGGCATTAAAAGTAGATGCTTTAAAATCATTATTAATCTTTTGAATTTGAAATTGATTTTTAAATATGGGAGTAATTTCTAATTTCAATTTTTTAGTAATAGGGTAATTGAAAACCAATCCAATATTTAAAGTTTCCATTATTTTAACCTCGTTAGTGGCTTTGCCAATTGCTATTTTCTGTCCTTCGATTGAAGTTGCAAATACTTTTGTCTTTTGCATAAAATGGGTACTAATCCCCGCAAAAGCATCAATACCAATCTTTTTGTTATCTGAAATTATATAATAGCATTCAACAGGAATCTCGTAGTAGTTTAGTTTTTCAGACAATTTAATTTCATTATTGACAACAAATTTTAAATTGAAATCATCATAACTTGAAAGATTATATAAAGCAATATTAGTTTGTTCTAAAATCCAATTGTTGCTATTTGTGTTTTGAATGGTTGTGTTATAATTCCATACCGAATAACCAATTCCAGTTCTAAATCCAATTTTTTTAGAAATCATAACTCTAGCTAAAACTCCAAAATTATAGCCAAAATCACCAGAAGTTTTTATGTTTTGATTTCCCGATATAAGGCCAGATTTTCTATTAAAATCATCGAAATAATTTTTACCCCCATATACAGTTAGATATAATTTCAGTGTTTTCATTAAATCTTTTACAACCTGTTTTTCGACCTCTTTTTTTGGTTTTAGGTTTTTCTTTTTTGAAATACTATCTTTTTTTACAATTGTAGAATCGGTCTTTACCACTTGATTTTTTTCTAAAGATAAATTTGTGTTTCTTAAATCTATTACAGTGTCTTTTTTGACTGCTTGAACTTGGTTTGGAATATTAAAAGGTTTTGTTTTTTTATAATTAGCTTGTTTTTTGAACCTTGATTTTTTGTTTTTTAATTGCTTATTTTTTGTTGTATTAGTTTTAATTGAATTACCTTTTTTTATAATTGAGGTTGTTTTCTTTTTTGAAACAAGCTGTTTTCTTGTAATTATTTTCGACGTCTTGGTGCTTTTTTTGTAAACTTTATATCTGGTAACAATTTCATATTCGTCGTATTCAGCATTAGTTGCAATTAGTTTTTTTGTTGAATTGGACTTTATTGTTTTATTTCTTTTAGTTTTATAAACGGTATCAGTTTGTGAAACAAATTCAGTTTTTCCTACTTTATTTCTTAAGTTAGTTTCTTTTGTTGTTATTTTAGAATTTAAATCAATTGTTTCATTTTGATTGAAATATAAAAAGGCGGAAGTTCCCAATAAGCATAAAAACCCCAAAAAACAGAACGTCAAAAATCTTCTTTTCTTCTTTTTATCCAAATCTTTTTCGATAGAATTCCAAATCAAATCACTCGGAATTTCATCCAAATCTTTAAATTTTTCTTTAAAAATTTTTCCAATTTCTTTTTTATTTTTCATTTTTTGCAACATTTTTTTGCATTGAATTTTTTGCATTAATTTTTTCTCGCAGAATCATTTTTGCCCTGTGTAAATTTGATTTTGAGGTGTTTTCAGAAATCGATAACATTGCTGCAATTTCTTTATGAGTGTAATCGTCAAGTTCGTATAAACTAAAAACCAATCGATATCGGTTGGGTAATTCTTGGACCATCAACAGCATTTCCTCTAATGAACAGTTGATTTCGTTTTCATCGACATAAATTTCATCTTCAAAATCATCTTTTATTGGAGTGAGATTGTAATTTTTTTTATAGGAATTGATTGCTTTGTTGATCGTTATTCTCTTCATCCAACCTTCAAAAGAACCTTTGCCATCAAATTTTTTGATATTCGTAAAAATTTCAATAAAAGCATTGTGAAGATTATCTTCAGCTTCAGCTTGGTTTGCACAATATTTTAGACAGAGTACAAAAAGTGTTTTTTTATACAAATTGTACAACTCTTCTTGTGCTTGTCTATTTTGCTTGGCGCATGATTTTATGATGGTTTCTAAATTCAATTTTCTTTCAAATTTTCTTTAATTTAAAGGAATTGCATTCCAAGTTCCAGGAATTGTGGGATGAGTAAAAGTCCCATTTATCGTCATTCCATTTAAAATACCTGTATAAACATAAGTTGAACTGTTTGGGTCATTTCCTTCCCAAATATAGGTTAAAACATTTCCGTTTAATGACCAAGTCCCAAAGGTGATAAAGCAGCCAGGGCAGTGCATAGGCAAATCTAATTCATCAAATCTAGTTGTTTTATCTCCATATAAGTCTACTCTAGAATATAGTGTAACTCCAATTGTGTTAGGACCTGGAGGATAATATGTAGCAAACTTCCAAACAGTATCGTTCAGCGACAAGGTGTTAAATGATAGGTTTTCACCATAGGTAACCCCAGAATTGTTTATCGCAAATATTCTAAAATAATACTTTGTATTGGCAGTTAATTCATTTATGGTTTGGCTGAGAATGTTATTCTGAGAATTAATAACATTATCGTCAACAGTTGGGTTCGGATTTGTACTCCAACAAACTCCACGGGAAGAGACATTGTTTAAATTATCAGAAATTATCTCTCCACTAATTTTGATAGTTGTATAAGTGATTTCTGCATTTTCTGTGGTTGTTCGATTAACTATTTCTATTTGTTCAATACCGTTATTCGGATTGTCTGAACTACAAGAAATAAAGCTGAATAGCGCAACGGCAATCAATAAAGTGATAATTTGTTTCATAACATTTTTTTAGGTTTATAATTAGTAGTCTAAAAATTTTAAAAAAGTTGCGTTGAAACTTAAAAAATAAACCAAAACCCCCAAATTCAACTAAATGAATTGGGGGTTTTATATGAAACTAAGACGAATTTAATTCGTTTAATTGATTTAAGATTCTCTTGGAGGTCTTGGTAAAAGTGCTTTTCTAGAAACTTTTTCTTTTCTAGTTTTTGGGTCAATTCCCAAGTATTTCACTTGAAAAACATCACCCATATTCACTACATCAGAAACATTTTCTGTTCTTTCCCAAGCCAATTCAGATACGTGCAATAAAACCTCGTTTCCTGGAGCTTCAGTATATTCTACAACCGCACCAAAATCTAACATTTTAATTACTTTCACTTCATAAGCTTCACCCATTTGTGGTTTGAAAATGATAGAATCAATTTTAGCCAATACTGCTGCGATTCCATCAGGATCCGTTCCAAGGATTTCAACAACACCTTGCTCGTCAACTTCGTTAATAACGATTGTACAACCAGTAGCTTTTTGTAATTCTTGAATCACTTTTCCACCAGGTCCAATCAAAGCACCTATAAAGTTACCAGGAATTGTTCTCATGATAATTTTTGGAGCATAAACCTTAACATCTGCTTTTGGTTGTGCCAATGTTTCTGTTAAAATATTCAAAATATGCAAACGTCCATCTCTAGCTTGTGCTAAAGCAGCTTCCATAATTTCGTATTTCAATCCATCAATTTTGATGTCCATTTGGCAAGCGGTAATTCCTTCTGAAGTTCCAGTTACCTTGAAATCCATATCTCCTAAATGATCTTCGTCACCTAAAATATCAGACAAAACTGCATAACGTTCTCCATCAGTAATCAATCCCATTGCAATTCCAGAAACTGGACGAATCATTTGAATACCAGCATCCATTAAAGATAATGTTCCTGCGCAAACCGTTGCCATTGAAGACGAACCGTTAGATTCTAAAACTTCAGAAACCACACGGATTGTATAAGGACAATCTGCCGGAATCATGTTTTTCAATGCGCGTTGTGCCAAGTTTCCGTGACCAACCTCTCTTCTTGAAGTTCCTCTCAACGGACGAGCTTCTCCTGTAGAAAATGGTGGGAAATTATAGTGCAAATAAAATTTTTCTTCTCCTTGTTCGCTTGGTGAATCAATTTGATTGGCTTCTCTAGAAGTTCCTAAAGTGGCCGTTGCCAAAGCTTGGGTTTCTCCACGGGTAAACAATGCNGAACCGTGAACCGATGGTAGATAATCAACTTCACACCAAATTGGTCTGATTTCAGTTGTTTTTCTTCCGTCTAAACGTGTTCCTAAATCTAATGTTACGTTACGAACAGCTTCTTTATTTACTTTATAGAAATATTTAGAAACCAAATCGCCATTTTCTGCCAATTCTTCTTCTGAAAATAAAGCTTTTACTTCTTCTTTTATTTCAGCGAAAGCNGCNGANCGCTCTTGTTTTGCAGAACCTTTACTTGCAANAGCATAAATTTTATCATAAGCTGCCGCTTTAACTTTTGCATGAATGGCTTCGTCAGATTTCTCTTGTTCGTAGGTACGAACCTCTTTTTTTCCAAAAGCATTTGCCAATCTTTCTTGAGCAGCAATTTGTACCTTAATGTGACCGTGAGCAAATTTGATAGCTTCTACCATTTCTGCTTCTGAAATTTCTTTCATTTCTCCTTCTACCATTGCGATAGAATCGGTTGAAGCACCAATCATCATGTCGATGTCAGACAATTCTAATTGAGCACGAGACGGATTGATGATGAATTTTCCATCAATTCTTCCAACTCTGGCTTCAGAAATCAAAGTTTCAAATGGGATGTCAGACAATGCTAAAGCTGCCGAAGCTGCTAATCCTGCTANTGCATCTGGCATAACGTCTTCGTCATGCGACATCAACTGAATCATAACTTGAACTTCTGCATGATAATCTGATGGGAAAAGCGGACGNAAAACACGGTCAACCAATCTCATTGTCAACACCTCGTTGTCACTTGGACGCGCTTCTCTTTTAAAGAAACCTCCGGGAAAACGTCCTGCTGCTGCAAATTTTTCACGGTAATCTACCGTTAATGGTAAAAAGTCAATGCCTGGGCTTGCTTTTCTGGCCGAAACAACTGTTCCTAAGATTACTGTTTTGCCAATTCTTACTACTACAGATCCGTCGGCTTGTTTTGCTAAACGACCTGTCTCGATTGTGATGTTTCTTCCATCACCTAAATCGATGTTTTCTACAAATAATTGTGGAATCATAATTTTTCCTTTTTTAAATTTTACATTGGTGTTGTGTTGTTGTTGCGTAGTTAATGCTAAAATATCCAATGAAAAACCTACTTTTTTTTAACTTTATTTAAAAATTTAAAGATTGAAATATTTATAATTTTTAATTTTTTAATTTTGCAATCATTTAATCTTTAGATAAAAAAAAGAGGCACTTTCGCACCTCTTTTATATTGATTATTTTCTAATATTCAATTCTTTGATAATCTCACGGTAACGGTTGATTTCTGTTTTCTTCAAGTAATCCAACAAAGCCCTTCTTTTACCTACTAGCAAAACTAGTGAACGCTCGGTATTGTAATCGTGACGATTTCTTTTTAAGTGTTCTGTCAAATGCGAAATTCTGAAAGTGAACAATGCAATTTGCGCTTCTGGTTTTCCTGTGTTNGTTTTTTCTCCGTGTTTAGCGAAGATTTCTTCTTTAACTTCTTTAGTTAAGTACATTTTAATATTATTTAAATGATTATTATGTAGATACGTTTTTCGTATGCGTGTGCAAAAGTATAAAATAATATTCAAAAACAAATTATTTTTCAAGGAAAGTTTTTGAGCAATTTCAACAAATCAAACAAGAGCATTAGTCATCAAATAATTAAAAAAAAGTTAGTTTTTATAAATTTACCATGTACTGTGAATAGCTAACAACTATTTTTTAAATCAACACCATTAATTTTTTAGCGCTTTTAGCAGCGGTATTTTTATACTTACCAGTCGGTTTTTTTGGTATCATCCGCAAGTTTTAGATTCAATTTGGATGCGAGAAGGAAGAGTATTTTGGTGCTGACGGGTCGAATTATTTGCGCATGGCAATAAAAAAAGGGGAATCAGTTTATACTAATTCCCCTTTTTCTTAATCATTGGTTTTTTACAATCCAAAAGCTGATTTTACTTGGTCAACAAAATCTAATTTCTCCCACGTAAAAAGTTCTACCGTTATCGTTTTTGATAATCCACCCGGCGCAGAGAAAGTTTTTGTAACCGTTTCTGGTTTTCTTCCCATGTGACCATAAGCTGCGGTTTCGCTATAAATTGGATTTCTTAACTTTAATCTTTGTTCTATAAAATAAGGGCGCATATCAAAAATAGCTTCTACTTTTTTACTGATTTCACCATCCGTTAAATTCACTTTTGATGTTCCGTAAGTAACAACATTGATAGAAGTTGGTTTTGCCACTCCAATGGCGTAAGAAACTTGAACCAAAACTTCATCACATAATCCAGCAGCAACCAAATTTTTAGCAATATGACGTGTTGCATATGCAGCACTTCTGTCTACTTTACTAGGGTCTTTTCCAGAAAATGCTCCACCGCCATGGGCACCTTTTCCTCCATAAGTATCCACAATAATTTTTCTACCTGTCAAACCAGTATCTCCGTGTGGGCCACCTATTACGAATTTTCCAGTTGGATTGATATGATAGGTAATTTGGTCGTTGAACAAATGGGCATATTGTGGATATTTAACCTTAATTCNCGGAATTAAAATCGAAACTAAATCCGATTTGATTTTAGCCAACATTTTGGTTTCTTCATCAAAATCGTCATGTTGAGTCGAAATTACAATGGCTTCAATGCGTTGAGGTTTGTTATCATCAGAATATTCTAAAGTAACTTGCGATTTTGCATCTGGGCGAAGGTATTTTATTTCGTTATTTTCTCTTCTTAAATTGGCTAGTTCTATCAACAAAGCATGAGATAAATCTAATGCCAATGGCATATAATTTTCTGTTTCGTTTGTGGCATAACCAAACATCATTCCTTGGTCGCCGGCACCTTGCTCTTCTTTACTTGCTCTGTCAACGCCTTGATTAATATCTGCCGATTGCTCGTGAATTGCTGATAATATGCCACAAGAATTTGCCTCGAACATGTATTCGCTTTTGGTATAACCAATTTTTCTAATTACTTCTCTAGCAATATTTTGAACATCTAAATAAGTGTTGGATTTTACTTCTCCTGCCAAAATAACTTGCCCCGTTGTAACTAAAGTTTCGCAAGCTACTTTCGATTCAGCATCAAATGCCAAGAAATTATCAATTAATGCATCAGAAATTTGATCTGCAATTTTGTCTGGATGTCCTTCACTCACAGATTCTGAAGTAAATAAATAAGCCATAATAATTTATATTTTATGTTTTTTAATAATTTCGATAAAAGATTGCGTGCAAAATACTAAAGGAGAGAAGTCCTGCTTTAGCATTTTTTTTAAGAGGTTGCAATCAGTCAAATTTTTCCTCTGTATTTTAGAACTGCAAAGGTATAAAGACTATTTTGAATTCTAAATAAAACTTTCGGTTTTTTTAAAAATTGATTACTAGAATAATTTTATCATAATTTGTTGCAAAACAAATTTCTATGCCATTACTTTGTGGCGTTCATAAATTTATTGATTGTTATCACGAAAGCCCGAGGGAATAGACCCAACGAAAGCTTAGCAACCCTACAACTTGTAGAAGGTGCTACATTCTAATTTGAAATTTTCAAATACAGATAACCACGAGAATTTTCTCTACTTTCCATTTAACATTTTAATATTTTCTTGAAGCTATTTCCAGCTATTCGCTAAATCTTTTGTTTTTTAAAGAAAAAAACAAAAGGATACCGCTGCTATCTGGGCTAGGGCAATCGTTTTCAAATGAAGATCAAATTAAACATAGTGACCTTTGCGAAAACCTAGTGCACTTAGTGGTTAAATTAAAATTATGTTAACAATACAACAAGCAATAAAAGAGAGAATACTGGTGCTAGATGGAGCAATGGGAACGATGCTGCAACGCAATAACTTCTCTGAAGAAGATTTTCGTGGCGCGCGCTTCAAGGATTTTCCATATCCGTTAAAAGGAAACAACGATTTGCTTTCTATCACACAACCCGAAGCGGTGAAAGAAGTCCACAGACAATATTTTCAAGCGGGTGCAGATATTGTAGAAACCAATACGTTTTCTGGAACTACAATCGGTATGGCAGATTATCACCTAGAAGATTTGGTTTACGAACTCAATTACGAATCCGCCAAAATAGCACGCGAAGTTGCCGATGAATTTACAGACAAACCTCGTTTTGTTGCTGGTTCAATCGGACCAACAAACAGAACCGCTTCTATGAGTCCGGATGTGAACGATCCAGGATATCGGGCCGTAACCTTCGACGATTTGCGAATCGCCTACAAACAACAAGTTGAAGCTTTAATAGATGGAGGTTGTGACGTTTTATTAGTAGAAACAATATTCGACACATTGAACGCAAAAGCTGCACTTTTCGCCATCGAAGAAGTAAANGAAGAACGCAATATTGCTATTCCAATAATGGTTTCGGGAACAATTACCGATGCTTCTGGAAGAACACTTTCTGGTCAAACCGTTGAAGCTTTTTTAATCTCCATTTCACATATTCCGTTATTAAGTATTGGATTCAATTGTGCATTAGGTGCGGATCAATTAAAACCATACTTAAAACGTTTGGCAATGAATACGCAATTAAATATTTCGGCACACCCAAATGCAGGTTTACCAAATGCCTTTGGTCAATACGACCAGACGCCACAAGAAATGCAAGTCTTGATTAAAGAATATTTGCAAGATAATTTAATCAATATCATTGGCGGTTGCTGCGGAACAACACCAGAACACATCAAAGCAATTGCTGAGGTTGCAGCCGAATTTCAGCCAAGAGGGTTAGCAGTTGCCGGTTGATGGTTGTCGGTTTAAGAAAAATAAATTTATGAGTAAAGATTATACAAATTTGGAAGTTTGGCAAGAAAGTAGAAAACTAGTAAATACCTCTTATGGATTAACAAAATCATTCCTAAAAGTGGAAATGTTTGGATTGACTAATCAAATAAAGAGAGCAGCAGTATCTATTTTGTCGAACATTGCTGAGGGTTGCGGAAGGCAGACTGCAAAAGATACTATCAATTTTCTGCACATCTCTCGCGGGTCTTTATACGAATTGGAAACCCAATGTTTTGTGGCTTTAGATCAAAAGTACATTACTGATGAACAATTTGAGCATATTAATAATAGTATCCAAAGCTGCAAGCGATTGCTGAACGGCTTCATTAATTGTTATCGAAAATTATCATGAGCACAACTACTTTACCGACAACCGACAGCCAACAACCGACAACCAAATACTTAAAATTATCGGGTCTCGAACCTTTAGTAGTAACTCCGGAAACTAATTTTATTAACGTCGGCGAGCGCACAAACGTAACAGGTTCTCGTAAATTTTTGCGGTTGATAAAAGAAGAAAAATACAACGAAGCACTTTCTGTAGCAAGGGAACAAGTTGAAGGTGGCGCACAAATTATCGACGTTAATATGGATGAAGGAATGTTGGATGGTGTTTATGCCATGACCAAATTCCTAAACCTAATTGCAGCGGAACCAGATATTGCAAGAGTTCCAGTGATGATTGATTCTTCCAAATGGGAAATCATCGAAGCCGGATTGAAAGTGGTGCAAGGAAAAGCCGTTGTAAATTCCATTTCGCTTAAAGAAGGAGAAGCAACTTTTATTCATCACGCCAAATTAATAAAAAGATATGGCGCCGCTGTAATCGTAATGGCATTTGACGAAGACGGTCAAGCTGATAATTACGAAAGACGCATTGAAATTTGTAAAAGAAGTTATGATATTCTGGTTAATGAAGTTCATTTTCCTGCACAAGACATCATATTCGATCCCAACATTTTTCCGGTTGCAACCGGAATGGACGAGCATAAACTGAATGCTTTAGATTTTTTCAGGGCCACAAAATGGATTCGTGAAAATCTTCCTTATGCCAATATTTCAGGCGGTGTAAGTAACGTTTCGTTTTCGTTTCGTGGCAATGATACCGTTCGTGAGGCGATGCATTCGGCGTTTTTATACCATGCTATTCAAAATGGAATGACCATGGGAATCGTTAATCCAGAAATGCTAGAGATTTATGATGAAATTGACAAGACATTATTAGAGCATGTTGAAGATGTACTATTAAATAGGAGAGAAGATGCCACCGAAAGATTATTGGATTTGGCCGAAACATTTAAAGGCGATTATAAAATAAACGAAAAAGCCATCGCCGAATGGAGAAATGGTTCGATTCAAGAGCGATTAACCCATTCATTAGTAAAAGGAATCGACGAATTTATCGAAATTGATGTCGAAGAAGCGAGACAAAATTCAGCGAAAGCTATAGAAGTTATCGAAGTGAATTTGATGGCTGGAATGAATGTTGTCGGTGATTTATTTGGAAGTGGAAAAATGTTTTTGCCACAAGTTGTAAAATCGGCAAGAGTAATGAAAAAAGCTGTTGCGTACCTTCTCCCATTCATTGAACATGAAAAAGGAGACTCGACTTCGTCGAGTAATGGGAGAATCCTGATGGCAACCGTAAAAGGCGATGTACATGACATCGGTAAAAATATTGTTGCTGTTGTGCTAGGTTGTAATAATTTCGAAATCATCGATTTGGGCGTTATGGTTCCGCCAGAAAAAATCATTCAAGCTGCCATTGAACATAATGTAGATATCATTGGATTGAGCGGATTAATTACGCCTTCGCTTGATGAGATGGTGTATTTGGCGAAAGAATTAGATAAATTAAACATCAAAATTCCGATTATGATTGGTGGTGCAACAACTTCTCGAGCGCA
>JGI25917J50250_1000513_pt1 | contig 10702 bp, 16 predicted proteins | sample LauGreSBDMM110SN_4_FD_50250 | JGI IMG/M metagenome (IMG submission 50250) | reverse complement strand
TGAGCCAATGCTTCTTTTGAACCATTAAATGATGCGTGATATTTTTTAAGTAGTTGTCTTAATTTATCTATTGAGATGTCGTTTTTTTTGCTTTTTTTAATTGTATATTTTTTTGTTTTATTTTGATTATTTCCTTTAATTATTTTGTATATTGTATATTTTTTTGTTTTATTGTTTCCTTTAATTATTTTGTATATTATGTTTTTTTTTGTTTTCTTTGGTTTCTGTAATTTGTTTTCATTCACTTTAGACCATCGTTTACTATTTTTTGTTTGTATTATGACCCACATATTACCATCATTGCCGCGTTTCTTTGTTCCTATTGTAAAGTTGTTAGCACTTTCGGTTGGTCCTTTTCTTGTTGGCATAGTGTATACATAAGAATGATATTTAAAATAGTCTGTAATAATTAAAAAAAATACTTATTATCATTTCATTACAACATAGTTTCATACCCTGCCACCCACTCGATTTTTCACCCCGCCGTTGGCAACATTATGCTACTTTTTGATACTCTAAAAGGTTGTTATTATAGTAAACGAGAAATGAGTGAGAAAAAATTAAATGAGTGACAACGCAACATGCTGCTTTTTATTGGTTTTTATGGGTTTTTATGGGTTTTTAAGGCATGGGATCCAACAGCCAACGTTCCGTCATTGGCCTTTGCGTGACCTTAAATTGCTGCCGAGGTAGCGTCGGGGTCGGTGGCGGGGTCGAAGGTCTTGGAGTGCTTGGAGTGCTTGGAGTGCTTGGCACGTGTTGACGCAAAAAGCGTTTCGCAAGTGGTTCAAAGAAGTCTGGGTTTTGCCGTGGAACTTGTTGCGTGTCTTGTCGCGGGACTTGTCGCGGGACTTCTGGATCTTGGGCAACCGGTTCTGGTTCTACTTTTATCGGTTGAAAGTAGTAGGAGGGAGGTCTGGGAAGGCTGGGATTTGCGTTTGACATTGTATTGTTCATTTCTGAATTAAAACAAGTCAAAAATTAATTTCAATTTTACGTGTCTAGTATGAACTATGGAGTAAGGGGTTCGATAGTTCATGATTCCATAAAGCGCGTTAGTTACTATAAAAAGTATAGTAAGTAGCAAACGAGAAATGAGTGAGAAAAAATTAAATGAGTGATGTTTTTTTTCTAAGGATTTTTTCTAAAACTTAAAACAAATGTGAACGTTCGTAGGTTATGTTACTTGAACTTTGTTTGACTTGAATGGTTGGTGTGGTTGGCCACGCCAACTGAAATGGCCATGTGAACATAATCAACAAGAGAACAAACGCGAACATGATTGGTAGATATCTATCATTTACAACATAACAAAAAAAAATTTCAATTTATTTTCAAGTGTTAGTTTGTTAGTTTGTCGTGTTGTTATAGTTGATGTTGTCGGTGTTGGGAATCAATGAACGTTCAGGAAGAATGAGTTGGTCTACCAGATTCGTGAATGTTTGAATTTCTTGAATGTTGTTGAAATTGTCGCGATTGTCGCGATTGTCAAAGCCAGTAGGAACCACTTCATCAATTACAAGCAAGGGGACGCGGCGTACTGCGTTATTGCGTAGTGCGTGACGGCGGCTCCAACTTGTGGATGTGATGACTTCGGAATTCTCGTTCGTGTAGTAAGTTGTATTGTTGTTGTTGTTGAAGATGTCATTTGCGTCGAGGTCATTTGCTTCGAGTGCGTTTGCTTCGAGTGCGTTCGCTTCGAGTGCGATTGCGTTTGCTTCAAGTGCGAGTGCGTTCGCTTCGAGTGCGTTTGCGTTTGCTTCGAGTGCGTTCGCTTCGCGGGGTGTCATCTTTGGGTCGTGGGTGCCTAGAGTTGTAAACTTCAACAAGAAGTTTCAATTTTAAAATTGAAACTTTCTTCTCTCCTTTGATAAAGCAGCAAAGCAACAAAGCAAAGCAAAGCATCCAATGTCTACCAACCCAGCGAATGAGTTAGTTTTGTGCATTCCGAGGATTGCTCGCGCGAATTGGTGTATTGAGGACGCGTGTACGATCAAGGACGAGTTCGTCAAGGAGTTTGGGCAGTGTGTGGTTCGAGTGAAGGTGTCTAGAAGTCGCAAGTGGCCAGACTGCGCCAAGGTCTCTGTTGTGTTGCTTGTCAATACACAACGAGTCAAGGACTTGAAGAACTACATGACCACTGGGTCGATGCTCTTGTTACCCGAACCACACTGGCATTGCTATTTGGCGCGGCCTGTGCCGATGCTAACAAGCGAAGACATCCTCGTTCAAGCGGACTTCATGCCTCCCGTCATTGCTCGGCAGAACGCGGTCTGTCTGCCTCGCTGGAGTTGAAATGTCGTCGTGTGAGTGAGTGTGAGTTTCTCTGTGCTGCATGCGTGCCGTTTTTTTTCTCTTAGGGTGTTGCGGTAAAAATTGAAATGATATGTCTCTTGTTATGGTTAGTAGAGAAAAAATGGAAGTGATCACTGCGCCGCTTGATCGTGCACCGCTTAATCGCGGCGACATTCGCCCCGAGCAGAACGAGACGTTGCCAGAGTACATTGACCGAATGATTGCCATGGATCGCGCGATTTACCCAGCCGACAAGTATCCCGACCTGCCCCGCATTGTCGCGACCGACGGCTGGATCGCAANACGAGAGAACTACTGGGCNTTTGCGTATAAGGCGTTTTGGGAGTGGGGATGGTGCTTGGCTCATGGTCACTTCACAGACCCTCATGCTCACCGCNTTTCTGACTTCGTGTTCTCTAGTTCTCACAGCAGCCATAGAGTGCCAAGCGAAGCACCAAGCGTAGNGCCAAGCGNAGCACCAAGCCCAGATGACATGCCCCGCATTTACAGGTCCAACGCGTACCCCCGCATTTACACACGGACCTTTGACCGCGATAAAGAGTCGCTGCTCAATGCGAGTTGAAATGTCCTTGATTGGGTAGGGGGGTGTGATGGGTTGTGGGTGTGCCGTTTTTTCCTTTTTTGGGGTCTACAAAGAAAAAAACGGCACTCATGAGATTTTTTTGGGTCGAGGCACTAAGCGAACTCACTACATGCTATCTTAAAGGTATTACGCATGACTAGTGAAACTGACTCCGCCAGCAACCGCAGCTGCACCGCCAGCAACCGCAGCTGCACCGCCAGCAACCGCAACTGCTGCCCGCCAAAACAACCTTGTCCTCTCAAGCCGGCGCACAACTTCCTCCCTGTCCATAACTTCCGCCTCACTGAATGTTTTCGGAGGTCTGACAAGAAATCGTGCGGTAGAGTTCGATATGTGGATGCCACGATTTTTTTGCTCTTTGATAATCGCAGCCCGATCATTCCAGAGTGCCTTCTCGGCCTCGTCAAGTTGCCGCCATCTATCTTGGACGCCTCCGGAGGGGCGAGCGTCAGTACGATTCTCCTTGATCTCTGCACAAAACAGAAGGTATCCGCTCTTAGCTCTCTTCGATTTGGGTTTGCACACTACCTGCTCAGCAACGCAGTCCACCTCAGCAACGCAGTCCACCTCAGGCATCTGCCACATTGCTAGAGATGCGTGCTTTGTGGTTGATTAACTGCTTAATCAAGAGAGAGAAATAACATTTCAATTTTCTAAGGAGGGATGCTCAACACAACGCAAAAAAATTGAAATGTTTTTTTCTCTCTTAGTCTAGGTAGATAACCATTCACAATGACTACCCTCTTCACACTTGGTGCGCCGATTGGGCTTTGGCTTCACGCCATTCGCACCGCACAAAAGGAGAGGTTCCATGAGGGTGAGATTGTGCGCGAGTGGAAGCCAACCCCGTCGACGTGGTTGCTGTATCCGCCGGCACCGCCTCCCTCGATCGTGGAGGTTCTTGTGCCGTGGGATCCCGAGAAGTACGACTACATGCTGGGCTAAGCTAAGAAGCATCTGAATAGCAAAAGCAAAAAAAGCGTGAGCGTGAGCGTGAGCATGCGTGTTTTTTTTCATTGAAACTAGAAACTTGAAACTAGAAACTAGAAACGAAAAAAAAACACGCATGCTATTTTTTTGAGTCGAACCAAACCTTAGCACCCCATCACAACAAGCTTGTCAGCGAACTCAGATGGCGTCCGCAGGCGGAGGCGGCACAGGAGGCGGCACAGGCGGAGGCGGCGAGGACGGCGGCTGCGGCACCTCAGTATAAGGCTCCGCGTACTCCACCTCCTGCGCACTTACCTCCTTCTGCTTCCGCTCCTTGCGAGCGACGCGCGACTTCGAGCACGCCCACTTCTCGACGCCACCAGGCCACTCTGGTCCGCTCACCAAGAACTCGTTCTTCTCGCAGCGCTCGCAAAACGCGCGCATCTTGAGCGCCGCGTCAGTCCGCGGATACCAGTGAACGAAGATCTTGACATACCCAGCCAGCGCGTGGTCCGGCTTGTACGGGACCACATCCACCTGCTCCACCACGTCGTCGGGAAACCGCATGTACCAGAGCTGCTTCACCTCGCGCCAGTCGATGGGAAGTGCCTTGGGGATGCAGATGCTGAAGATGTTGGCAGAGGACATGATTGCTTGGATTGCCTTGGATTTGTGTAACTGCTTTCCTTACGCAAAAAAAAAGCATTTCAATTTTTTTTTCGGGGGTGGCGCTCTGCTTGGTGGCGCTAAGAGAGAAAAAACGGCACACATGGAGACGGCACACAGGGCTCAGAAATCAGATACGGCAGGACGAACGTTCTTGAACCCAGAAGCGGAACGGACGGCAGCAACGCCACGTCAAATCCACCACACGAGCGCGAGCGGTCATTGAATGCGCAGTGTGGGTGAATGCAGTGGTTGCTTTGTCAGTCATTGTCTGCTTTCCATAAGAGAGAAAAACCCATTTCAATTTTTTTTAGCAATCGGCACAGAACATGCGGATAAGAAAAAACGGCACACATGGAACGCAAACATGGAACGCAATGCGGGTTCAACTCGCGTACGTCGAGCGCAAGTGAACTCTAAAACGGGAATGAGCCATCCGCTCCTCCTCGTACGTGAGCCGCGCGCGTTGTCCTCGCCCGTCGCGAGTGTCTGGTGCGTCAGGTCGTTCCGAGATGGCGTTGTACTCCCTCACCAAAATATGGAGCTCGGCGAGGCGATCGCGGCTCTCAACTTCATCGTAGGAGAAGGTGCCTCGGTGCGGTGCGGTCAATTCCCGCACCCGTGCCAAGCATTCTGCTAGTTCGGCAACGATGACTGCCCTCCGCACTTTTGCTGCGCGCCGCTCCTCGCGCTCGCGGCGCTGCACGCGTTCGGTCGCAGCGAACTTCGAACGCATCGCAGCCAACTCAGCAGCCTCCCTCGCGGCCCTTGCCGCTGCCCTTGCCGCTACCTTCTGCTCGATCTCCAAGTAAGATAACCTATTGGCGACGTAGAGCGCCGCGAGGGAGGCTGCTGAGTCGGCGAGGTCCTCCCCTTTGTGGAGGGCAGCCCATGAGCGACGCGTCTTATCAAGCACATCGCCCGCCTCCTGCAACCAACGCGGCTCGGTCTCGGTTACCTCCTTGCGCTTGCTGGTCATCGCTTGCTTGGAGGCTTGCATTGAATCTATAAATGTATAAGAAAAAAAAAACCATTTCAATTTTCTATCAAACTCTATGGAATTCTATCCATTTACAACTGGCCAAATAAGGAGCGAACTCACTTCAATTCGGCCGTTTTTAATTAAAAAATTCAATTTTCTATTCATTTACAACTGCCAAATAAGGAGCGAACTCACTTCAATTTGGGCATTTTGAATTAAAAAATTCAATTTTCTATAGGGTTCTAGCCATTTACAACTGATTTACAACTGCCCGATTGGGCGCGAACTCAGTTCAATTCGGGCATTTTTAATTAAAAAATTCAATTTTCTATTCATTTACAACTGCCCGATAGGGTAGCGAACTCACTTCAATTTGGCAGTTTTAATTAAAAAAATTCAATTTTCTATGGAATTCAGCAATTTACAACTGATTTACAACTGGCTGATAGGGTAGCGAACTCAGTTCAATTTGGCAGTTTTAATTAAAAAAATTCAATTTTCTATAGGGTTCTAGCAATTTACAACTGATTTACAACTGGCTTAATAGGGGGGATATAAAAAATTGAATTGCTTTCGATTTTGTTTGATTGCTTTAGGAATTCAAGCAAATGCCCTCATCGCAAATCGCGCTTTGGCTGATGGATATGAACGAAGCACAGCAAAGCGCGCAGACGGCGGCGACGGGGGGCTTTGCTTTGCCTGCCGATTTGGCGGTTGCGCTCGCGGTGGCGATGGCGGTGGCGGTTGCTGCGGTAACCACATGGTAGTGTGCCAGTGTCAGTGCGTCTGTCCATGCGTGCCGTTTTTTCTCTCTTGTCGCTTTGCTTATCGCTTCGCTTGTCGCTTTGTCGCGTTGACAGAAAAAAAAAATTGAAATGGTTTTTTTTCTCTTATGGAAAGCAGATTACAAATGGCTATGACACTCTCTTCTGCTATGATTGTCAAGTCATTGGCTGCCAAGTTTGGTTTCCGCGAGGAGGAGGCGCTCGCCCACTTGGCGCGTGAGTTCCTTGTCGCGACGCCGCTGACGATCGCAAGCGGCGATCGCGATCGCGGCGGCGTCACTTGGCGCGGCGATGTCACTGCTCGTAGCGAGAGTGGCTCGCTCACTTCGCGCAGCGAGCGCGGCGACTTCTTGGAGCGGCTTGCTCCAGTGGAGGCTAAGGAGGCGGCCAAGGCGAAAGCCAAGGTTCCCAAGCTTTCCAAGGAGGACGCCGCTGCTGCGAAGAAGGAGGCCAAGGAGGCCAAGGAGGCTGCCAAGGCTGCGAAGCCGAAGCAGGCGATGACCGGCAAGCGTCTCTGGGCGGCTGCTGGCATGCGCAAGGATGTCACCGAGGCCCTCAAGGCGGACTTGGCGGAAGGTGAGAAGGTTGGGATTGGTGATGTGAACAGGGAGTTGACGGCCCAGTGGAAGGCGTTGGCGGAGTCTGAGCGGGCGGACTGGGATGCGAGGGCCGCAGCTGGCGAGGTGCCTAGCTCTGGTGAAGACAGCGAGTAGTGCTGTTCTGGTGTGAAAACTCCATGAACCGCCGTCGCCGTCGCCGTCGCGTAACCTAGACCAAAAAAATTCCATTCCATGCGTGTTTTTTTTCTTAAGTACTGGATCCCTTAGTCGGTTTAAGGGCGGGAGCCCTTAGAAAATTGAAATGATATTTTTTTTAGTATGGTGAGCAGTTTTCAAAGGGACAATGAACCCAGACCGAGTGATCTCAGTGATTCCCTGGGAGATGGCTTCGGAGTATGTGGCGCGGATGACTGCGTGCGAGGGCGCCGAGTCGGAGGCCTACTACCACGAAGCCTATCACGCGTATTGGGAGTGGGGCAGGTTGGACAGCAGCGGGTTCACTGAGCGGGCGTTCCAAGCGGCACGCGAGGCGGCGAGTGAGGCGGAGAGTGAGGCGAAGGAGGCGGCGAGGGCGAAGGCGTTCTCGTCGTGGTGGTCGATGGCGAGGGCCTACTGGCTGTTTTGCGCGACCAACGGCCAGAAGTGCCTCGCCGAACGCAATCTCGCGCTGGAGACGCAGTGGGAGGGCTTGGCGGAGGAAGAGCGTGCCAAGTGGATTGCGGAAGCTCATGAATGGGGGTCTCGATTCAATGACCGCCTGCGTGAGCTGCGCTCTTAAACCGACTTGTCGACTTGTCTTGTGTGTGCTCCATGTGTGCCGTTTTTTCCTATGAGGGATTAAATAAATTGAAATTTTTTTTTTGCTTTTATAGAACGCAGTTTCCTAGTGCCATTGAACTCATGGAGAATCGTTACTATGGCCTTCCAGACGACATTCTGATGAAAAATTTACTGCTAGTCCGCAAGGCGCTCCACGAGGAGCTCCTGATCAACAGGAATGCTCTTTGGTTTTACAAAGGGCGTATAGCCTTCGTGGCTGCCAGGGAAGCCACTTCTGAGTACGATTCTGATTCTGATTCTGAGCACGATTCTGAACCCGATTCTGATTCTGATTATGAGTACGATTGGAAACAATACATACGATCATGATCGCCCGTGTGGAGCGCAAAGGGACAAGACCAAGAAAAAAAAATTGAAATGTTTTTTTTTGCGTATATGGAACGCAGAGTTCCAATCCAACCAATCCAACCAATCCAACCAATCCAATGGCTATGACTCTTTCCTCTGCTGTGATGGTCAAGTCCCTGGCTGCCAAGTTTGGTTTCCGCGAGGAGGAGGCGCTCGCCCACTTGGCGCGTGAGTTCCTTGTCGCGACTGGCGATGTCACGGCTCGTAGCGAGAGTGGCTCGCTCACTTCGCGCAGCGAGCGCGGCGACTTCTTGGAGCGGCTTGCTCCAGTGGAGGCTAAGGAGGCTGCCAAGGCGAAAGCCAAGGCGCCCAAGCTTTCCAAGGAGGACGCCGCTGCTGCCAAGGAGGCCAAGGAGGCCGCCAAGGAGGCCGCCAAGGCTGCCAAGGAGGCCAAGCCGAAGCGGCCGATGACTGGCAAGCGTCTCTGGGAGAAGGGCATGCGCAAGGAGGTCACCGAGTCCCTCAAGGCGGACTTGGCGGACGGAGAGAAGGTTTCACTTGGTAATGTGAACAAGAAGTTGACCGCGCAGTGGAATGCGTTGGCGGAGTCTGAGCGGGCGGAGTGGGAGGCGAAGGCCACGGACAAGGGCGCGAACAGCGACTCAAGTGATGCGACCTTGAATTCCATTGCCGAGGAAAGTGACAGCGATTAGTGTAAGGGCTAAGGGCGGGAGCCCTTAAACCGACTAAGGGCTCCCGCCCTTAAACCGACGGGAGTTATGTGTTGTGTTGTCCATGTGTGCCGTTTTTTTCTTACCCATAAAATTGTGTCTTAAAAAAATTGAAATGATTTTTTTTCTAGTATGGGGAGCAGTATTCAAAGCAACAAAGCAACAAAGCAATGTTCAGCGTTCGCAGCCAGCTTAGATGGCGGGAGGAGCAGTGGCGTCGTCAAGCCCCCGACGTCCTCAGGCTGGGCGGACCGCCAATGTTGCTAAAGCAGCAAGCCTTCCGCCTGCCATCTAATCTGTGCGCAGCGCCTGAGCAAGCGCCTGAGCAAGCGTCTGAGCAAGTGTCTGAGCAAGTGTCTGAGCAAGTGCTGGTGCCGGTGATCGATCTGCCCGAGGTGCAGTCGTCGCCGCAGTCGCCGCCGCCGTCGCCGCCGCGTGAATACTCGGAAGACAACTTTGATGTGCCACCCGATGCCCACTTGTTTAAGTGCTGAGTGACTAAGGGCTGGTGTTTTGTGTTGTCCTAAGGGCTCCCGCCCTTAAACCGACTAAGGGCTCCCGCCCTTAAACCGACGGGTGTTTTGTGTTGTCCATGCGTGCCGTTTTTTCTTACTCATAAACGCGTGTCTTAAAAAATTGAAATGAGTTTTTTTTCTGTGAAGGGCGGTAGTTAACTCGATATGAAGTTCACTCGCATGACCGAGTGGTTTCGCGGTGCGTTCAAAGTGCGGAAGGCAAAGCGGGTGGCGGTGGCGGTGGCGGTGGACGTTGAGCCAGAGCGGTGTCCCCAAGTTTGGGTGCCTCCGCCGACGGCGAGGGCCGTGCGGGCTGCTCGACGTGCTGCCATAAGGGATGCTGAGTGGGAAGCGGCCGCGCCAGTTCGCAAAGCAGCCAGACTGGCTCGGCAGAAAGCCAGAATGGATCGCATCATGGATCGCGCGCTCACCGCGTAATTTAAAAAAAATGTCTCCATGTAATCCATGGAATCCATGTAATCCATGGAATCCATGTAATCCATGTAAGTGCTCCCATCAGCCCTTAAACCGATTGCCTTTTCTCTCCCAATCACCCTTAGAAAATTGAAAGTTGTTTTTTTTTTTATACTTTTTAGTCTAGTATTCAGATGCCAAAGCGTGAGCTGTGCTCTATGTTCCTCTTTCGTGGCTTCGAGCGCGTATCGGCAGATAAATTTGGCGACCCTTTGGCAACCTGTAGAGAGATTGATGGGAACTCACATGTGCGCGAAGTCTGGAGGGGGTGTAAGGGCTATCGCGCGCATGGGCTAGACATCTGCGCCGTTCACGACAAGTCACTCCGCCGCCAGAAGTGCAAAGAAGTTGCTCAGGAAATTTCTGCCGCGCTGCGACAATTCGGTGATTACTAAGTCTTGATTCCGTGTATTCCATGTTTTCCATGCGTGCCGTTTTTTCTTTTTAAAATTAAAAATTGAAACGTCTTTGTTTCTCATTAGACATAATAGAACACTCACGATGTCAATGTCAATGAACACTCAGGATACGCAAGCGGCTCTTGCCAAGAAGGACGAGACCATTTCACACCTCCTCCAGTTGCTTTGCGACATTCAGACCGATCACAAGGCTGTCTTGGTCAAGAAGGACGACACGATCGAGCGTCTCATCCAGTTGCTTAGCAAGGAGTTGCCGCGGAGCAGCATTGACCAATATTTGTCCAAGTCTACTGCGACTAGTTCTACTACGGCGGCCCCGACGAATTATTTTGGCAAGCCTTTGACTACTGCGACTACTGCACCGACGAATTATTTTGGCAAGCCTCTCACTCCTGCGACTAGTTCTAGTACGACCAATGGATTTCTCTTTGGTCAGCCTGCTACTGGTCAGCCCGCTACATCGTACTCCTTTGGTCAGCCTACTGCGACTTCCTCGACTTCGACCTCGACTTCTGCATGGCCTTTTGGCAGGCCTGTCTCTCTTCCTCCTGCGCCTACATCTGCTGCTGCGCCTACATCTGCTGCTGCGCCTACATCTGCTGCTGCGCCTACA
>JGI25917J50250_1000512_pt1 | contig 10706 bp, 9 predicted proteins | sample LauGreSBDMM110SN_4_FD_50250 | JGI IMG/M metagenome (IMG submission 50250) | reverse complement strand
GCAGCCATCACTTGAAGCTCAGCTCACTAACTTGGCTGACGAGATCGCTTATAACAACCACGATGTGGATGACGGATTGCGTTCGGGCTTGATTACACTAGAGCAATTAGAGCAAGTCACCTTGTTTGCAGATAACCTTTATAAGGTACGTGCACAATATCCAAGCCTCACCGGCCGCAGACTCATCCATGAAACCGTGCGCCGCATGATTAATGCATTGGTGGTGGATTTGTGTGAACAAAGTAATAGTAATATTGCAAATGCAGCGCCAAAGACAGTGGATGATGTGCGTAACAACGCCATGCTCATTAGCTTTAGCCCTGCCATGCGCGAACAGCAAACAGAGCTCAAGCGCTTTTTGCGCACTAACCTTTATCAGCACTACCGTGTCAATCGCATGACCTCAAAAGCACAACGCATCGTGCGTGAGTTATTCCAAATCTTTATGCAAGATGTGAAGTTGATGCCTGATGAGTTTCAGCAAAGAGCCAAGTTAGATAGCCCTTTAGATCAAGCACGCGCAGTCGCCGACTATATTGCAGGCATGACGGACCGTTACGCAATTAGAGAGTATCAGCGCTTATTTACCGTGTCGGATCGTGAGCTGTAAGGTGAACTAATTAGCTCTAAATCATGATTTATAGGGATTTCTATCAATTTTGTTGTAAAAAAACAACAAAACTCTGTTTGTTACCAAAAAACAGACAACTTTACTTGCTAACAAGCCATTCGCTTTGGCATACTAATGGTACCTTCATGAGGTAAATATGCCTTCATGGGGAAACAAAAACTTTAGGAGAAATATATGAATAAGAAATTAGGTTTAGCAGTTGCTGGTGCTTTAGTAGCATTCTCATCTGCAGCTAACGCTGGTATCACAATCCCAGCTGGTGATTGGACTGTAGACATCGGTGGTAACGTTAACGCTTACTACACAAACGTTTCATCAGACACAACAGATGCAAAAGGTGTTACAACTTCTTCAGGTAGTGATGCAAACACTATCGGTACTGGTCTTTTGCCAGCTGCCTTTGGTATCGGTGCTAAAACACGTCAAAATGATTTGGACATCGCGTTCCAATTCTCATTCTTCACTGGCACATCATCAGGCAACAACGTTTTACAAACTAACGGTAATGCTTCTAGCTCTGCAAGTGGCGGCGCTGCTGGTAACAACACATTAAACATTCGTCAAGCATTCTTGTCATTCGGTGATGCTTCATGGGGTTCTATGAAACTAGGTCGTGATCTAGGCGTGTTCGGTTCTGATGCAATTCTTTCAGACATGACATTGTTAGGCGTTGGTAATGGTGGCCCAGCAGGTGGTTCATCAACACTAGGCCGTATCGGTTCTGGTTACATCTATGCTGACTGGAAAGGTCAAATTCAATATTCTTCACCAAACTGGAATGGTTTCCAAGTAACTGGTGCTGTAGTTGAAAACTTCAGACCAGTTTTCAACAGCACTGCTAATACATCTAATTTAGGATACGAAGCTAAAGCAACTTATGACTTTGCAGCTAATGATGTAACTGGCCGTGTATGGTTGTCAGGTATTACACAGAAAACTGAAGCTACAGGCGTTAACTACACATCACGTGGTGTTGACATCGGTGCTAAAGTGGCTTACCAAGGATTTGGTCTAGTTGGTTATTACTATGACGGCGACGGCCTTGATTCACAAAATGTATTGTTACAAGGTTTATTCAACGGTAACGGTGAAAAATCTAAAGACAGCGGTGGTTATGTTCAAGGTACATTCGTTGTTCCTGGCGTAGGTACTAAGCTAGGTGCTTCATGGGGTGCTTCTTACTCCAAAGCAGCTAATGGCACAACATTCAACATCGAAAATGAGTCATGGGTCGTTGGTGCTTATCACCCACTTACAAAGAGCTTGAACTTGGTTGCTGAGTATACACAGCAAGAAGTTGCAAACAAGGCTCTTGGTAGCACAAAAACAGAGAAAGATACTATTTCTCTAGGTGCGATCTTATTCTTCTAGGATTTAACTCTTAGTTAGACTTAAGTTAAAACGGCATCTTCGGGTGCCGTTTTTTATTGTTGATTCCAAAGGTTAAATATGAAATTATTGTTTGTATTAGTTACATTGATATTGTCTGGCTGCTATGCCTTATCCAATCCACAAGGCGCTGCACAATCCGTAAAAATGATCGATCTTAAAACCCAAACTTACAAAGTGACCTGTAATGGCGCAGTAGAAGATTGGCCCAATTGCTATGACCGTGCCAAACAAACCTGCCCAAATGGCTACTACCTAAAAGAGCGTAATCAAAGCCCGGTGGGTGGTAAGCGTGAGTTAGTGTTTCAATGTAATAAATAGTTTTTTGTTTGGCAAAGCTGCCTAATTATTTTATTAATCATTGATGAATTGAATGGAATGTGCATTGATAAATTACCAGGAATTGATTTCTTTGTTCTGCAGTTTGGGGGGGCGTTTTGAAAATGCATGTATTAGAGAGAGCGACTATGGATTGGGTATTTTTTCTGTTGAACCTGAAAAAAGAGTAGTAGTTTATGCACCAGAACACCTTCTTTTCTTAACTGACAATCTTGTTGTTGATAGGGATTCTAAGCTAAGACTATTGAGTAATGCTGGTATACCAAAAGCCGTAGAGCAATTCTTTGAGCTGTATCATGAGACTATCGGTTGGGAGAGAGCAATAGACACTATCCAGCTTGTACAAGCTAGTTGGTTTGGAATTCCTGGTTCAGTAAAGGAGTTGTTGCTTAAGATGGGCGTATTGACAGCTTGTTTTTCGGAGCCTAATCCCCAAGTTTTACTTTCTAGGTACTGTCGTGAAAGAAGAATATCCTACAAAAAAAACAAGATAAATCAGTTTTTTTTAATGCCAATGGTGGAGATTATTAATCATTCGAGCGAAGGAAAAAGCTATAGTATTGGAAGTGGGATAAAAGTTGAGGCGATAGTAAATAATGAGCTCTATGTTGACTATGGATCTCATACAGACCCTCTTCATCAACTCGTTGCCTATAACTTCTCCTCGAAACCAGAATTTATTTATTCGATTCCTATCTCACTAAGTCGAAGAAGTTCTGGATCAATTTTTATTTCTGCAAGTCCACCATTTGGATATGGAAAATCACCTTCATTGGTTTTAAAAAATGGAGACATTCACATCAGTCATTTAGAAATTTACAACTCAAGTCAGGAGGATATGCCCCTGAAAAGTTTTATTAATTTAATGAAAGCATACGGACTAAGAGAAAGTGATTCTTGCGCACTATTTAATTTGATTATTGAACAGAATAAGAGCGCTTTTTTAAGTCTGAATACTTTACTGAATGAAAGTAATTTTTCATTAGTTGAGACAATGAAGCTTATGGTAACTCATCAACTTCAAGGGCTTGAAAACGCATCTCACTAATATTAAAACTAACTCTGAATGTCTTTAATCAGTACAACAACCTGTTTGGTGAAGAAGCTAAATGCGATGTATTCATAGGTCCAGCCATTGGCTTTGACTGCTTCTTGGAATGCCTTAAACTCATCTTCTCGCCAGTGTTGATTACCAATATATTCATCAAAAATAATCACTGTGCCCTTTACAATCCGTTTAGCAAGTAAATCTAAAACTGTTTTAGTTGAGCTATAAATATCGCAATCAATATTAATCAAGCGAACATTGGCAGAGTTGTTGGCTAAGAATGTTGGTAAAGTGGCGTCGAACCAGCCTCTATGTAAATGAATATTGCTTGGTACTTTCGGAATGATCCCTTTTGTGGAGTAACTCCCTCTGCCTTCATCATGCCAATCCTCCGGAATGCCTTCAAAGCTATCAAATCCATGCACATCTTGCATTGCAAGACTTGCTAATTGCCGGGTAGAGTTCGCATGTCTAACCCCAAACTCTAATATTGATCCTTTTACTTTTGCAGCCTGGGTGGCAAGTTCAAATGTGCCTTGAATGCTGCCCATAATTGGTGGCAGTTTGTTTTTGGTCGCCTCTTTAAAGTACTGCCAAGCATTAAGACGGGACTCAATTAATGCACTCCCTTTTTGAATGGATGTAAACGAAGTTTGAGCTGCTTTTGTGTTGCCTTGATAATCTTGTAGCATGCCGAGCATAAAAGTTGCGTCTAAATCTTTTGGATTCAGGGCGATCACCGCCTCAAGACATGCAATTGAAGGTGCAAGATTTTTAGCATCAATCAAGGCCGCATGCAGATTGTAATGCGCATCTAGATAGCGCGGTTCAATGGCGATTGCTTTACGGTAAGCACTGATGGCTAAATCAAGTTTTCCTTGTTCATGATAAGCAAAACCTAGGTTAGCAACGTATTGGGGCTTGCTCGCATCTCGTTTGACCACATTGGATAAGTATTCCACTGCAGTCTCTATGTCACCGTCTTTTAGTGCAATTAAGCCAAGCAAATAAACGGCATCAATTTGTCCAGGTGCAGCGTTAAAAATTTTCTGGCAAATCTCTTTTGATTGTTCTAAGCGATGCGCTTCAAAGTTAACCCAAGCGGTGCTTAAGGCTTGCATTAAGGCTTGCGAACTCCATGCTTCTGTTGTTTTAGTTGCACAGCACAGTTTAAATTTTTTGCCACTCCCACAAGCGCATGGGTCGTTACGGCCTTGTTTGATCATTGTTTAATCACGATTACTAAAACAGTACATATTATAACCGCATGCTAAAATTCCCAAGGATGTAAAAACAAATAACTTGCGTTTAATTCATGAGTACAAAAAAACCACCATTTAACCCAGATCAACTTTATCAGCGAGCTTTAACCTTGCACCATGCGGGTAAGCTCGTGGATGCNGAAGGGCTGTATAAAACGCTATTAGAATATTTTCCTGATCAGGTTGAAATCTTAACGACGTTGGGTATTTTGCTGTTTCAGCAGGGACGATCAGAATCAGGTTTTCAGCACATAAAAAAATCTTTAAACCTAAATTCAAATCAGCCAACTGCGCTTTATAACATGGCGGTGGAGTTACAGCGGCTTAGTCGATTAGAGGAGGCGCTCAGTTGTTACGACCAGGTGCTTAATCTTAACCCGCAAGATATCAATTCCCTGTTAAATCGAGGTAATACCTTAAAAGACTTGCAGCGTTACCCGGAGGCGATTGCTAGCTTTAAAAGTGCTTTATCCCTCCAGCCTAATGTTCCTTCAGCGCACTGGAATAGGGCAATTACGCATCTTTTGCTGGGCGAATTTGAACAAGGGTGGAAAGAGTATGAGTGGGGTTGGCAATGCGGCGAACGCGGCCACGCCAGAAAGTATACTCAGCCAACCTGGCTAGGCGATTTCCCAATTACAGGTAAAGCCCTGCTGATTCATCCCGAGCAGGGGTTTGGCGATCTGATTCAATTTAGCCGATATATACCCTTGTTAGAAAAGTTAGGTGCAACCATCATATTAGAAGCACCGGCTTCGCTGGTAGATTTAATGAATAGTCTATCCCCTAAGGTAAAGGTCATTAAAGAAGGCGATCCATTTCCTCACTTTGATTGTGTATGCCCTGTGATGAGCTTACCTTTTGCGCTCAAAACCTCATTAGAAAGTATTCCAGCAAACATTCCCTATCTCTGTGTGAGTGAATTCAAGAAGAGTTTTTGGAAACATAAACTAGGCAATAAAACCAAACCTAGAATAGGCATTGTTTGGTCGGGATCCATGACCAATAGGATCGACAATAATCCATGTGCTAGGCGCAATATTCCTTTAGAACTAATGAACCCCTTATTTGATTTGCCTTTTGAATTCCATGTATTGCAAAAAGAATTTAGGCCAGAAGACCAATCCATCTTAGCAGGCTTGAATCATCTTCATTTACATCATGATGATTTGATGGATTTTTCTGATACAGCAGCCCTGATTGAAGAAATGGATTTGGTGATTTCGGTCTGCACTTCGGTGGCACATTTGTCTGGCGCATTGGGGCACCCAACTTGGGTATTGTTGCCCTACTCTGCCGATTACCGTTGGCTAGTCGATCGTAATGATAGTCCTTGGTACCCAACAGTGGCGCTCTTTAGGACTCAAAATATTGGCGATTGGTCTAGTGTGATCTCCAATATCATCGTTCAATTGAAGGTTAAATTTGCGAATTAACATTCCAAAAAACATGTTTTTGCCAAACGAACCCAAATTTATTTTTAATGGTCTTTTTCATGATGAATAGTATTCATCATGTGCTTCATCAATCCAGTCAGCAATTGGTTCATACCATCGGATTAGATTGTGCTGAAGCGAATTTAGAAGCTAATTTACTCTTGCAACATGTACTTCATGTAAATCGTGCCTGGGTGATCACACATGAACATGATGTATTGAATGCTGATCAACAGGCTGAATTCCAGCAGCGCTTAAAGCGAAGACTGGACGGAGAGCCGATTGCCTACATTGTTGGGTTTCGAGAGTTTTATGGATTGCAACTAAAGGTCAGTTCTGCAACCTTAATTCCAAGGCCTGATACTGAAACGCTCGTCGAGGCAGCATTAAAAAAAATTCCTTTGGATAAGGTGTTGCATATTTTAGATCTCGGCACGGGGACGGGTGCAGTGGCTTTAGCAATTGCTAAACATCGAAATGATTGCGAAATAACTGCTGTAGATCAATCTAGCGATGCCTTGAGCGTGACTTTAGAAAATGCGCAATCCCTAAACCTAAATAACTTACGCTTGATTGAGAGCAATTGGTTCTTAGAACTTCAAGGTGAGTGGTTTGATGTGATTGTGAGCAACCCTCCTTACATCGCGCAAGATGACGAACATCTTAAACAAGGGGATTTACGCTTTGAGCCAATTTCGGCGTTGGCTTCTGGTGCGGATGGTTTGGATGATATCCGCAAGATTGTTCAAGATGCGCCTGACTATTTAAAGTCTAATGGCTGGCTGATGTTAGAGCATGGTTTTGATCAAGCAGATGCGGTTGCAGCTTTATTAAAAGCACGTGGCTTTAGCCAAATTGACCATGCAAAGGACATTGCGGGCACGCTGCGCGTCACATTTGGCGCAATTTAACGCCGCCATAGTATAATCAGTGCATGTCAGAAAATTCATCCGTCGGCATTGTTGCCCCACAAATCGCGCATTTTAATGAGCCACTAACGCTAAAAAGCGGTCAAGTGTTGCCTCAGTTCAACCTCATATATGAGACTTATGGCGAGTTAAATGCCGATCAATCGAATGCGGTGCTGATCTGCCATGCGCTTTCGGGCCATCATCATGTGGCGGGTAGGCACAGCGAAAACGATAAAAATCCTGGTTGGTGGGATAACCTCATTGGACCAGGCAAGCCGCTCGATACAAATAAATTCTTTGTGATTGGCCTCAATAATCTTGGCGGCTGTCACGGCAGCAGTGGCCCATTAAGCACTAATCCAGATACTGATAGGCCATGGGGTGCAACTTTTCCAATTGTNACGGTTGAAGATTGGGTGAACTCGCAAGNNCGATTGGCGGATTATCTTGGCATCAAGCAACTTGCAGCGATATTAGGGGGCAGCTTGGGCGGCATGCAGGCTTTGCAATGGTCAATCGCCTATCCTGAACGTATTCGCAACGCCTTGGTGATTGCTGCTGCACCTAATTTAACCGCGCAAAATATCGCTTTTAACGAAGTGGCGCGCCAAGCCATTATTACCGACCCTGAGTTCTATGATGGTGACTATTTCAATCATGGCGTTTTGCCGCGAAGAGGTCTTCGTATTGCTCGCATGCTAGGTCACATCACCTATTTAAGTAATGATGCGATGGGCGCGAAATTCGGTCGTAAATTGCGTGATGGCAACATCAAATATGGTTTCGATGTTGAATTTGAAATGGAATCTTACTTGCGCTATCAAGGCGATAAATTCGCTGGCGAGTTTGATGCCAATACTTATTTACGCATGACCCGTGCGTTGGATTATTTTGATCCTGCTTTTGAATATGGCGGGGATTTATCTGCGGCACTTGCCAAAGTAACGGCGGACTTCTTGGTGGTTTCGTTTACCAGCGATTGGCGTTTCTCGCCAGCGCGGTCACGCGAAATTGTCAAAGCCTTGCTAGATAATGAACTTTCGGTGAGCTACGCTGAAGTCACGGCGGCACATGGCCACGATGCTTTCTTAATGCCAGATGCGCATTATCACCACATCATGCGTGCTTACTTAGCAAAGATTGAGGTGTGATATGGGAAATCTAGAAAAAAATATTGCGCTTAATGCTGAAAACCGCGCGGACTTCGAATTAATTGCTAAATGGATTTCTCCAAAGGCCAAGGTGCTCGATTTAGGTTGTGGCGATGGCGCGTTGCTCACAAAGCTACGCAAAACCCACAATGTGCGTGCTTATGGTGTTGAAAAAGATGATATTAATTGGCTAAAGGCCATGAATAACGGCATAGATGTAATTCAAATGGACTTGGAATCAGGCTTGTCTGGTTTTGAAGCGCAGTCTTTTGATGTGGTGATTTTATCGCAAACCTTGCAAGCCGTCCTCAATACCGAGGCGATTGTCAAAGAGATGCTGCGCGTAGGCCGTGAAGTGATTGTTACCTTTCCAAACTTTGGCTATTGGCGATATCGCTTCCAATTGGCATTGGCGGGCCATATGCCGGTTTCTGATACCTTGCCGTATCAGTGGTATGACACGCCTAACGTGCATTTATGTACGATTCAAGACTTTGATGAATTCTGCCGTAAGAGCGATATTGTGATTCAAGAGCGATTGGTGCTCAACGATAAAGAAGCGGTTCACTTTATGCCGAATATGATGGGTTCTTTGGCGATGTATCGCCTGCGTTCTAAATAAGTCTTAGTAACCCCACTACACCAAACCCTAACACCATCAAGCCGCTAGCACGTCTCACCCAAATATTTTGTAAAATGGCTTTGAGTTTAACGGCAGCCATGCCCATGGTGAGCAATGTTGGTAAGGTGCCCAATCCAAAAGCAAGCATCAATAAGCCCCCATTTAAAGTCTTGCCTGTCGCGATGGCTCCAATCAATACGCTATATACCAAACCGCATGGCAACCATCCCCACAGGCTTCCTAATAGAAATGCCTGCTTAAAATTTTGTACAGGAATATAGCGTTTTGAATAAGGTTGTAGGGTTTTCCAGATGGCTTTTCCAGCGCTTTCAAGATGAGTCACTCCATGCCAAATGCCCGCCAAATAAAGCCCAAGGGCAATGAGCATTAAACTGCTGATGCCGTATAAAACATGTTGTATGGGTAGGAAGTGCTGTAGAAAAAAACTAGATGCGCCCACTAAGCCAGCAATCGCCCCAGCGAGGGTGTAACTTAAAATACGCCCAGCGTTATAGGCCAATAAAAAAGGCACTTTGGATTTACTATTAGGTAAGTGCATACTAACAGCGCTCACGATTCCGCCACACATGCCTACGCAATGGCCGCCACCAAGTAGTCCCACCAAAAAAGCACTCATTAAACTAAATTCAAGCATTTAGTTATTGTGGCATGACTAGGTACTTTTCGGGTAATGTTGAGGCTATGAAAAATNACCCACATTTTTTACAAGCCATGCTCAATAAGCGCATGTTGATTTGTATTTTCACCGGCTTTAGCTCAGGCTTGCCACTTTACATTCTGATTAGCTTGCTGCCCGCTTGGCTAAAAAGCGAAGGCGTTTCGCTAAAAGAGATCGGCTTGTTTGCGCTCATTGGCCTGCCATTTACTTGGAAGTTTCTTTGGGCACCTTTGTTTGATCGTTTTACGCTACCGCTAGGCCGCCGCCGGGGATGGTTATTGCTCACGCAAATTGGTTTGCTTCTTACGTTGCCAGTGTTTGGATTTTTCCATCCACAATTGGATATCAGTACCATCGCATTTTTCTGTGTGTTGGTCGCATTTTTAAGCGCTAGCCAAGATGTAGTGCTCGATGCTTACAGACGTGAGTTGCTTCCAGATGTTGAGCTTGGTCTTGGCAACGCGGTGCACGTGAATGCTTACAAAATAGCGAGTTTGGTGCCAGGTTCTTTATCGTTAATATTGGCTGACCACATGGACTGGTCAAGCGTGTTTATGATTACGGCGTTGTTTATGTTGCCAGGCTTGGTGATGACTTTGCTTATCAGTGAACCCACACTTAAAAATGCCACGCCAAAAACCTTACGTGCCGCTGTGGTTGAGCCTTTTCAGGAATTTATTACCCGCAATGGATTAACAAGCGCACTCACCGTTTTGCTATTTATTTTTTTATATAAATTGGGCGATAGCATGGCAACGGCTTTAGCCACACCGTTTTACCTTGAGATGGGCTTTAGTAAAACTGAAATCGGCCTAGTCGCAAAAAATGCAGGGCTTTGGCCTAGTGTGATTGGTGGCATGTTGGGCGGAATATGGATGATGCGTTTAGGCATTAACCGTGCCTTGTGGATTTTCGGTGCCGTGCAAATGATTGCCATTTTAGGTTTTGCTTGGCTGGCAACCGTTGGACATAGTTTACCTTGGTTGGCCTTGGTAATTAGCTTGGAAGCTTTAGGCGTTGGCCTTGGTACGGCGGCGTTTGTGGCTTACATCGCCCAGACTACCAATCCACTTTATACCGCGACGCAATTTGCGTTGTTTACAAGCCTCGCTGCGGTGCCGCGCACTTTTGCCAATGCAGCAACTGGGTATTTAGTGGATTATTTTGGTTGGGTGCAGTTTTTTGTGCTGTGTTTTGTCTTAGCGATTCCCGGCATGTTGTTGCTGTTAAAAGTCGCG
>JGI25917J50250_1000510_pt1 | contig 10708 bp, 4 predicted proteins | sample LauGreSBDMM110SN_4_FD_50250 | JGI IMG/M metagenome (IMG submission 50250) | reverse complement strand
GACTTTACTATTTCTTCTAATTTAGTATGCTCTAGCATATACATAATTGATTGTGCTTTTTCTTTCTGTGTCTCATCTTCTGGTTTTAAATATATACTTAATGATGGATTTTTAATTTCACTCGATAATGACAATATTTCTTCAATTCTTGGCACACCACGAGTGACGTTAGATTTAGATGCGACCCCCGCAAAATGAAATGTATCTCTTATACACGCTCCATTTCTCAGGTTGAAGTTTCTAGTATCTGCGACAGTTAAATCATAAGCATAATTTGTGGTATTTGATACTTCTTCAATACTTTTAATTTTATCAAATATGATTTCGTGATAGTTTGTATCGTTTTCATTACGTTTTTGAAATACTATTTTTCCTTCTATTTCGTTGGGAATAATGGTTGCGTTATTATGAATTTCGTATTTATAATTATGTTTTAATAATTCTAATAAATTATTTTGTTTATATTTTAATTTAATATTTAACATTTTTGCTAATTTTTTTATTTGTGACCCATTGATAAACAAATAATATATTTGATGGATATTTTCTGGTAAAGTGCCTTTATTATTACTTTTTGCTGTAGTGCCTTTTTTAATATATCCGTAAATATCTAAAACGTTTAATATTTGTTGAACATCAATTAATAATTCTTTTGAAACAGATGCCATACTAACTATTTTTGCTTTTTTATCAATGGTTCCATCTCCACCAATATACGCATCTAAAAACCCTAACAAACATTCTTTATTTGAAAATATAATTTTATCCGACACAAATTTGTTATGACTTAGTTTGCCGCATAAATTTTCTAAAAGTCTACATAAAACTGTATTATATATCCTTAAATCCTGACTAGTCCACCCTTCTTTACCTTTGTTTTCGTGCTTATATATTTTTGTTTTTATATTCCATTTTTTACATAATTCTAATATTGGTTCAAAATATTGCTGGTCATTATTAGCAATAGATATTTGAAATTTTGTCATACATCCCTCAGCGGAATACGCGCCTATTAAATATCCAAAATTATAATCTAATGGGATATTCTCTGGAATAGTATACTCATTCATATTTGTTTGTAACATATATACACAATTAGGCATAAACGTTGTTTTTGATTTACACCCATTTCTCAATTTATTACTTACCTTTGCGACAAAACTGTCGCTACGTTTATATGGAAGAGTAAACGTTTTTCCTTGATGTTTTGTCCACCATCTGCATTCCTCCATTACTTCAACCGCCTTTTCCGCTTCACTAGAATATATGTATTCAGTTGGTGGTAAAATTTGCTTTAAATCGAGAAGTCGACTCTCTGTGAAATCAATTTGTTTTTTAGAAACTGGTAAATAATCTCCAACTTTTAAACTATCGCCATTTACTGCTGTAATTTTTCCATTCACTAATTTTAAAAACGACTTTGCCTTTGTTGCTATAACTTCACGCTCTTCATTTGTAGTTATTTTTAACATAGTATTTGTACCGTCTGTATTGATAACTGGATGTTTTGTTACCGCTTCAATTCTCTTCCATAATATATTACCATCTTCATCACAAGAAGGTATTTCATAATAGTCATCTACTTCAGCATATGTCGTGTCTTTGTCTTTATAGTATTCTATTTTTTTCGCAATCGTTATTTTATTTTCAATAAAATCACCAATTTGTATTTTTTGTATTTCTTGTCGTGAGTTCCTTACGATAATAGATGTCTCATATGTTACCGAGTTAAGCGTATTATGAACTATGACACCATAATCTGTCATAAAAGTTTGATTGTTTGGAACGGTAAAATCATATACATAATTTGTTTGGTCTGGAGTATATAATTCAATATTTATAATTTCATCCCAAATAACATTAGAATTGGCTGCCTGTTTTAATACGCGTAACTCGCTTTGAATTTTATATGAGTCTTTATGCTGTTCAAATATATTAATATATTTATCAAGAGTTCTTCTTCCAATTGATTCTTTGTTTTTATAATATCCGTAATTTCTACTTTGTCCTGGAAGTGCCAATTCTTTGCCACATTTTGCGATAATATAACCAAGACCATTAATTTTATCTATTTGTTCAGACAGGAATTTTACTTCATTTCTTTCCAAATAATTTATAATATTTAGTAATTTTTCTTTATGTAAAACCGACCCGATATTTTCAGCATATTGTTTAGCATATTTTGAACTAATATTTAAATGGTATAACGGGTTTTTATTATGGTTTTCAACTTTTATATTTGCGAAAATACCAAAATAATTTAAAATTAATGATAAATCTTTTATTAGTTGTAAGCTCCTACTACAACATCTTATTTGATGATGTTTAGCATCGCACTGAAAATTACCGTCGCCATCAAAATATCCCTGAAATAATCCTTTTTTAAATTCGATTGGCGCGGTAAATGCGAAGTCAGGAACACGTTTAACATAACTACCATTACCACATGTCTCAATTAATAATTTTGCTAATGGTGGTGAATTAAATTTAGTTGTAATAGTTTTACCATATTCGCTTTGTTTTTCACATATACGGCATTCTTTATCAAACATTTGTGCGACGTGTTGCGTGGTTTCAATATAATATTGAGAAATATTTGTTATTGAAATTTCATTATAATTTATATTTCCTTCTGCTAAATATGCTCCAATAAACCACCCAAATAAATAATCTAATTTATATTCTTTTGTTCCAATATTAATAGTATCTTTTATAAACAAATTATCTATGTGTTTCGCTACGGGTATTCTCATTCCAATCGTCATATTAGCACCAATAATAGGAATTACTGATTGTGTATTTTCATCACGAATTAAATGAGAATGACTAGTAGTTGTTTCTACGACTCGTCCACTTTTAGTTGTAACTTTCATAATTTGTCCATTTACTGGGTGTCTACTAATATGCGAAATTTTATTCCAATATGTTTTCTCGTCTTTACTTACGCCTATAACATAATATTCTTCTTCTAAATTTTCAACTACGGTTTCTACACTGTTTACGTGACCAGTATTGAATGTTGTATCTGGTAATAATTTAATTAATTCATCACAAAAATCACCTATTTTTATTGACATACATTTAACTGTTTTACTGTGTTTATTTTTTTGAATTATTTTGATTTTTTCTGTTGCGATTAGAGACATTTGTGTGCTAACTTCGCCAATACTTTGTCCCGCTATCATTCCAACCATTTCACCAGGTGTAACAATCGACCTTTTATAATCAAGTGTTATTTTATCTAGTAATAAAGTCAACGCACCTTTATTAAATCTTTTTATAACCAATAAGTCTTTGGGTGACAAATAAAAGTAATATAAAGTTTTAAATAATTTTGTAGGTGGTGCGTAATGGTTTAATTCTAGATTTTTATAACACTGGTCTATCATTTGTAATGCTTCTAATGGCGTAATATCAACTAAGGATGATACAGTAATATTACATTGACCTTGAACATTGCTAATAATATACTGAAACGCAACAGGGCAGTTTATAATACTATCTCCTTTATTTTTAAATACTTTTGTAATTAGCAAATCCCTATTTTTTGACATCATTTCAATGAGGTCGCTTGTTTTTTTCATAAAATCCGTATTTTGTTTTTTATATCTAGTCATTGTGTTTTTAATAAATATATTATTCAATGTTTTGGATTTACCTGTTTCTTCTGGCATTAAATAGTGTGCGTAAATATCTTGAATGCTCATTGTTACTAATGGAATAATTTGATTTTCTACCTTTGTCGTATCAATATTATCATCTCCATACGAAAATTGAACTATTTTATTTTTATTTGTTCTAATTGTCATATCATAATTAACCATAAGGTCTTCTAACCCTTTAATTAATCGTCTTTGAATATAACCAGTAGTAGATGTCTTTACGGCAGTATCAATTAGACCTACACGACCACCCATTGCGTGGAAGAATAATTCTTGTGGTGATAATCCGTTGATATAAGAATTTTCCACAAATCCACGAGCACCAGGTGTATCATCATATTTGGTAAAATGTGGTAAAGTTCTATGTTCAAACCCATATGGAATACGCTTTCCATCTACGTTTTGTTGTCCTAAACACGAAATCATAAACGATATGTTAAGGTCTGAACCTTTTGACCCAGCATTAACCATAGTAACAAATCTATTATTTTTATTAAGACTTTTTAAACCTATTTTACCTGATTCTGATGTTGCCTGATTTAAAATACTATTTACCTGTGTTTCAAACTCTTCTTCATTCGTCTTTCCAGTATTATTTTCAAATATACCAATTTGTGTTTGGTCTATTAAATTTTTAACATCCTGTTTTTTTTGTGTAATAACCTTAATGATTTCGTCGTTAGTTTTTTGGTCAGATATCAAATCACTTATGCCAACACTAAACGCACTGGATTTCATATATTCAGTAACTACATTCTGTAAATCATCTATAAATTTGGCGGATGCCATATTTCCAAAATCATTACAAACGCGCTGCAAAAGTCCTTTTGTTCCTGCCCCTAATACGCTTTTATCCATTTGTCCTCTTACGTATTCTCCATTACGTATTTCTAACATAGCATTTGATGTTTTGGCGTCATCTTTGTCTTCTTTAAATGCTTTTGTTTTATATTTCATAGAAAGTGGTGGCATAATTTGACTTAAAATATCGAAATTCGTAAGTCCTCCGTTTTTTTCTACTTTTTCCAATAGTTGCTTTTCATTAACACCATTAAACATCATCAGCAAATTCATAGAATCTCTTGGTGTAAAACGTAATCCCTCTCTTGTAAATTGATATGACCCAAGCATTGAATCTTGATAAATGCCAATAATGGAAGAATTATTGGCTGGACTAATAATTTGATATGGAACTGCTGCTAAATTTTTTAATTCTGCTTCTGACTCTGGATCCTGAGGCATATGTAAATTCATTTCATCGCCGTCAAACGATAAACCCCTAAGGTTTCCCAAAGGGTCGGACTGTATCTTATGCAAGCTCGGGGTGGTTAATCCTTCATAGCTTACCAATACCCGTTCAGTCTCTGAATGCCTTCCATACTCTTACCATAACGAGGTTAGGAAGTAACACTGCGGATTGCCTATTTCATACATTTAAGTAATCATCTATCACTTTATTACCATTGGGTACGACTATTAATCGTGGTCCTCTTAACTCCTTTCGGCGTCAGAGTGGTAGTGATAGTTTTAAGGGATCCCCGTCAGCAAGGTATTTCGCAAATAAATCAATAAATACTTGAGGCAAATCAAGTTTGTTTTCTAAATGATACTCTATTAATTTTTTATAATGTTGTTCTATTTGTTCTTTTATAATTTTATTATTTTTTGATAAATTTTCTTTAACAGATAAAGGCATAGTGTTTCTCCAATTAAACGCTATTAAGTGTTGTTCTTGGTCATTTAAATTAAATTTTGATATTGGTATAACATGGTCTATATGCCATTCTTTACCATAATTTTCTAAAATATAAATATTATTATAATTAAATATCCATTTAAAATAATCATTAGAACAACACCCTAAATAGTCTATTGAGTGTTTAAGTTTATTTTTATTTTTTAAACAATTATATATTCGTGTTCTTATATATCGTTTAAACTTTTCTGGTGGGTCGTCTCTTTCGCAATCCCTACATTTTAAACGATTATAACGGAACAAATCTTTATGTTTAATTTCATTACAATATCTACATTGTTTATTTTCTAAACCTATTTTATTTTGCTGTTCTTGTTTTATCTGTTGATTTATAACTACTTTTTGATGTTTAAATTCACTTGCCTTTTTTATAATATTTTTTCTGTATTCTTCATTATCTTTATATTTTTGTCTTCGTTTAAAATTAAAACACTCACTACATATAGTTTGTCTATTATAAAAATTTGCGGGACTTTTATTTTCTTTACAATTATTACAAATTATATTTTCGACATTTTCAGGTTTTGTTATATCCATTATTTTATATTGGTCACTTTTCTTTATATTATTTTTTATATTGTTTGCCTCAAATATATTATTAAATTTATTTACTAGGGAGTAACACGCTTTTCACGCTCCCTGTTGCCAACCTCGACGGCTATTGCGACTTAAATAGTCACAAAATTTCGATCAGCATTGTATGGTTTGGTGTCAGCCACGTTCATTCTAAATGTATCTCCTCGCTTCATAATACGAGCAATATGACACATCATACTCATTCTATGAAGTGTAGGTTGTCTGTTAAACAATATGGCATCTCCGTCCATCATATGTCTATGGACGATATCGCCTTCTTCAAGCATAATAGAATTTCTATCTAAATAATATCTTAATGTAATGGTCTCGCCGTTACGTTTCTCCAACATTTTAGCACCAGGCCATACATCAGGACCATTTTGAACCAATTTTGTTAAGAAATTCTTATTGATTTTATTGACAGTAACTGGCTTCGTAATATTTTTTGCTATTTTCATAGGAATTCCCAGTTCTTTTATGGATATATTTGGGTCCGCTGTAATTACTGAACGAGCACTAAAATCTACACGTTTTGCCATTAAGTTACCTCTCATACGCCCTCCTTTACCATTTAAACGGTCTTTAATAGATTTCAGTGGTCTACCAGAACGCTGTGCCACTGATGCTACACCTGGTATTTTATTATCTACCTGTGTTGCGACATAATATTGTAATACACTAGTCCAATCATCGATTACATTTGCTGGCGCATTATTCTGTATTTTGTCTTGAAGTGTTTTGTTTGTTTTTATGATATTTACCAAAATATGGCTTAAATCATCTTCAGACCGTTGTTGTGCGTCGTGTTTAACNGAAGGTCTTACAGCAGGTGGAGGGACAGACATTACTTGGCAAATCATCCAATCTGGTCTAGAATAAACTGGACTAAAACCCATAAAAGATACATCTTCATCTGGAATTCTTTTTAATATTTTAAGCACCATTTCAGGAGTAACTTTTATAACAATTGGTTCTGAATCAGCATCTGCGCCATCATTTTTCCATTCGGCAAATATAGTAGCGAGTCCTTCTTTTCTAATTTTGTTAGGCTGTAATGTACCACACCCATCATCTGTGTCTTCGCCACATCGTTTGATTTTACTACATAATGTAAATACGTATTTCCATCTGGCATCGCCCTGTATTTTTAATGCCTGTTTATATTTTTCTTTATTAATAAGTAATTTACTACATTTAAAACACACACATTTCATACATTTTAATATAGTACTTAAATATTGGATATAAAAGACAGGTCTTGCTAATTCTATGTGTCCATTATATCCAGGTGTCTGCATATAATCTAATCCATCAGTTGGACATATTAAACCAGGCTCTAATACTCCCATACGTGGGTCAAATAGCCCTCCGATCACTGGTTTATTATTAATATAAGTATCTCTACTAGTTATTTCAGCAACAGAACTTTTTCTTATTTCTTCTGGTGATAATATGCTGAATTGGATGCCAATAACTTTGGAGCAATTAATTGACATAGTATTAGTAGTTGAAAACTTTGACATCTCTTATAATATATTAACATAGTTTTATATTGTTTTTACAAATCAATTTTTTTTTAAATAAAAAAATTGATTTCGATTTTGATTTAAAATTAATATATCAAAATATATAATACAATATGCCAAAAGACAATCAAACTAAAATTGCTAAACGAGACCAACTAGTTAATCGTAAGAATAAAAACAAAAATGATAAGGCAACTCAAAAAAAACAAAATATTAACTCTGATGATGATAATGGTGATGAAAATAACACAAGTGATAGCGATAATGATAATGAAAATATGAATGTTCAAGAATTGCGTAAATATGTTCATAAAATATTTCCGTCTAAATACGGTAAAAACAGGATTACAGATTATGAAAAATTAAAACAATTAGAGCGTAAAATAGCACAAAAAAAAATAATAACAAATAAAAATAAAAATCAAAGATGCGTAAATAAAGTTATATCTTCTAAATCTAACAATATAAAAAAAAACAATAAATACGAAGATGAACATGAAGATGAAGACGAAGACGAAGAATACGAAGATGAAGATGAAGAATACGAAGATGAAGATGACGAAGATGATGAAGAATACGTAAATGAAGATGACGAAGACGAAGAAGAATACGTAAATGAAGATGAAGATGAAGATGAAGAAGATGAAGATGACGAAGACGAAGATGAAGATGATGATGATGGAGATAATAAAAAAATAATAAGTACAAGGAATACAAGAAGTAAAACCAATGATCCAAATAAAGTAAATATAATATTCACAATAGGAAGTGCTAAGGATGATAAATATGAATCAGAAGAATATTCAGAGTATGAAACAGAAGATAATTCTCAAAATGAAACAGAAGATGAAGACGAACCAGTGTCTTCGTCGTCATCAGATGAAGATATAAGTGCTAAACGTAAAATTACAAATAAAAAAGGTAAAGAACCTAAAAATATAAGTAAAAAATGTGAAGAACTTGAAAATATAAATAAGAAATGTGAAGAAGGCGATGAAGTTTTCACGCAATTAAAAGAAATGTTAGAAAAAAATCCAAATAATAAATCAATTAAACAATGTTTAGAAGTATATAAAGAAACAAGTAAAAAAGAAAAGGCAAAAAAAGCAAAACAAGAAAAAAAACAAAAAAATAAAAATTTACGAATCTTTAAAAAAATCATTAAAGATAAAAATACAACAAACGATTATTCATTTTACGAAAAATTAGAAATAAACAATCAAACTCAAATTATAAAAGAATTAAGAGAAATCAATAAAATTACTCGTATAGAAAAACCATATCGCATAACACTATTAGAGTCTAACATTCCTGTGCAGTTTAAAGCAGTTGCGATGAAAAAAATTAATTCTTTACGATATATGGAGCCAGGAAGTGGTGAATTTTATAAAATAAAAAATTGGGTTGATACTTTTATGCGTATCCCATTTGGCAAAGTAGAAGAATTGCCAATTAATCTAAATGATGGTGTAGAAAAATGCCATGATTTTATGGAAAATGCGCTAAATACGCTTAATTCAGCGGTATATGGTTTAAATGACGCTAAAATGCAAATAATGCAAATGTTAGGACAGTTATTAACCAATCCAAACGCAATAGGTACAGCAATTGCGATTCATGGACCACCAGGAACAGGTAAAACCTCACTAGTAAAAGAAGGAATAAGTAAAATTTTAAATAGACCTTTTGCCTTTATCGCACTAGGCGGCGCAACCGATAGTAGTTTCTTAGAAGGGCACGGGTATACATATGAAGGAAGCACATGGGGTAAAATTGTTCAAATATTAATTGATAGTAAATGCATGAATCCAGTAATATATTTTGATGAACTAGATAAAATTAGTGACACTCCCAAAGGTGAAGAAATAGCAGGAATTTTAACTCATTTAACAGATACATCACAAAACTCGCAATTTCACGATAAATATTTTGCGGAAATTAACTTTGACCTAAGTAAATGTTTGTTTATATTTAGTTATAATGATGAGACCAAAGTAAACCCAATTTTAAGAGATAGAATGTATAGAATTAAAACCAAAGGTTATTTATCAAAAGAAAAAACAGTAATTTCTAATAATTATTTATTACCGAAAATAAGAGAACAAGTAAAATTTGAAGAAACCGATATTATTATACCACCTAATACAATTTCTTATATAATTGATAATCATTGTAATAAAGAAGATGGTGTAAGAAATTTAAAAAGATGTATGGAAATAATTTATACTAAATTAAATTTATATCGGTTAATGAAACCAGGTACAAATATTTTCGAACAAGATATGTCGTTGGATGTTAAATTTCCGTTTACTGTAACAACCCAAATAGTTGATAAATTAATTAAACGTGAAGACGATAGTTTGGCAACATGGAAGAGTTTATATCTATGATTGCGATTTTAATTTTCATTTTGATATAACAATTTTAACTGATAAAAATATTAAACATAAATAATTAAATATAAAAATGTATAATTTATTATATTTAAAAAAAAAATATACGAGATTATTAAATGAAATTCGCGACATAACAAATACACATAATTTGACAGAAATAAATTCAATAATTAATTACAATATGTTAATTGAACAAGTGACGAATTATATTTCATATTTAAATGACATAATAATAGAAAATTGTTGCCATCAATTTATTGAAGATGAAATTGATATTACGCCAGATAAGTCACAAAAAATAAAATACTGTGCGATTTGTGAATATACTGAACCATAACGATTTTGTTATGTATTTTTTTATTTATTTTGTTGTCCTTTAATTAACCACGAACTAGATTGAATTTTATCGCCGAAACCATCACATAATTCAATTCCTAATTCATTACATATTTTCGCTTCTGGAATACTATTATTATTTTGGTCGCCACCATTACAAAAAAAAGTTGGTCTGGGATTTAATATAGATAACGTTTTACGCACCGTTCTATCTAAATCTACAGATTTGACTACATAATCAACGCATTTTAACTCTTCTATTATTTTTATGCGTTCGTCAACTGGCATAAATGCTTTCCCTTTTTTAAGCACCGCTTGTTCATCATTATTAACAATTACCATCAATTTATCAGCAATCGTTTTTGATTTTTTGAAATACTCAATATGCCCAATATGAATTGGGTCAAAATAGCCACTAACGCAAGCAATTTTCATTATAATTATACTAAATATATA
>JGI25917J50250_1000509_pt1 | contig 10718 bp, 10 predicted proteins | sample LauGreSBDMM110SN_4_FD_50250 | JGI IMG/M metagenome (IMG submission 50250) | reverse complement strand
CAAATCCTAGACGATGGCCGTTTGACCGATAGCCAAGGTCGTACCGTCGACTTTAAAAATACCCTAATCATTATGACTTCCAATATCGGTTCCCCTCTTCTCATGGAAGGTCTCGACTCCAAAGGTGAAATTACGGAAAAAGCGCGCAAGTCGGTCATGGCAGAACTTCGGAAGCACTTCCGCCCTGAATTTTTGAACCGCGTGGACGAAATCGTACTCTTTAAGCCGCTTACCTTGGCCGAAATCAAAAAGATCGTAGACCTTCTTCTCAATCTCTTGCGTCTACGATTGGCCGAACGACGCCTCACCCTCGATCTTTCCGATGCCGCACGAGAACATATCGCTCGGGAAGGGTACGATCCCGTCTACGGGGCACGCCCATTGAAGCGCTACCTACAGAAAGAGGTCGAAACTCGTCTCTCCAGAAAACTTCTCTCCGGGGATATTCCAGATGGCTCAGCCCTCACCCTTGCTTACAAGGACGGTCAGCTGGATATTCAGGTTAGCCAACCAAAGAAATAACCCCTATGCCCTCCTTCGACGTTGTCTCTGAAATTGATATGGCCGAAATGGCCAATGCCCTTCTCATGGCCCGAAAAGAGCTGGCCAGCCGATTCGATTTCAAAGGGGTCGAATGGGAAATCGCAGAAGAAAAAGATAAGCTCGTCCTTTCCGCCAACGATCAATTCAAGCTCGATGCCCTCCGGGAGATCGTGATCGGAAAATTGGCAAAACGCGGTATCCCCCTGAAAAATCTTGAAACGAAAGCTGCAGAACTATCCTCCGTCGGACGTGCTCGCCAAGAAATTCACCTCAAACAAGGCCTATCGGGAGAAAACGCCAAATCGGTCAGCCAATCGGTCCGCTCCTCCGGACTAAAACTCCAAGCAGCCATCGAGGGCGGTAAGGTTCGGGTTACTGGAAAAAATCGGGATGACCTACAATCCGCGATTGCTCACCTCAGAGGTCTCGACTTCCCTGTAGCTCTCTCCTTTAATAACTTTCGTGATTAAAACCATTCTATTGGCGCTCCTCCTGAGTTGCTTGTCCACATACGCAGCTGACGAACCCGTCAAAACCGCTCAAGCCGCCACTCCGAGCACGATCGTCTGGCCGACCCAGATGGCGTCCAAGATTTACATCCTCCCTGTAAAAATCGACCCTGCCGCCATCACCGACGCCAAAAAGAAAAATGCGGAGGGAATTTCCATTCTGCCCTCAGACGACGAAGATGAGTCCAAAAAGAAACTGGCCGACCTGAAAACCGACCTGACGGCTGCTATCCTTGAAAAAATGAAAGACGCCGAACTCCCTGCCCAGATCTGGACCAGTTCTTCCCCTGTTCCCGCCGATGGATGGAAGTTAGAAGGTAACGTGGTCAATCTCGACCCAGGGAAAAAGGTCCTTGGAACTGACAATCCCGTCGTCGGTATCGTCATCTCCGTAGCCGATGCCAACCATCCCATGACCGAACCTTTCCTCGTCTATAACAGCTCTGCCAAAGCCAAGATGTCTCCAGGACCCGGAATCAGCCCCTTTGCCAAACTCGGCAATATGATTGCCAAAGGGACTGGGCTTCAGGAATCGATGCAGATCGGTCGTCTGGCCGATAGCGTCACCGAAAAATTCGGCGAAGCCATGGAAAAGCATGGCCTGAAGAAAAAAGACGACTAATTGGGTCTCTTCGGAAGTTCCAATCTAGGCCCTTGCTTGGGACTCCAAGGATTTTTTTGAAATTCTCCGGACGACAAAACGCTTTTTATCTCCTTCGCTAATTTGGAAATCACTTCCAGTCGAATTCCCTCCCACTTTTCTCCGTATCCGGCCAGATTCTTTTCCGCCAACCCAAGAAGCCGATAGGCGGGAGCAAGACGCTGCTGGTGCACCCGGTGACCGGGATGCTCGAAATGCTTTCGCATATGGACGAAAGCACCCGCCAACTGTATCAATCCCTGATAGAAGGCCGCCCCCCGAGCCTGCCGGCCTTCTTCCAGCCAAAGGGACTCGAGAACATCGTGGGCTTCGTAGTAATCCTCTCGGTTAAAATGATGAAAATAGGCGGCATATCGCACATCTCTCCCCCGAGGATCGACCCCAGACCAGAGAGAAGAAATCCGGCTTGCTTTTCCCGACATCCACCCATGGTAGCACCTCTTTTTTTTTCGCGAAGCACTTGCCGAACTCCTGTGGATGATTACCTTCCGCCCATGGGAGACTCATCCGCGCGAGCTGCCGCCGCAGCCAAAATCCTCACCCATCCGGCCGACTACAAGGTCTGCGAGGGGTGCGGAAGTATTGTCCTGAAAAAAGCGCTCCTCTGCCCAAATTGCCACGCCTACCGATTTGACGAGTCGGTCACCCGCGTCATTCTCCAAGCGGAGATCCTTGGCTCGCGAGAAGCCGCTTCCGTCACTAAAGACGACTACAACTAGCCTGCCGCTTCGCCCCCCCCTCCCTCACAACCTTCCCGTGAACTTATGAAACTTACTTTGGGCCACAGCCCCGATGCCGACGACGCTTTCATGTTTTATGCCATGGCGAAAAACTTAGTGAATCTTCGTGGCCATGAGTTCACCCATATTCTCCAAGACATCGAAACTCTCAACCGTCGCTGCCAGTTGAAGGAGCTCGATATCTCCGCCGTCTCATTCCATGCCTACACCACCATCGATCGTGCCTATGCCCTTCTCCCTTGCGGGGCCAGCTTCGGGGACGGATACGGCCCTTGTCTCGTAGCAAAAAAGAAGATCGATCGAGAAAGTATGAAGAAAGTGCGTATCGGTATTCCGGGCCTTCTCACCAGTGCCTACCTGACACTGCAACTTTACCTCGGCCTGCCGCACGGTTCGTTCCAAGCGGTCAATCTTCCCTTTGATCAAATTCAACAGGAGATTCTTTCAGGGAAGGTAGACGCGGGAATCATTATTCATGAAGGCCAACTCACCTACTTGGAGGAGGGATTCACTCTTTGCGAAGATTTAGGCGTTTGGTGGGCCCAGGAAACGGGTGGACTCCCCTTACCCTTAGGCGGAAACGTTGTTCGAAGAGATCTTGGCCCCCAAGTCATCCAAGCCGTAACCGAAACTCTTCACGAAAGTGTTCACTATGCCCTTGAACACCGACAAGCGGGTGTTCGCCACGCCCTTCCCTTAAGCCGCGGAATGGATGAGGAGCGGACCGATCGCTTCATCGGGATGTATGTCAATGATCTCACCCTCGATTTCGGAACGCGTGGCCGTGCAGGTCTTAAAGAGTTCTTCGGCCGCGCTCACCAATCCGGCCTGATCCCCCATATCCCTACCTTAGGGGTGTAGCTCGGCAGTCTAACGCAGGACCACGCCCCGCTCTGAACTTTTCAGAAAGACAATCAGCTCCTTCACCTCATCGGTCTGAGCCCCCTTTTCGATTAAATACTCTCTGGCTTGCGATAAATTATATTTTGGATTCAACAAAACCTTTAATGCATCTTTCAGTCCCCGGATCACCTCCTCGGAAAATCCTTTTCTCTGCAATCCCGTCAGATTCACCGCCCGCGTGACCGCAGGATTCCCATCGGCAATCATGTAGGGCAGCACATCCTGTACCACCTTGGTGCATCCCCCGATCATCGAATGTCGCCCCACTCGGCAAAATTGGTGTACCGCCGAAAGTCCGCCAATCACCGCAAAGTCCCCTACGGTTACATGCCCGGCTAAAGTCCCGTTGTTTGAAAAGATACAGTCGTTTCCCACCACGCAGTTGTGGGCGATATGGGCATAAGCCAAGAAATGATTTCGGCTTCCGAGAATCGTTTTCTCCTCTGGACTTGTTCCACGATTGACCGTGACGAACTCCCGGAAATCGTTTTCATCCCCCACCTCCAAAAAGGTTGGCTCTCCTCGATACTTTAAATCCTGAGTTCTTCCCCCGATCGAGCAGAAAGGATGAAACACATTCTTTTGACCAAAACGGCTCGGCCCCTCCAAATTTACATGATGCCGGAGAACACAACCCTCTCCTAACTCCACCCCCTCACCCACCACACAGTAGGGCCCAATCTCCACCGAGGACGCCACCCTCGCCTTCGCGTGCACCACAGCTGTCGAATGAACTGACACCGTGCCACCTAGCGATCAATGATCGCAAACATTAACTCAGCTTCGGAGACAACCTCTCCGTTGACCAAACATTGCCCCTCCGCTTTGCCAATCTTTCCGCGGGATTTCGTTAACTCAACTTGCATCGTCAACATGTCCCCGGGCATGACCGGCTTGCGAAACTTAGCCTTATCTACACTCATAAAATACCCCAACTTCCCCGCATTCTCCGTATTGCGCAGCAGAAGAATGCTCGCCACCTGCGCCATCGCCTCAATCTGCATGACCCCAGGCATGATCGGATGCCCTGGGAAATGGCCCTGAAAATAAGGTTCGTTGATAGTGACCAACTTCATCCCGACCGCCTTGCTATCGCCCTCAAAACGCAAAATCCGGTCGACCATCAAAAAGGGATACCGATGAGGCAAAATCTTCATCACATCGTTCGTATCCATCGCCCGCTCACCCACTGGAATATTCTCGACCGGCATTAAAGAAGACTGATAGGCGCGATAGGCTTTATAGAGGGCTTTGGCAAAGAGAAGGTTCAGCCCGTGACTCGTCTTGGCCGCGAGAATATGGGCCCGAATCGGAATCGGAAAAAGGGCCAGATCGCCAATAATATCCAAAATCTTATGCCGAACAAACTCCTCCGGGTAACGCAGCGGTTCCTTGCTCATGACCGATTCCCCACGAATGACGATGGCGTTTTCCAAGCTCCCCCCCTTGATCAGCCCCTTGGCCAACAAAGGCTCCACCTCCTCATAAAATACAAATGTCCGCGCCCGCCCAATCTCTTTTGCGTAATTATTCGCGCCAATCTCTAAACTTAAAAACTGCGTGTGGTGATGAGTGTGGTTTGCATTCGTACAGGAAACTTTAAAGCCATCATGCGGTAACGCCGCCATATAACCCCCATCCGGAGTCGTGACATAGACCGGTTCCCGAATTTCAAACACCGCCCGCGGAGCTTCAAGCTCCTTTCGTCCAGCCTGCGCCAGCATTTCCAGAAAAGGGGCCGCACTTCCGTCCCCGATGGGTGGCTCATTCGCATCCAACTCGATCAAGGCATTATCAATCTCCAAACCGCGCAAAGCCGAAAGCAGATGCTCCACCGTACTTACTTTAACACTTCCCTCCGCCAAAGTGGTTGCACGCTCCACCTGCTTCACCTTCTCTAAAAATGCAGGAATTGTTGGCTGATCCGCTAAATCCATCCGACGAAACTGGTACCCCGAGCCCGCCACCGCCGGCTTCACGGTTAATCGCACCTTGGCACCGCTATGCAGGGAAATTCCCGTCATACTGGCTTCCTTGAGTACTGTCGTCTCTTTTGCCGTGCCCATCTCGACTTTCTACACATTTTTGACCCCTGAGTCACCCCCTCCTTCTTCCTTACTTTCGCTCCCCCCACCCCCCTCTGGTAGCCTCCTCCCCTTGAGCCAAACACTTCAAGATGAAGGCATTCTCTTCCATTTGCGCCGCCAAGGAGAAACCAGCCTCCTCGCCGTCTGGTTAACCCGTCACCACGGTGTTCTTCGCACCTCGCCCGCGGGGCCGCAAAACCAGGAAACCCTTTACGGGGACATTTAGACCTTTTTCATGAGTGCGAAATCACTTGGGACCTGTCCCGCCGCACCTCTCTGCACCACCTCAAGGAGGCTCGCCTTCGCGAGAATCACTCCGGCCTTCGTCAATCCTACCCACGCCTCTTAGCCGCCACCTACTTCTCCCAAATCATCGAAAATGTCGCGGAACCGGACGCCGACCTCGGCTCGCTCCATAACCTCTTACAATCCGCACTGCAATGGCTAGGGAAAAAAGAGCCACACCTTCGTCTCGTGGAACGATTTGAACGCGCAGTTCTAAAAACATTGGGGGTGGATGATTCGCGCCGAACCGCTCGCTCTCTATTGGATGACCTCTCCCACCGCCGCCCGAAATCCCATGCCGCCCTCATGCGGCAACTCACCCATTAAACAGGGACTGGCACTCCACCCGCAGGGGCATCCACCCACTTTCCGTGCTCTCGAATCAGATCCTTTAAACGGTCCACCGCCTCCGCCTCAGGAATATTGAACTTCACAGGAGTTTTGCCCACATAGAGGTTAATTTTCCCAGGTGCCCCACCCACATATCCAAAGTCCGCATCCGCCATCTCGCCGGGACCATTGACAATGCACCCCATCACCGCAATTTTCACCCCCTTCAAATGAAGGGTCGCCGCCTTGATCTTCGCAGTCGTGCTTTGTAGATCGAACAGTGTCCGACCACACGAAGGACAGGCCACATAATCGGTTTTAAAGATCCGACTCCCCGCCGCTTGCAAAATATTAAATCCCAATCGCAGACAGGCCCCAGGAGCAGGCTCCCCACGCACCAAAATCGCATCTCCAATCCCGTCGCAGAGGAGTGCCCCTAAGTGCACCGAGGCTCGGATCAACCCACTCAGCCCACCGTCCGAGCGGTCAGGATGCAACGTATCTTTCAGCAAAATAGGATGCCGCGCCGGAATCCGTGCCGCCAACAAGCGCGTAGCCGAGACAAGATTCAGATCCAACCCATCCTTTACAGTTACCAAGACCGCATCTTTCCTCTCAGTTAAAGCCTTCACCTCACCATCGTTTCTGGGATCCACCTCAACCACATCACTTTTTTCATGGATCAACTCGGGCGCTAAATCCCCTAATTGAGCCAGCCTCGGCCTCAACGCCTCCTCAACCTTGGCCGAAACCATCACCCGGGGTGGCTCGTCCGCCCCTATTTTTACCCCCCCTAACACGACCCGTGTGGTCACTCTCTTATTAAAGCTAAAAGGGTCATACGAGAGCCCACTTTCAGAATCAAAACTGCCACTCGCCCTTTCCTCCAAATATTTGACGAGGGCCCGTCCCACCGGAATCTCATGCACGCTATCCTCCGTCAGACTCACCCGAATTGTATCCCCTAAGCCATCCAATAAGAGTGAACCAATCCCAATCGCACTCTTGATTCTACCATCTTCCCCATCCCCTGCCTCCGTCACCCCCAAATGAAGTGGATAGTTCCAATCCGCTCCCTCCTTCTCCAGGGCCACCGTCAGCAACCGGTACGCCTCAATCATCACCTTGGGATTCGAGGACTTCATCGAAAAAAGAAAATTATGAAAATTCTGCTTCCGCGCAATTCGAGCAAACTCCAGAGCACTCTCCACCATTCCGTGCGGTGTATCCCCATACCGATTCATAATCCGATCCGAAAGGGACCCGTGATTCGTCCCAATGCGAATGGCAATCTGCCTCTGCGTACATAATTTCACCAGCGGCACAAAGGTCTCCTCAATTCGTGCTAACTCCTCCAAATACTGCTCATCCGTATATTCACGGACGGCAAACTTCTTTTTATCGGCAAAGTTTCCCGGATTGATCCGCACCTTTTCGACCCACTGCGCAGCCTCCATCGCCGCATCCGGCTTGAAGTGGATATCCGCCACAATCGGCACATCACATCCAGCCGCTTTCAGCTCTTTCTTAATCTTTTCTAAATTGGCTGCGTCTTTCACCGTAGGCGCGGTGATTCTTACAATTTCACATCCCACCTTGACCAAATCCAGCGTCTGCTTGACCGATGCTGCTGTATCCATCGTGTCACACGTGATCATACTTTGTAGACGAATGGGGTTCTTTCCCCCAATTCCTACTTTTCCAACCGTCACCTCGCGGGTCGCACGGCGTCGGTATCTGTAGGGGCTGGCGCAGTAAGTTTTCATTTCGCTTTTCCTTGGAAGACTGGCATTTCAGCACTTTCCGCTGGTTTCTCCATACGTTTTTTTAGCCGCATCGAATCGTGATAGGTCACCAGTAGGAAGAATCCAGCGAGCAAAACCACAAAACAGGTTTGAATGCGTACAATCGTCTTGGCCTCCATTTGGCGACGACGAATCGCCTCGACCAGAGAAAAGACAATATGTCCCCCATCCAAAACAGGAATCGGTAGTAAATTGAGCACGGCTAGGTTCACATTCAGGATCACGCTGAAATACAGCACCAAGACGCGGATCAGTCCTCAAAAGGGAAACCAACCTTTCAAAGATTCCCAGCGGCCCACTCAAATGCTGTAAACCCACACTCGAGGCAGGAGTCACCAAAGCACGGAGTGTTCTCCAAACTAGACCCGCCGCCGATCCCACCTGCTCTTGCGGCGTAGGATGCGTAATTTGCACCTCGGCCATCTTCCAAATCACCCCAATCATCTTGTCTTTCCGATTGGTTGCTTTTTCAGGCCGAATTTTCAATTCAACCTCCNCGCCAGACGGACGGCGGATTCCCANNANNAANGTNTCCTGACCTGCCTCAACCGCCGCCTTCACGGCAGCTGGATTCCATATCTTTTTCCCATTCAGGGTGATCATGGCGTCACCTTTGCGAATTCCCCCACGCTCTGCCGGACCCCCAGGAATCACCTGATCTACCCACGCCATTTGTGCTGGGTACATCTCAAACCCCAACCTTCTCAAACCCTCCATCTCAGCATCCCTCTCTGGTAAAACTCTTGCGGTCACGATCTCTTTTCCATCCCGATCAAGTTCCAAAAGTACTTCCCGATCCGTTCCCAGAAGAATACTCTCCACCACCGCTCCCGGCCTTCCTGCCCAACGCTCGGGCCGATGCTGATCAATCGCTAGAATCACATCCCCAGGAAGAATGCCTGCCTTGGCTGCAGGGGTCCCCGGCTCCACCCAGCCAATCGTAGTCGTTCGGTAGGTCATATTCGTAGGGACTCCAAAAATCCACACGGCCACCGCACAAGCAACGCCCAGAGCAAGACTGGCTACCGGTCCGGCAAACGCCGTGAAGATTTTGGCACCAGGCGAAGCTGGAGGTAACTCACGAAAATCTTTAGACGATTTCCCCTCCAACTCCTCCGCTGGGCTCATCTGGGGTAACTGCACAAACCCCCCAAGGGGAAGTAGATTCACTTGCCATTCGACCCCATCGACCACTTTCCCATAAATCTTTGGACCAAATCCGATCGCAAAGCGCTCCACCACCAGACCCGCCTTCCGTGCCGCCCAAAAATGCCCAAACTCGTGCGCCGCTACTGTCAACCCAAACAGAAAAAGAGCCAAGACAATCGTCCCCGCCACTGTAACGATTTCTCCCCAAGGAAGGCCTGCCAGTAAACTCATTATCGTTTCTCTAATTTACTCTTGGCTTCGCTTCTCGCCCAACGGTCCGAATCGATAATCGCATCCAAATCAGGCGAAGATATGTGAATGTGCTTTTGCATGACCTCCTCAACGATGCCCCAAATTCGAGGAAAGGAAATCCGTTCGGCAAGAAAAGCCTCTACCGCAACTTCGTTTGCGGCATTGAAAACCCCAGGAAGCGTCCCGCCCGCCTCCCCTGCCTCTCTCGCTAAACGCAAAGCAGGGAAGCGTTTCTCGTCTGGTGCCTCAAACGTTAAAGCACCTAACTTGGCCAAATCCAACGGAGGTAGCCCACTGGGCATTCTCTCCGGAAAGGTCACCGCATACTGAATCGGAAAACACATATCGGTCACACTCAACTGGGCCAAGACCGACCCATCAATAAACTCCACCATCGAGTGGACAATGCTTTGAGGATGCACCACCACCTCCACCTGCCTCATCGGTAAACCAAATAACCAGTGAGCTTCAATCATCTCCAACCCCTTATTAAACATGGTCGCTGAGTCGATCGTGATCTTTTTTCCCATCGACCATGTGGGATGCTTCAAAGCTTGGGCCACCGTAACCTTCTCTAAATCTGCCGCGCGGCTTTGCCGAAATGGCCCTCCTGAAGCTGTTAAAATCACCTTACGAACTTCCCTCTCATTTGCTCCTTGAAGACACTGGAAAATCGCATTGTGCTCACTATCGACTGGCAAAACCTGCCTTTTCCTTTTTTTTGCCTCCTCCATCACTGCCGAACCCGCCAAAACCAAAATCTCTTTACTGGCGACAGCCAAATCTTTTCCACTCCGCAAGGCCGCCAAGGCCGGCGCTAATCCTGCCGTACCAACAATCGCCACCAGCACCATGTCCGCTTCCGTCTCCTCAACCATTCGCGCCAACCCCTCAGCTCCTGGAAAGAACCTTGCCCCAGCGGGAAGCTTCGACTTTATTTTCTCTGCCGCCGCAGGATCCGATACCGCGAGCGCCTTCACCCCGAACTCCTCTGCCTGCGCCAAAAGCCTTTCCGTGCTTTTCGCCACCCCCAAACCAACGATTTTCATTTTGTCTGGCAGTGCCCGAGCCACCTTACAAGTGCTCTCCCCGATCGAACCGCTCGATCCTAATAAAATAACGCGTTTCATACTCTCCCCGTTAAAACGATATATCCGTAGAAAACGGGAAGACTAAAAAGCAAACTATCCACCAAGTCCAATGCCCCCCCAATTCCAGGCAGAAAATGACCCGAATCCTTTACTTGGGCATCCCTTTTGACTACCGACTCACCCAAATCACCAATCACGCTCGCTCCCGCTAAACCCAATCCCAAAATCCAAGCATGAATTCCACCCAATTTACCCAAAGCGTCGGGAAAAAGAGTCGGTAAACTTATACTAGTCACCACCGCAAGCATCACTCCTCCCACCAACCCTTCCCATGTTTTCTTGGGGCTAATCACGGGGCTCATC
>JGI25917J50250_1000506_pt1 | contig 10742 bp, 10 predicted proteins | sample LauGreSBDMM110SN_4_FD_50250 | JGI IMG/M metagenome (IMG submission 50250) | reverse complement strand
GGGAAAAAACGAGGAAAATCGGTTACACGAAAGAGTCTGGTTGAAATGGACAGTTCTGTGAATTCACGAAAGAAGACACAAAAGAAATACAAAAGCATCGAAAAACAAGAGAACCAGGTGAACCAGGATAACCGACAACCAAAATCAAAATCGCGAAATATCTTACAGAAAATTCTTGGAATTGGTATGTAATAGAAAATATAGAGAAAAAAAATTACATAATAAACATAGAAATAATTTATTGTAATATATAATGAGCTATACCCATCAAATAAGAACAGATGGATTTGGTGCACAATATCAAACCATTATAACAACTTATATTTTTTGTATGAAACATAATATGAAATATAAGTATTCCCCCTTCATAACTGTAGCTCATAATTATGACAATGACCCATATTATACAAACAAATTAGAAGAGTTAATAAATTTACAATCCAATATAGAAAATAATGATTCTACGTCGACTGTAATTCATTTTTATGATATGATAAATGACTTTGAGGAAAACATAGATGAGTGTTGTAATAGTGAATCAATGCAATTTATAAAAGAGTGTTTTTGGAAAAACAAAGAAAGAGACTTTTTTAAAAATAATAAAATGAATATATCCATACATATACGACGCGAAAATTCACACGATAAAGGTGAAGCTGGAGACAGAGCGAATACCCCCAATTCATATTATTTGAATAGAATGAATGAAATAAGACAAAAATATGTGGACAAAGAATTATTATTTCATATATATTCACAGGGAAATATAGAAGATTTTAAAGATTTGGAAAAAGAAGATGTACAATTTCATTTAAATGAAGACATGACACCAACCTTTGTAGGGTTGGTTGCAGCAGACATATTAATAACATCTCCGAGTAGTTTTAGTTATGTTGCAGCATTATTGAGTGATGGTATTATATATGCAAAGCGATTTTGGCATAATCCAAAGAAAGAATGGATAGTGTATTGAAGTTGTAAATAGGCATGGGCATGGGCATTGGTGTAGAACGCGTTACTAATAATAAAAATATGTATTTTTCTAACTATATAAAAATGAAATTGTGTTTTTACAATATAAATCATATAGGAGATATTTATTTTAGTTCATTTTTTATAAAATTAATTTGTAATTTAAATAAAGAAACTAATTTTTACTATTACTTTATAAATGGAGATATTTTTGTTGAAAATATACCCAATATACAAAGATTAGGTGATAAATTAGAAATAAATTACAGTGATACTTTAGTAAATGGTAATCCACCTGAAAATTTATTAAACAATGAAATATTAAATATTTTGTTAAAAAACTCCATGCAGAGAACCGGTGCAAAAATAATACAATACAATAGTGAAAACATATTATTTATTAATACATGGTGTGTATCTGATTTTTTAAATCATATTGATTTTGACATTCATTCTGCAATGAATTCTTACAATCATTTAATACAAAGAATAAATAAAGAATATAATTTAAATATTTTTTTTCATTTGGATAATTTGGTTGAAAATATAGTATCTAGTGTAGCTGTTCCCGGTTCGATTGATTTGACACAATCTATATGTGTGGATTTAGATACAATATTTATATTTAATTATGTTCCAAGGTCAATACATTTTGATATGAATCATTTAAATAATTATATTTTAGAATTAAGTAAAACCAATAAAGTAATTGTATCTTGCTATAACAGTATTTTTGAAAATAATGATAATATAAAATTTATAGATAAGGATTATAATATAAATAAAAATCCAAAATGCAGTAATTTAATTGAATTATGGGAAATTGCTGTAAAATGTAATAAAATAATAATACTACCAACTGGAAGCTCATGGATATTTTTACACAAATTAAATGAAATAAAAGAGAATCAAATATACATGTTTAATGGTATAGAATATACTAAAAGATTAAATACAATAATTCAATTTCTTACAGGAAAAATGAATTTTATCAATAATTATCAATGAGTTATAATAACAAATAAAAAATATTTTTTTTTAATAACAATGGACTTTATTAAAAGAACAAATGAAGAACATGAAATGTGTGAGAAATCATCTATTAAAATACGCGAAAATTCGATGAAAATCGATTATTTTAATAAAGTGAATGATAAACCATGGGGTAAAGAATATTTAGCTTATCAAAATAAAAATATTGGTATTTGGATATTACATGTAAATGCAGAACAAGAAACATCACTACATTGTCATTTTAAAAAAGATACAATATTAATACCATTGACTGGGCATTTTAAAATCAATTTGTATAACGATTACAGAATATTGTCCATGTTTGAATCATTATACATACCCAGAAATACGTTCCATGGTATTCATTCATATACAGATAATGGAATATTAATGGAAATCGAAATTTATACAGAACAAATAGAATACACAGATAAGAATGATTTATTACGAATTAAAGATATATATAATCGTGATAAAGATAAATATGAAACATCTATTTTTGAAAGAACTCCGGAAGAGAACGAAGTGATGATGTTTGCCTATCCGAATAAATATACATTAGGTAAAACAAATATTTCCATTTTGAAAATAAATGATATATCCAAATTAGATAAATATGACAAAATAATTTTGTTAGAAGGTTCTCTATATGTAGATGGTAAAAGAATAACATCAGGTTCATTTGTTGATTTAAATAATTCGCATTCAGTATTATCTGAAAATATTGAATTGTTATGTATTTCAAATATAGACTATAAATATTTACATAAAATCATTTATTCCAAAAATCATTTGAGAGATTATTTATTGAAACACAAAAACGTTGGAAAAATTGGGTTAACTTGTGGTTGTTATGATATAATACATGAAGGACATATAACAAATTTAAAGCTATGTAAAAATAAATGTGATGTTTTATATGTATGTTTAAGTTCAGATATACAAATTAAACGTTTAAAGGGAGATACACGCCCAATAAATAAGTTAGAAGATAGAATTAATATGTTGATTCATTATGATTTTATTGATTTATTAATATTGTATGATGAAATCAACGATGATTATGAAACCGAATTAGATAATATTATCAATATTATAAATCCAGATACATGGTTTAAAGGAACCGATTATGTAAAAGAAAATATATTATCAAAACATCCAACATTAAAAAACATCGAGCTAATCGACTTAATAGAAGGTAAGAGTACTACAAATATTGTCAACAAAATTAAAAAAACTTAGATTTTGAACGATTTTGAGCATTTGTTTGATTTCAAAAAAGCTTAAAGAAATATTTATAATCGTGTTATAATGAATTGTTTGATTACAGGTATTACCGGTTTTTTAGGTCCTCATTTAGCCAGATTATTAATTAAAGAAGGACATCATGTGTATGGAATATTAAGAGGAACTCGTGGTTCTGAACAAGAAATTAAAGATTTATTGACTGAAGAGGAGTTTAATAAAATTACATTTTTCTATGGAGATTTAGTTCATTTCAGGACGATTGATAATTTATTTAAAGAACAATCATTTGATGTTGTCTTTCACTTGGCTGCGCAAACTCATCCACCAACCAGTTTTAAAGACCCAATTGGTACATGGGAAGCAAATGTAATGGGTTCTATTAATTTAATTACATGTTTACAAGACCATCAACCAAATTGTCATTTTATATTTTGTTCAACCGTTGAGGTCTATGGAAATGAAGGTATAGATGGTCGAAAAATCACTGAAACAAATACAATATTACCCGCAAATCCATACGGTGCATCAAAATGTGCTATTGATTTATATGTATGTGAACGTATGAAAAATATGCAAATGAAAGCAACTGTCATTCGACCATTTTGTTTTACTGGTCCAAGGAGAGGGGCAAGATTTTCAATTGCATCTGATGCTGTCCAAATCGCAAATATGATGTTAGGGAAACAAGACAAAAAACTTAGAATCGGAAATTTAGATACTATACGAGCTGTAACAGATGTTCGTGATATAGCAAATGCATTTTATTTGGTAGCAACAAACCCTGAAATTTCAAATGGAAAAGTATATAACGTATGCGGAGGTGAACCATTAAAAATGAGAGAATATACAAATATGTTAATTGAATTTAGTGGAATTGGAATAGATAATATTGAAATGAATATTGATGATAAATTATGGAGACCGATTGACATTCAATACCAAGATGGGGATTCGTCATTAATTTTAAATGAATTGGGATGGAAACCTGAAATTGGTATAAGAGATACAATTAAAGATTTACTTGATTTTTGGTATAACAAATTGAAATAAATATATTTATAAAAAATTAATATAATAATAACGGATGGATATTATTATACACGACCGACGGTATGATATTAATTTGCGGCGCTTCTGGATTGGTTGGAAAAGAACTATGTAAATTATTGGATGAAAAAGATATAACATATATTGGTACATACAATAAAAATAAAATAGATAAACCAAATATGTTTTGTATAGATTTTTCAAATGATAAAACACTTGAAGAATTTCTAACAACGCATAAAATTACTTGTTGTATATTTTCAATTGTAGAAAGATTAACCGATGTGTGTGAAAATAATTGGAATGAAATTCGGAAAACAAATATTGACCTTGTTCATAATACATCCTATTTATGTAACAAATTAAATATTCCATTTATACATTTATCTACAGATTATGTATTTGATGGGTCGACACAGCCTAATTATCCAGAAAGTATAAAAAATCCATTACAAAATTATGGTATCTCCAAATTAATATCAGAATATCGTGTAATAGCAAATTGTCAAAAATATTGTATTATACGAACACCCGTATTATATAGCGAATTAAGTAAAATCCATGATAATGCTGTAACTTTAATAGGTAAAAATATAATGGATTTAAGAAAGAAAATTACAAAAGAAGATAACTACAGTATTCGTAGACCTTTATATATAAAAGATTTGTGTCATTTTATTTATGATTGTGCATGCAACCACTACAATGGTATTTATCATTTTTATAACCCAAATCATAAATATACAAAATATGAAATTTGTCAAAAAATCGGAAACATTTTAGATATTTCTACTGAACATATTATACCTAATAGTGAAAAAAGTGTAGGAATTGCACCACGACCATATGATACTCAATTGATTGATGAAAAAATTAATATATTGAATTACAATTTTACCGATTTTGATGAATCCATTGAAAAATGTTTTGAAAAATACAAACATCCGAAAATAAATATTGAAAACAAAGACTTGTTTTTTATTTTATTAGATTTAGATGGAACAATTATTGATTCAGATAATGCACATTATAATGCTTATAAAAAAACATTTGAAAAATACAATATCGATTTTTTAGATAGAAATGCATGGAAAAATATGATAACAAATTCCAACATAGATATTTATTTAAGAAGTATATTTGACGAAGAAACTTTCAAAATTGTTAAAAGAGAAAAACAAGAATATTTGAAAGATGAGAAGATTCAGTTTACAAAAAACAGTGACAAATTCATACGTTTTTTAATAGAAAATGATTTTAATTTTTGTGTAGTTACCAATACAGGCACAGAAACAGTTCGAATTTTTAAAGAAAAGTTACCATTGTTGGATAAAATCAACCAATGGGTATATAGAGAGGATTGTATTTTACCAAAACCAGACGGTGAATGTTACGAATTAGCAAAACATAAATATTATAAAAATGAACCCTTTATAATAGGATTTGAGGATAGTATGGTAGGATACCATGCATTAAAACATCATACAGATTTGATTTATATGTATGATAATGAAGAGATTTTTAAAAACAATGATTGTTTTTTAATAGATGATTATAATAAAATATTTACATTATAAAATTGGTTTTGTTTGATTTGATTTTTCAATAAATATTATTTTATTGAAAAAAGTTAAAAATAATAAATTGAATATATATATAATGAAATTTATTTTAAAAACAAGACCAGATAGAATTGGGACTGAAATATTAAGTATTTTATTTCAATTATATTATTGCCATATAAATAAATATGAATTGTATTATAATAAAGATTTACTACATTTTAAAGATAGTATTTTTATAGAAGCATTATGTAAGATAATTGATGATTATAACGACTCTATAAAAAACAATGCATCACATGAAGTCGTTGACAATATTAACGTACCTGGTCCAGGAGAAACAGATATGTGTTACGGAATGGGATTCATTGTTCAACAAATACAAATGGATATGTTAACATATTTTAAAACAATTTTTTATCCTACAATTAAACACTTTGTTCTTTCACACAGTGAAAAATATTCTATACCATTCGATGTGAATAATAGTATTGTTATACATTTACGATTAGATGACCAATGGCATGAAGAAGACTATGATGGCAGAATATGTAGTAATCATTATATTCATTTAATAAATGATTCGAAACCTTGTAATTTTACAAATGGTCCTAATAATAAATTTAATAAACAAAATCCTCTATCAGATTATAAGATAAAAGAACAATTAGATATATTATTGCAAGAATTTCCAGATTCCAAGATAATTATAATCTCCAGTCCATTAACTGAAATACCAAAACTTAATTTTAAATATGATATGTTAATACAAAATGATGATTTTAATTATGATTTGTTTTTATTATCCATATCAAAAAAAATAATATTATCAAGAAGTAACTTTGCATTAGTATCATTATTTTTTGGAGAACAAACACATGTACATATGCCTTTATGGGGGCATTATGCATGCGCTGGATTTGGAACAAAATATGATAATTGTAAATTTAATTATTTTTATTAAATAATTATGGTAGAGTTGAATAAGCTAAATTATCACCTAATCATCCCCATGGTTGATATATTATTATTTTGTTTAAATTATATATGCGTTTAAATTATATATGCGTTTAAATTATATATGCGTTTAAATTATTATTTTTTTATAATATTAATAATATATTATGAAAAGTAAAGAGTATTATGAAAATTATTTTATTACAAATAAATATACATTTGCGGGAGAGGAAGGACATAAAGAATTATTAAATTATTTAATTCCATTAATAAATAAAAATATATCAAATAATAATGAAGTTTTAAATGTATTTATTGATGTTGGTAGTTGTATAGGAGAATATACAAATAATTTATTAAAAATGGCAGGAAAAATAGATAATTATATTATATATAGTTTTGAACCAAATTTAATTAATTTTAATATTTTATCAAAAAATATAAGTAATAAAATTATATATAAAAATTTAGCATTATCTAATAACAAATACAAAGGATTTTTATATAATTTTGAAGGTCATTTAAATTTTGAAGGAAATCAAATTTCTCATATTAATAATAATAATAATATTAATAAAACAATTATACACGATATACAAGTAGACACTTTAGAAAATATTTTAAAAAACGAAATAAAAACTGAATACAGAATAAATTTTTTAAAAATAGATACAGAGGGTAATGATACAAATGTAATAAAAGGACTTAATAATTTGATTAATAAAGTTGATTATATAATTTTTGAATGTAGTGACTGTTTAGATGATTCAAGAGGACCAGATATAGAAAAACCATTTGAAGATATTATAAAATATTTAGATAAACATAATTTTATTTCGTTTTATATAAGTAAAAATGGATTATTACCAATTTATGGTAGTTTTTTTTCATCAATATATGAAAATAATAAACAATGGTCAAATGTATTATCAATAAATAATAGTATAATAAATGAAGAATTATTAAATAATTTAAATATTATATAAATTATATTATTATAATGTATTATTCTCCAATACTTTTTTCAAAAATAGCAAATATAAATTTACATCAATATCAAGATGATTCTGAAAATATAAATATAGACATTATAAACTCAAATAAACAAATTATTATATATTCACTACATTACGTTAAATATCTATATAAAATTAATAATTTTATAGATAAAATTAATAAACCATTTATAATAATTTCAGCGATGGAAGATACACAATTACCATTAGAAATCGATTCTTCTTTTATTGATAATTTAAAAAAGAATATTTTTTTCAAACATTGGTTTTCTATAAATAAAACAATTCCAAATGATGAATATTTTACAAGTATTCCATATGGATTAAATTATTGGACATTAACTACAATTCCAAGTTTTGGTGAAAATATTCAAGGATTTCATGAACAAAATATGGTGTTAGAATCTATCGCAAATAATGTATCTCATTTTTCACAAAGAATACCCAAAATATATGCAAATTTTCATCATAATTTTACTGATGACAGATATGGAGGTTCACGACGGGCATTATTGAATATTATTCCAAGTGATATTATATTCTATGAACCAACGAAAATAACAAGGTCTGATACATATAAACAAACATGTAAATTTAGTTTTGTATTAAGTCCATTTGGTCACGGGTTTGATTGTATACGAACATTTGAAGCATTGTGTTTAAGATGTATCGTTATTATGAAAAAAAGTTTTTTAGATATCATATATGAAGATTTACCCATTTTGTTAGTAGATGAATGGACTGATGTAACACAAAAATTACTTGAAGACACTTTGGTTGAATTTTCTAAAAAAGAATTCAATTACAATAAATTAAAAATGGATTATTGGATAAATGTAATAAATTCAAAATGGTAATAGTATTTATTGACTACTCAAATATTTTTCACAATAATATAAAGCAATCATTAAACTAGTTATTTTTTTATTCATATTTGAAAAACAACTGTTGTTTGCTAGCCATATACTTAAACAAAACAATGTCGTTATTTTATCAAATATACCAGTTTCAAAAATATATTCATAATCCTTAATAAAATCAATTGTAATATTATTGTCTATTATATTTAATTCATTAATTATAATATTATCAAACACACTATATCCAGATAATCCGAACATTAATTTTGCATAATCATATTCACATACTCCATATAATTTGGTTTTTCCAAAATAACCTCTTGGGTCAATAAAATATAGTTTATGTTCAGTTTTGGTGATTAATATATTTCCGAGGTGAATATCTCCATGAATCAAATGATAAGAATCTCTACCAGACAAATAATGATTGATTTTTTGTTGAATTATCTGAACATATTCATTTATATTTTTGATTTTTATATTATTTACAGAATGAATGGCATGATAGTGTGAACACGAATTCCAATCAAATTCATTAAATCTGTCAATAATTTTTTTATTTAATTCGATATTTATATCTCGTGTAATAACATCAAATGTTACTGGTTGTGTGATTGTATGAAGAATATTCATATCTTTTTTAATTTTATCAATATAATATGAAACATTTGTTTTGTTTATTATGTTTGTAAGAACTGATGCGTTTGTAATATATTCGATTGATAAATTTCCATCTTTGTGTTCCAATAATTTCGGTATAGAAAAGTCAATGTTATGTTTACATATATATAAATAAAATTCAATTTCATTGTTTATTTTCATTTTCCCTAATTCATTTTTTGAATTTTTATTAAAAATATTATTATTTATTGTAATATCATTAAATACAAATCCATAATTGTTTTCATTCATTATACCTAACTAATACTATAATAATACTATAAATCTATATATATATCACACATATATATAGTTTTGTTGGATGCAGATTACATTTGATAAATTATTTACCTATTGGGTGTTTACTTGGTTTTTAGTATATTATTATTCGGTTCATATGAAAGATTTCCATGTGAAAATTCCATCTCCCATTATTGGATTGTATGTAGGTTTAGTTGAAAACCTGATCGTGTTCATTTCCTTCATTACCACCAATACAAAATGGATAGAATGGCTCAAGTATATCATCATTATTTTGTTTACAAAGGGACTGCCGATTTATTTGATTTACAAAGAACCCTTTGTATGGTCTGAGGCAATCTATTCGTTTTTTGCACTTTTTATTATGTATTTGTTGTATTTACAATGGCTGGGAACCAATGTGATTGAAGTCTATAAAGAAACCGAAAAATCTCTTACACATGGCAAAAATAACACGCCCATATACAGACTCATCGACCAAATTTCCAAATTCATTCGAACGTAGATACAAACAGAATCGATTTTTGAAGTCCATAGTAAAGTCCACCAAACAGAATCGATTTCAATAATAATCCTGTAAGATTAAAGTTGCCGTCTTCTTTGTAAATAGACAAGAACGCGAATTTCTTGAAAATGAAAGTATTGATAATCGGNAATTGAAAAATGAAATAAATGAGAACCACCAAAATGGGCATCTGTATTTCGTCAAANAGGGATTCTGTGCGTCTTTCCATTTTTTTATTGGTTTCGTATTCTTTGATTTTTTTATCCGTGGTTTCTTGGTATTCGCGAATATAATCGGCGGTGACCTTGGGTTTTGGAATATAATTGGGTTGTATTTCAATGTCTTGTGTATGTTGTGCGATATCCATTGGAATATCTCTCTGTGGGAGTCTTTGTTGGATNTTATCCAAATCATTTGCATAATAATGGTTCGCAATACCACCGGATGGTTGGTTGTTATCGGTAGAGTAGGTTTGCTGCATCATACTTTGTTGATTGGGTTTTTGTGTATATTCGGGTGGTAGCATTCCTCCTGGAGGGGGTTTAGCGATACCATACGGGTTTGGGTGAACATTCATTGGGATATACATATCGGGTGCAAGGGATTCCATGCCTCCTCCCCCTCCCATTCCTCCCATTCC
>JGI25917J50250_1000505_pt1 | contig 10764 bp, 5 predicted proteins | sample LauGreSBDMM110SN_4_FD_50250 | JGI IMG/M metagenome (IMG submission 50250) | reverse complement strand
GAAGTTGGGCCTCTTGGCCATCTGCCTTGGCTTGATTTTCGAGAGCATGCGCTTTCAGGTGTCGAAGTTCTAGACGCGCACACTTTGAAAATTCGGGTGGTCGGTAAGTACCCGCAGTTTAAATATTGGTTAGCCATGACCTTCTTCTCACCCATCCCTTGGGAAGTAGATGCTTTTTATGCCCAAGATGGCATGTCACGTCGAAACTTAAATCCAGACACCTGGCCAGTCGGAACCGGGCCTTACATGCTGACTGAATATGTGCCAAATTCGCGCATGGAGTTGGTACGCAATCCCAATTACCGCGGTGTTCCTTATCCATGCGAAGGTGAACCAGGCGACCAAGAAAAAGGCCTGTTGAAGGACTGTGGCAAAAGAACCCCCTTTGTTGACAAGGTGGTGTCGGTCATTGAAAAAGAAGGAACTTCGGTGGCCACCAAATTCATCCAAGGCTACTACGACATTCCGCAACTTGAACGTGGCGAGCCAGGCATTGGCTACCAGGTTTCAATTCAAGATGGCACCGGACGCGCCAAAGAATTGCTTGAACGAAAAATTCAACTGCCCAGCACCATTCAAGTTGGTTTTTGGCACTTTGGATTCAATTGGTTAGACCCCATTGTTGGTTTGGGTAAAACACCTGAAGACCAAGTTCGCAATAGAAAATTGAGGCAAGCATTGGCCATTGCCTTTGACTTTGAAGAGTATGTCTCTATCTTTGAAGATGACCGTGCTCAGGTGAATCACAGCGTGGTGGTGCCTGGTTTATTTGGCAACAACTTGTCCAATCACAACCCCGCCATTTACGACAAAATGCCGGATGGTAAATTCAAACGNAAGTCGATTGAAGTTGCTAAAAAATTATTGACCGAGGCAGGCTATCCAGANGGACGTGATCTGAAAACAGGGCAACCCTTGGTCTTGAACTACGACACGCAAGGCGTAGGACCGGGCTACAAAGCACGCTTGGATTGGGTGTCCAAACAATTTGCCAAGCTCAATGTTCAAATTGAAATTAGAAACACAGACTACAACCGTTTTCAAGACAAGATGCGCAAAGGGTCTGCCCAATTCTTTTTCTGGGGATGGCTGGCTGACTATCCTGATCCAGAAAATTTCCTGTTCTTGTTGTACGGTCCAAATTCGAAGGTCAAGTTTGACGGTGAAAATGCAAGCAATTTTGCGCACCCAGAATTTGATCGATTGTTCGATCGCATGAAAGACCTTGAAGATACGCCTGAAAGAGCCGCCATGATTGCCCGCATGATTGAAATCATGCAGGAGGAAATGCCCATGCTGTTTGGATGGTCTGAAGAATTTGGCGGCGCCTACCATCAGTGGGTGGGTAACGGCAAGCCCTCCAACATCATTCGCGACAACTTGCCGTATTTGAGAATTGATGCCCCTCTGCGCATCAGCAAAATCAAAGAGTGGAATCAAGCCATTTGGTGGCCTCTTGCCGTGCTGCCTCTTTTATTACTTGCAGTAGCTTGGCCTGCTTGGCAAGCTTGGCGAAGGCGTCAATCACAGCGTGCCGTGCAAACGGGCGTTGCCACACCAAGGAGTTTGTGATGCTGCGATTTTTAACACGCAAGTTGGCCTATGGCTTGGCCATTTTGATTGGCATTAACTTACTCACCTTTGTCCTTTTTTTCAAAGTCAATACACCTGACGACATGGCACGCATGCAATTGGGTGGTAAGCGCGTCACACCCGATGCCATCGAAAAATGGAAGGCAGAACGGGGCTATGACCGTCCTTTGTTTTTCAATGAACAAGAGCAGGGCATTGCAAAGTTAAGCAATACATTGTTCATGGACAGTTCTTTGCGAATGTTTGCCTTTGACTTTGGTCGTGCAGACAGTGGCCGTGACATTGCTTCAGAAATTGTGAGGCGTGCTGGGCCTTCTCTTGCGTTGGCATTACCGACCTTTGTTGTCGGCTTAGGCGTGTCGATCGTGTTGGCTTTGGGCTTGGCATTTTTTAGAGCCACCTACCTTGATTTTTGGGGTACCGTTTTGTGTGTGGTGTTCATGTCCATTTCGTCGCTGTTTTTCATCGTGATGGGGCAGTTCATATTTTCGCGAGTGTTGCAGCTCATGCCCGTATCGGGCTTTGCGCCTGGGATGGATGCTTGGCGCTTTTTGGTGCTTCCCATTGCTGTGGGTATCTTNTCTAGACTGGGTGGCGAGGTGCGATTTAACAGAACGCTTTTCATGGAAGAAATTGGCAANGACTATGTTCGAACCGCTAGATCCAAAGGCTTNTCTGAAAGCAGGGTCCTTTTGGTTCATGTTCTTAGAAATGCACTCATTCCCATNTTGAGTGCCTCNGTGGCCGTGATTCCTTTGCTGTTCATGGGNAGTTTGATCACAGAATCATTTTTTGCCATTCCAGGTTTNGGCAGTTATTTGATTGAAGCCATTGCAGGCCAAGACTTTGCCATCGTTCGAGCGATGGTTTTCATTGGTTCATTTTTGTACATCCTTGGTTTGATCTTGACCGACATCAGCTACACCTTGGCTGACCCACGCATTCGTTTGCAGTAAGCGCACCATGCAACCCGTATTCCTGATAACCGATATTTTTGTTTATGCCATCCTGCTGTTTGTACTTTGGTACATCTGGCATGTTCGGTCAGATCGCAACCTCAGAGCCAATTGGCGCTTGGCCATGAAACGGCCTGTGGCCATGGTCAGCAGCATGGTCTTGGGATTCTTTTTGTTGGTGGCGTTCACAGACTCCATTCATTACAGAAAAGTTTTGCCATCTGCACCAGGTCAGGCTATTCAATATTCATCTGAAGCCAATTCAGTTCTTGATGAAATATTGCAACCCCTCGCAACTGCCAGAGAGCGAAGTTATTCAGAACCACTGTCGGCAGTTGCATTTCGAAAAGAAACTTTCGAGCGTGATGGGGTGTCAGTCCGTGACTATCCGCGCCTGCGGTTTGGCGGCAAACACCTCGACCAACCTGAGCTTCAACTTTCGGCCGATATTTACCAACGAACTGCCGTTGCGCTTGGGTGGGCAAGCTGCATTGTGCTTGGCGTGCTGATGCTTGGACTCTTGTTGGCCCGTTATGGAAGTCGGCAAAGTTTGGCAATCGTTGCTTCTAAATTTCTACATGGACAAACCGAATGGCCATGGCGCTCGATGGCCATCACTTTCACCCTCATGACCCTGGCAATCTGCTGGGTGGCATTCCTGTCACAGGGCTACCATGTGTTTGGTACTGATCGAACTGGCAATTCAGTATTGGTCTTTGCCATGAAGAGTGTGCGCACCGCCTTGGTCATTGGTGGATTAACGACCTTGGTGGTATTGCCATTGGCGCTGCTGCTGGGGGTTATGGCGGGCTATTTGCGTGGCTGGGTGGATGAGGTCATTCAATATGTCTATACCCTCCTTGCATCGATTCCAGATGTCCTATTGATTGCAGCCTCGGTATTGCTGCTTCAAGTCTTCATCGATAAAAATCAAGGTATTTTTGAAACATCTTTAGAACGTGCCGATGCCCGTTTGTTTTTCTTATGCCTCATCTTAGGTATCACCTCGTTCACGGGATTATGCCGACTGGTTCGTGGTGAAACTCTCAAGTTGCGCGAATTGGAATACATCCAGTCTGCCAGAGCTTTTGGTGTCTCAACCCCTCGCGTTTTATGGCGTCACATCATTCCTAATTTGATGCACTTGGTGCTCATCAATACCGTGATGCAATTTTCCAGTTTTGTCTTGGCTGAAGCTGTTTTGTCCTATGTCGGCGTGGGCGTTGATCCAAAGACCGCCAGTTTTGGCGTCATGATCAACTCCGCTCGCGCTGAGCTGGCGGCAACGCCTTTGGTTTGGTGGACACTGACGACGGCCTTCGGTTTTATGTTCCTGATTGTGCTCAGTGCCAACTTACTGGCTGATGCCATCAGAGATGCCTTCGATCCTCGAACCAGACTTCGCAGCGCAAGTTCGGCCACAGCGCCAACACAAGAGGTGGCAGCATGACCCAGCAACTGAATGTGAAGAATCTGGTGGTTGATTTGCAAACTGAGCTGGGCATGGCTCGCGCGGTGGATGCGCTCAATTTGACCCTTCATAAAGGCCAAACATTTGCATTGGTCGGCGAATCCGGTTGCGGCAAATCCATGACCGCACTCTCTTTGTTGCGCTTGCTACCTGACAATGCTGTCATTCAAAGTGGCCAAGTCAAATTATCGGATGTCGATGTTTTTCAGCTCAGTGAAAATCAGATGCGATCGATTCGGGGACGCCGCATTTCCATCATTTTTCAAGAGCCATCCACCAGCCTCAATCCGGTCATGACGGTGGGTGATCAAATTTTGGAAGTTATTCTTCAGCACACTTCCTTGAAAGGGGATGAGGCACGTTCGCGTGCCATTGAATGGCTGACCAAAGTTGGCTTGCCAGAGCCTGCAAGGCGAATGGGCAATTACCCATTTGAAATGTCAGGCGGTCAATTGCAGCGGGTCATGATTGCCATCGCCTTGGCAGCCGAACCCGATTTATTGATTGCAGACGAACCCACAACAGCCCTTGATGTCACCATCCAAGCGCAGATTTTGGACTTGCTGAAAAGCCTGCAAAAGGAGCGCGGCATGGCCATGCTTCTGATCACCCATGATCTGGCCGTTGTGAGTGGCATGGCAGATCAGGTGGCTTTGATGTATGCCGGCCAAATCGTTGAAGTCGCTTCGGCTGCAGATTTTTTTGTTCGGCCGTCGCATCCTTATGCCAAATTGCTGCTTCAGGCATTGCCGGGTGAAGACTTAAGAGGCCATCAATTGGCGGCCATTCAAGGCACGGTGCCTGCTTTGACGCAGACTTTTCATGGATGTCGCTTTGCGCCAAGATGCCCCTACCAAACAGAGTCATGTGTTGAAAAATCAGTCCCTATGACGGCCCTGACTGAAGATCACCACGTTCGATGCGTCAGGGTTCATGACGTCGGACTTCAAGCCATGTCTCTGCCGCCATTGCTCGATCGTTCCGGCATGGTCTCCAATGACCATTCAGTCTTGCTTTCTATCAAAAACTTGTCAGTGACTTATTCAATGGGTGGCGGGGTATTGGGAGGGCGACAAAGCTTTCAGGCCGTTAAGAATGTCAGTTTTGACATTCAAAAAGGCCAAACATTGGCTTTGGTTGGGGAATCAGGTTGCGGCAAAACCACCATTGGCAAAGCACTGCTTCAATTGTTAACGCCTCAAACCCAGGTCACTGGTCTTGCTGTTCTTCAGGGACAAAATTTGTTCCAATTGAAGGGACGAGACCTGATGGCCTCGCGACGTCAACTGCAAATTATTTTCCAAAATCCCTTTGCCTCCTTGAATCCTCGCATGCGAGTGCAGGAAATATTGGAAGAGGGCATGAAGAGCCTTCACCCCGAGTGGTCAACCGATCAACGTCAGGCTGACTTGAAGGTTTTGATGGACCAGGTGGGGCTTCGCAAAGATGCCCTCGACCGGTACCCCCACGAATTTTCAGGCGGCCAGCGACAGAGAATTGCCATTGCAAGAGCGTTGGCTGTCAAACCAAGTTTGATCGTTTGCGATGAACCCACATCAGCACTGGATGTGTCGGTTCAAGCGCAAATTTTGAACTTGCTCAGAGAACTCCAAGATTCGCTGGGTGTCAGCTTTCTTTTTGTGACCCATAACATCGGGGTTGTGGCTTATTTGGCCGACAGGGTGGCAGTCATGCATGAAGGGGAAATTGTTGAAATTGGAGACGCTTCTCAAATTTTGAACAATCCGCAGGCGGCTTATACAAAAACCTTGCTTTCAGCCGTGCCTCAACTGAACCAAACACTGGCCTAAGTTGCCGCTTTTTTCCAACAAAATCGTTCCAAATCAAGTATTTATGGATTAGAATGCGGGTTCACGACCAAACGGGCGGGTTTTCACCGCCCGTTTTTTTTGGCCGATCGATTAGTGAGCAGGGTTTTTACTGCTCAAAAATCCTTTGAAAAATGAAGCAATTTTGAGTTAACCCTTTTTAAGAAAATCCATTTCGAGTGGCATTGCAGCAGATTGTTGAAGAAACCGTAGCCGGTTTGGGCTATGAACTGGTTGAGATTGAACGCTCAGCCGGTGGTCTTGTGCGCATCACCATCGACAACCCTTGGCAGGACGGTGTTGACCGATTCGACATACCCTTGGTCACCGTTGAAGATTGTGAAAAGGTCAATCGCCAATTGATGTTTGCACTTGAGGTAGACGGTGCTGAATACCGCCGTTTAGAAGTGTCATCGCCTGGCATTGATCGACCGCTGCGCAATGACAAAGACTTGGCCCGGTTTGAAGGCGAGTTGATTGATATCACGCTGAAGGCCCCCATGGGAGAGGCCGCTGCTGGATTGGTCAATGCAACGCGAAAGAAGTTCAGGGGAACGCTTGAAAAAGCCGATGCCGAGAATACATGGCAAATTGTTTGGTCGGATGCACCAGAGCCAAAGCCTGGTGCTCGTGTTAGCAAAAACCGTCCGCCAGTGCCCATGCAAGTGCTTGGGTTTTATTTGAATGAATTAAGAGAGGCGCGTCTCGCGCCAGTGGTTGATTTCAAGGGCCGTAAGCCCAAAACAGACTTAGGAGAGAATTAACATGAACCGCGAATTGTTGATGCTGGTTGAAGCCATCTCACGTGAAAAGAACGTTGAACGTGACATCGTTTTTGGTGCCGTTGAATCCGCTTTAGCCCAAGCTACTAAAAAGCTTTACGAAGGTGACGTCGATATTCGCGTTGCCATTGACCGTGACAGCGGCAACTACGAAACTTTCCGCCGCTGGCATGTGGTGCCAGATGAAGCAGGTTTGCAATTGCCCGACCAAGAAATTTTGCTGTTTGAAGCTATAGAGCAAATTGCGGACATTGAAGTTGACGAGTACATCGAGGAGTCCGTTGAATCATTGCCTATTGGCCGCATTGGCGCCATGGCGGCCAAACAAGTCATCTTGCAAAAAATTCGCGATGCCGAGCGCGAAATGTTACTCAACGAGTTCATGGCGCGCGGCGAGAAAATTTTGGTGGGTACCGTCAAGCGCATGGACAAGGGCGACATCATTGTCGAGTCTGGCCGTGTTGAAGGCCGCCTGCGTCGCAGCGAAATGATTCCCAAAGAGAACCTTCGCAATGGTGACCGCGTTCGCGCCATGATCATGGAAGTTGATCTGACTTTGCGGGGTGCGCCCATCATCTTGTCTCGCTCTTCACCCGAATTCATGATTGAACTTTTCAGTCAAGAAGTTCCCGAAATTGAACAAGGCTTGCTAGAAATTAAATCTTGCGCACGCGACCCCGGTTCACGCGCCAAGATTGCCGTGTTGTCTCATGACAAACGCGTTGATCCTATCGGCACCTGCGTCGGTGTTCGCGGTACCCGTGTCAATGGCGTTACCAACGAACTGGCCGGCGAGCGAGTTGACATTGTNTTGTGGAGTGAAGATCCAGCTCAATTTGTCATTGGCGCTTTGGCACCTGCNAACGTTCAATCCATTGTGGTTGACGAAGAAAAGCACGCCATGGACGTGGTTGTTGATGAAGAAAACTTGGCCATCGCCATTGGCCGNGGCGGACAAAATGTTCGNTTGGCNTCCGACCTCACCGGTTGGAAAATCAACATCATGGANGCCGCTGAATCTGCTCAAAAGCAAGCTGAGGAAACAACCGGTATTCGCGCGTTGTTCATGGAAAAATTGGATGTTGACCAAGAAATCGCAGACATTCTGATTGAAGANGGCTTCACNAGCTTGGAAGAAGTGGCTTATGTGCCCATCCAAGAAATGTTGGAGATTGACAGCTTCGATGAAGATACTGTGAATGAACTGCGCACTCGCGCNAAGGACGCTTTGCTCACACAAGAAATCGTGCGAGAAGAAAGTGTTGACGATGTCTCTCAAGACCTCCGCGATCTTGAAGGCCTGACCCCCGAGTTGATTGCCAAATTGGTTGAAGCGGGTGTCAATACGCGCGACGATCTGGCCGACTTGGCCACTGACGAACTCACCGACATCACCGGACAAACCGATGGTGAAGCCACCGCCCTGATCATGAAAGCCCGCGAACATTGGTTCGCTGGTCAGGCCTAATCTCAAGGAGGCTAGAACCCCATATGTCCAGTAATACTGTCGCCGAGTTCGCTAGCGAACTCAAAAAATCACCAGATACCTTGCTAGAGCAGTTGCACTCAGCAGGTGTCGACAAGTCAGCGGCCACCGACGCGCTGACTGAAAACGACAAGCAAAAGCTTTTGAGCTATTTGCAAGCCAGTCATGGCACTGTCGCCGGCGAGCGTAAAAAGATCACGTTGGTGAAAAAATCCACCAGCGAAATCAAACAAGCCGATGCCACTGGCAAAGCAAGAACCATTCAAGTTGAAGTGCGTAAAAAACGCACATTCATCAAGCGTGATGACGAAGCCGAAACAACATCGACGTCGGCTGCCGAGCCTGCCGCACCCCTCATCGACCATGCCGAATTGGCAAGGCGCGAAGAGGAAGCCCGCAGTCAGGCCGAGCTGTTAAGGCGTCAAGAAGAAGAATTGGCCGAGAAACGACGCGATCGTGAGGCCAAGGAACTGGCCAAACGCGAAGAGGCTAAAGCCAAGCAAGCCTCTGAGCCCGATGACGGTGCTGTAGTGTCATCACCCGAAGAGCTTGTGGCGCAAGCCGCTGCCATTCGCAGTGCCAAAGTCGCAGCTGCTCAGCACGAGGCAGACAGCATCAATGCAGCTTCTAAGCCTGTTGATCCCTCTATTGCCCAATCTGCCGAAAACAATCGCGTGAATGCTGAGGCTTTGGTCAAAGCTGACAAGGTCGCCAAGATCAAAGCTGCAGAAGATCAGGCAGATGCCGATGCAAAAGCCATCATTGAAGATGAAGCACTTCGGGAACGCGATCTGAGCCAACGCCGCAATAAAGCGTTGGCAGAAGCAGAAGCCATTCGCGCCATGATGAGTGGTCCGGCTAAAAAGGCACCCCCTAAAGAAGTTCCTAAAGTTGATCCCAAAGCTGCCAAAGGAACGCTTCACAAGCCAGCTCAAGTGCCTGGCGCTGTTTCCAAAAAAGCAGCTGCTACAACAGAAGCCAAAGATGCTGCACCAGGCGGCAACAAGGAAGTTAAATCTGCCAAGCTTTCGTCAAGTTGGGCAGGCGATCCTGCCAAAAAGAAAGCCATTCCAACACGTGGCGATACCAGCGGTGGCGTTGGAAGAAACAATTGGCGCGGTGGTCCGAAAAATCGCAGAGGCAACGAGCGTGATCGCGAAGAGCATGTGCAAGCAGCGCCTGCCGAAACTCGCATCATTGAAGTCCATGTGCCAGAAACCATCACCGTGGCCGAGTTGGCTCACAAGATGGCCATCAAGGCTTCTGAGGTTATCAAGCAGCTCATGAAACTGGGGCAGATGGTCACCATCAACCAGCCTTTGGACCAAGACACCGCCATGATTTTGGTGGAAGAGTTGGGCCACAAAGCCGTGGTTGCTGCGCTAGACGATCCAGAAGCATTTACCGATGAAGAAGTGTCACAAAGTGATGCACCATTGTTGCCACGTGCGCCAGTGGTCACCGTTATGGGACACGTCGATCACGGCAAAACTTCTCTGCTTGACTACATTCGCCGTGCCAAAGTGGCGTCTGGCGAAGCCGGTGGCATTACTCAGCACATTGGTGCCTATCACGTTCAAACAGATCGTGGCATGGTGTCCTTTTTGGACACACCAGGCCACGAAGCCTTTACGGCCATGCGTGCACGTGGCGCACAAGCCACCGACATCGTCATTTTGGTGGTTGCCGCCGATGACGGCGTGATGCCGCAAACCAAAGAAGCCATCAAGCATGCCAAAGCAGCGGGTGTGCCCATTGTTGTGGCCATCAACAAAATTGACAAGCCCGATGCCAACCTCGACCGCGTCAAAGGCGAGTTGGTCGCAGAAGAAGTGGTGCCTGAAGAGTTTGGTGGTGAGTCTCCCTTCGTGGGAGTTTCCGCCAAAACAGGTGCTGGTATTGATGCTTTGCTAGAGCAAGTATTGTTGCAAGCCGAGGTGCTTGAGCTCCGTGCGCCTGTGGCTGCAGCTGCCAAAGGCTTGGTCATTGAAGCTCGCTTGGACAAAGGTCGTGGTCCTGTGGCCACCATACTGGTTCAGTCGGGCACCTTGTCTACCGGCGATGTGGTGTTGGCGGGTCAAACATTTGGCCGTGTTCGAGCCATGTTGGACGAAAACGGCAAGGCCATCAAATCGGCTGGCCCCTCCATTCCTGTCGAGATTCAGGGTTTGACGGAAGTGCCACAAGCCGGTGACGAATTCATGGTCCTCAATGACGAACGTCGCGCCCGTGAAATTGCCACTTACCGTGCTGGCAAATTCCGCAACACCAAACTGGCCAAGCAGCAAGCCGCCAAGTTGGAAAACATGTTCACAGACATGAGCGCTGGCGAAGTCAAAACTTTGCCCATCATTGTCAAAGCAGACGTACAAGGTTCACAAGAAGCCTTGGCCGCTTCTTTGCTCAAACTGTCTACCGACGAGATCAAGGTTCAATTGGTCTATGCCGCGGTGGGTGGCATTAGCGAGTCCGACATCAATTTGGCCATCGCTTCCAAAGCAGTCGTCATTGGCTTCAATGTGCGTGCCGATGCAGGCGCGCGCAAACAAGCCGAAAGCAACGGCGTCAGCATCAATTACTACAACATCATTTATGACGCTGTCGATGAACTGAAAGCCGCCATGTCTGGCATGTTGGCACCCGAGCA
>JGI25917J50250_1000504_pt1 | contig 10775 bp, 10 predicted proteins | sample LauGreSBDMM110SN_4_FD_50250 | JGI IMG/M metagenome (IMG submission 50250) | reverse complement strand
GTTATAACCCATCTTCCATTTGGATAAATATCTTGACTAGTGGATAACACAATATAAGAATTGCCAGGAACAAGATTGTCTATTTTAACAGGGAGAAATTCTGAGAAATCAAAGGTTTGCCAATTAACGGACATGTTTGTTTATGATAACTAATCCTTTTATGTTGTAATTATGAATCAATTTTTACTTCAACAACTAGACAGTGTTTATGTTATAAATAAATAAATAAATAACTAAATAACTTTCAACTTACTTCCAATGCGTTTGAAATAGGAATTGTTATATAAAACCGTGTTATCCAACGCCTTATTTAAAGTCTTATCGCTCATTTTGAGTTGTTTGATGCAATCATATTTGCAAACAAATTCTTTTATGAGTTGGTTGTCTTCGGCGTATTCACCAATTCCGTCTTTGTATAAAACCGGTTCTCCATGTTTTTGTTCAAAAAAAAATTGAAATGCTTTTATGGAAAAAATTCAGGGACAAAAAGCGTCGTTTTCCGTATTTTAAGTCGTCTAATAACATGTCTTGCCTTCATTCGTTTGAGATGTTCTCAATTAATGGGTTTGAAACGTTGGTGTTTACTGTGTGTCCAGTTATGGTCAAGCCTGAAGTGATTTTGTCCATGGTAAAGATGGGTAACCCAACAAAACCATTGTCGTTTCAGAACTCCATCGTCAAAATCATCCAAGATTACTCCAACGCCTTTTTGCGAACTCCACGAAGCATTACAAAACGTCCAAACGAGATAGAAATGGCAGCCATTGTCGAAACACTACGACAATTTGCCAAAGATGACTTTCGTTACGACCTTTTCAAGAAGAATTTACATCTTGTCTTTGATTTGATGACTGAATCGACAAAACAAGAACTTTATTTGCTTCACAATGCCGATTTGTGTAAGTTGTTGAACAACGTACAGGATTACTTACGTCAATCCGACGTCCGAGCGCATTGGACGGCCAAATATAGTCCCGATTTACGCAAAGTGCTCTTTGAACTTCGCGAATAATTAGCAAATGATTAAAAAACTACAACCGCGACCATTCGGTCCAAACACTACAACAACACTTTATATAAACTTTTTTCAGTAAGAAACGTTATTGATTGTTTTCTTCCGATGTTGTCACTAGTAGTTACAGAATCTTTTTTTGTATTATTGTAGTCTTTTATAACGCCCGTTTTTTGCTTTAATAATTAAAACGCAATGTTTTATTTAATTATTAAAAGATATATAAAATATAACACGATATATGGTGTTTAGTTGGAATAGGCGAGGCCACCCATGCCGCTCATGATGCGAAGCACGTTGTAGTTGGTGGCGTACACACGGACCTTGGCAGTCTTGGTGCCCTCAACGGTGGCGTTGGAGAGCACAAGTTGGAGTGTGGCGTTATCAATACGGGAGAAGTTGCACGTACCGCTGGGTTGGTGTTCCTCAGGGCGGAGAGCAAATGAGTACACGTTGATACCCTCATCAGGGCAACGGGTGTGCGCTTGGTAAGGTTGCACCCATGAAAAGTAGGAGCCTTCACGCTCAGAGAAGCGGTCTTGGCCATTGAGTTGGAGCTTAGCAACAACGACGGGGTTTTGGCCCCAACAGTGCATGTCCAAGGAGGTCTCAGAGAGAACGAATGTTCCGGCATCAGAGACAGATGAGCCGCTGTTGTAGCTGCCACCAGAAGGGATCAATTGAGCAGTGCTGGTCAAGCCAAGGGAGGCAAGAACGGCGGCAGAGTTGGCAGCATCAGCAGCGTTCAAGCCGTCACCTTGGAGCTTGCCACCGAAGTGGGGCTCAGTCAAGGAGTTGTTGTAAACACCTCCGTGCCAGTAGCCGGTGAAGTCTTGGGGGATGAACTCGTCTTGAGCACCAGCGTCTTGGAAAAGGCCGCGAGCATCAATGAAGGCGTTTTGGCCTTGGAGTTCTCCAGGTCCGCCGAACGCGTGGATAGCGTTGGGGAGGGCATCAATGGCATCCGTGTAGTTGAAGGGTTGGGCACCAAGAACCTTGAANAGGGTNGCATCACAGAGAAGGGATGAGCAGTAATCAACGTTTTGGTCAGGTTGGACAACCCAGATAAGCTCCTTCACGGGGTGGTTGAAGTTGAGCTTGATCTTGTTGGAAGAGGAACCGACGGACTCATCACCAGTGAATTGGAGTTGAGTGATCAAGTACTCATGGGGGTTTTGGGCAAAACGGCGGCGCTCATCAGTGTCAAGGAAGACGTAGTCAACATACAAAGAGGCAGCAACAAGGGATTGGTTGTAGGCAATGGTGGCCGTAACGGGGGTGCCAACGGAGTATTGGTTGACAGACTTGTTGGGGATGCCCGATGTGGTGTTGCAGCTCAATGAGGTGACAGCCCACAAGCACTCATCAATAGGGCGGATGTCAAGGTTAATCTTNACCTCGTGGTATTGGAGGGCAATCAAGGGAAGGGCAAGACCAGGGTTGGTGCAGAACCAGAATTGGAAGGGCACGTAAAGGGTGGTCTCAGGAAGNGCGTTACGGGGAGCGCACACTTGGCGGGGAGCAGAGGAGTCGCAAGGACCATCAACATCCGCGAAGGAGGGGTCAGTGATGAAGGTAAGTTGGGTGGTGTTACCAATCATCTTGAAGTATCCACGTTGTTGCTCGGATGTCATNGTGAGTTGGTTCCAGATGTGCATCCAGTCACCATATTGGCGGTCAATGCGTTGGCCACCAATCTCAACCTCAACTTGAGCAATAAGTTGCTCACCGGGGAAATCCAACCAACGAGCATAGACGGCGTTGTTGCCGGAGGTCACGCTGGCAGCGTTACCCATAAGTTGGTTGATCTCGGGAAGAGTCACTTGAAGGTAAGTGCGGTAGGCAAGATCACCGTTGCGGCTGATAATGCAGGTCACGCGGCGGCCGAAATCGGCTTGGCCGTTGAAGGTTTGCTCAATAGATTCAATAGCAAAGTTGGTGTATCTGCGGTAAGTTACTTTCCAGAAAGTAATTTGAGGGTTACCAGTAAGGTAAACGTCTTGGGCGCCATAGGCAACAAGTTGCATTAATCCACCTCCCATAGTTATAATATTGCTAAAGAAAAAATTTTTATGGAAAATTAATTAATTAATTAATTAATTATGAATCAATGCAGTAAAACGGCTATATACTTATAACCTTAATTTCAAATAATAAATTATTTATACATAAGTCTAACTAATTTATCGTGTCATTATTGTAAACAGTTTTAAATAAGCATAAGTTACGATAGAAGNTTATTGATATCTAGATTATCTTTCATAAATGAAAGCAAATAGGAGTCTAATAATACTTCTTTTTTGCCTTCATGGTTCTTAGTAAATATAAAAGAATCNTTGCGCCTTTTAATACACCATCCNTTGTTTATAGCATTAAAAAGAAAAAGCATTTTTTGAAATTTTATTTTATCTATTTTAATATCATACCCTTTCTCTCCTATACTTTCAATATTAACTTTTAATTCTATGTCATTCATTTATTAAAAATGAATAAAAATTTACTAAAGTTTTAACTAGTTTATGTGTCTTTGTTTATATATTTTACTCTTATAAACTATTAAATAAAATATATAGATAAATATTAGATTACTAAATGCCTTCGTTCAAGCCAAAGAATGTTAAAAAAATTAAGGTTAATAAAAAAAATTCAACAACATTAGATGGCAAACATAAAGAATTTATAAATGAATTCAACAAGGATGAAATAGATAGGATACCTAAATTAAAAGAAGAACGGGTTGAAATAAGGTCTATCCTTGAGAAAAATAATCAAGATAAATTATTAACCATTGAACAAATAATGGAATATCAAGATAAACTTAGAGATATTGCCATTGAAATACGGTCATTAAAATCTAAAAAGGTTGATTATTTTTTAGATAATTCCAAATATATTTTTGACTATTTTGAAAATAAGAAGGATATCTCTAAAGGAACCCCAGTTTCAAATAAAAATAAAGTCTTAGAGTCATTTTTTAAGATAAATAACGCAGACAGTTCTGTTAACATAGAGAGAAAGAATGATAATATTTTTCAAAAGTACTTAAGTAATATAGATGAATCCTTTTTAGATATTAATTCTTTTTTAAGACCAACCGACGTATGTCAGTCTTGTTATAAAGGAGAATTAATACCGATTGACGACGACGGTGTACTAGTTTGTAATTTATGTTTTAAAAATGTGCAGTATCTAATTGAAAACGAGAAACCATCTTATAAAGAACCACCAAAAGAAGTATGCTTTTATGCTTATAAAAAAATAAATCATTTTAAAGAGATTTTGGCTCAGTTTCAAGGAAAAGAAACCACTCAAATACCGGTAGAAGTAATTGAAAATTTAAAATATCAGATTAAAAAAGAGAGAATAGAATGCTCTAAATTGACATATTATAAGACAAAAGAAGTATTGAAAAAACTAGGATATAATAAATATTATGAGCATATTAACTTCATTAAAGATAAGTTGGGCATAAAACCCCCGATTATCTCTCAAGAACTAGAAGAGACATTATGTAATTTCTTCATGGAAATTCAATATCCATATGCAAAACATTGCCCAGATTATCGTGTTAATTTTTTACACTATTATTATGTTCTTTATAAGTTGTTTGAATTGCTGGATGAAACACAGTATCTTCCAGAAATTCCAATGTTAAAGGATAGAGAAAAACTAATAGAACAAGATACTATTTGGAAAAAAATATGCGAGGAATTAGATTGGGAGTTTATTGCTACTATTTAATTTAACTCGGCATTGTTTTTCTTTATTTTATTGTCTTTCTTTATTTTCTTGATTTTCTTGTTTTTCTTGTTTTTCTTGTTTTTCTTAATTTTTTTGTCTTTCTCGTCTTTTTTGTTTGCTTAGTTTTTTTCTTACCACCAATAGAACCATTAGACTCGTTTAGAAGTGAACCAAAAGAAACCGCGTTTGGGTTTGGCTGTCCAGGAACCGCGTTTGATGTTGATGCATCTTCTTCAACCCCAGAAAGCGTATCATCAACGTCTGCGAATGCGCTTTCTAAATTTAGCGCCACACCAGTCTCAGACGGCACATCAGTAAATCCAGAATCGGGATTTACCAGAGGGCTTCCAGGAATATTAAAAACTGGGCTATCTAAATCCAATTCATTTGGCGATCCTTGTTGAGAGATAGGCGATATTGCAATTTGACCCGGAGAACCAGGCGGTGTTCCAACCTGACCGCCAACATTTCTAGACTGTTTATTATTAAGTCTTCTAATTTTTAAATTCTTTTTACTTTTTGGCATTATAAAATAATATGATATAATTAAAATATTATATTATTGAACGTATAAATTTTGGTCGTATAAATTTTAAATTTAGACCCACTTAGAGCCCGCCAGGAAACCCAACAAGATTAGCACCAATGCCAAAGCCAGCGCCAGAACGAGTGGTTACAGCGATGCTGGGGACATAGGTATCNAAAATGCTAAAGGTAGCGGCGGCAGTTAACGCAAGNAAAACAATCTCCTCAACATTCAAAGAACGTTTAGGAATAGCATAGGCAGCAATAGCAACCATCAAGCCCTCAACTAAATACTTGATTACCCTTTTTACAAGCTCGGCAATATCAAACATCTTATATTAAATAAAAAGAAAAAAAATAATTTATGCGATAAAAACTTAAAATCAAAATATGTCTAAAGTATAAAATGGTAGCGCATTCAAAAGTAAAACGTCCAGAGGATGTGAATGAAAACCTTGCAGGTTTTGAAAAGAAGACAACCGAAAAGGGCAGTGTTAATCCTAAATATGTTGATGTTTTGGATGAAGATAAACCACTTGCTGGACAAAAATTTGTCTGTATTTCGTTTATTTCTCCTGAAAGAATAATAAAACAAAAGGAGTTGTTCTTTTTTGAAGAGTTCCTAAAGAAGTGGGAATTCTCAAAAAGCATGGAAAAGTTTGTTCAGTTTTTGAATTTTATTAGTTATAAATATAAACTATCGTTTGAGGAGATTTCTAAGGATTTTAAAGAATTTTTAACAGAAGAACAAGCAGGTTTTATTGACGGTGGAATGGAAAATGATTATAAGACGTTTATTGACCAGAATGAAGAGGACCTTGAAAACTCATTTAATGCTAAACATAGTTTTCAGACTTCAACTCGTGGAATAAAAATTCGCGGCGCATATCCCACAATGGAAGAAGCCGAGTTACGCTGCAAAATGTTGCGTGAATTAGACCCTAACCATGATGTGTTTGTTGGTCCAATTGGTTTATGGATGCCATGGGACCCCGAGGCATATAAGACTGGACGTGTTGAGTATATGGAGGAAGAATTAAATCAACTTATGCATGAGAAAAATAAGAATGAGGCATTTGCTAAATCCGCTTTTGACCAGCGTGTTAAGGAGACAAAGAAGAAGGCTATTGATGAGAATATTAAGTTGGCGGAAAAAACTGGCGCGACCCTCACTCAAACGATTGATGATGAGGGAAATCTTGTTGGCGTAAGTAATATGAATACTCAAGAGAGAACATTGAAGGACCAGGGTTCAATCTCTGCNGCNGATATCCGGGCAGAATTATTTGAGGGTGAAAATATTGTCATTGGAAAGACCGATAATGGACAAAGTGAACTTATAAGCGGGCCTTTTGCGACCAAGGATAAGAGCGATTAAACTGCCGCGCTAAAATAAAAATCATTATATTATTTATTGAACGTAATATAACGATTTGTCTGTTGTTGTTTTGTTTTATTTTATGTTGTTTTGTTTTGTCAATTTTCTAGATTTCTTACCCCTTTTTAATTTTCTTCGGTTTCCGCCTCTGTTTGATTCTAGTGGAAATACTTGCGGAACTTCAACGTGTGCTGTAGGTATTATGTTTAAAAGTTCATCATATACTTCAGGTGCATTTTGTTCTGCATTTTGTGGTCTAATTGTATTAAACAATCTTATAATAACCGCTATTAAGTAACTTAATGTATTATAAATTGCTTCTAATGGAAAATGCAAAACCATATGTGTAATTTTTAAGGCAAGCGTGGCATACAAATTAATTAAAAAAAATAATGTTCCCAAAAACCACATTAATATATAAATAAGTGTTAACACGCATTTATCCGGACTCATTATTTTGCAATTAGCGCCTTGAATAAGATTAACAGGAATTGCTACAAACATGTTATTAATTCTATCTAAATAAGTAGCCGTTGCTTCGTCAAAAACTTTTGGGTGAAAGTAATTGGAATTACTTCCGCGATTACCGAGGCCTTCGGGGTCAAGAGGTTCGGCATCATAAATTGGAATTCCAATTCCTTGTCCTAAGGGAATTTCTACTGCTTCTGCTTCTTGACCCCCTTTTTGCCTTCTTGTTCTTCTTCCTCCCATTCTTCCTCCCATTCTTCCTCCCATTCTTCCTCCCATTCTTCCTCTAAATCTGTTATACGCGGTCTTTATTCTATTTTTAAATCCAGTAAAACCAGTTTTCAGAATTGCTTCATTTAACGCAATGCGCACATCATCCAACTTTGAAATAATCATTTTCTGTTCTTTTGTTTTAACCGCGCTACTTAATGTATCTATAATATTAACAATTGTGGTTCTAAGGAGTTTTTTTCCGAATGGAAATTTTGCTAACACCAATGGGTCAATTTTATTTAATAGTGCAGTTGTTTCTACTTCATTTTTGGGAACAATTGATTCTATCTTAGGCAATTCTTTTTTAACTTGTTGTTTTATTTCATTATTTACTTCATCTTGTGATGGAATGTTTTCACCTGGTTTATCCATAATATAATATAATATAAATATAATTGTCTTTTTGTTTTGTTTTATTTTGTTTTATTTTGTTTTATTTTGTTTTATTTTGTTTTATTTTTTTACTTTAAATATATCTTTTTGGGTTTGCGCAATTTTTTATTCCTTCGTGATTTTCGCTGTTTATTATTACCTTTTCTTTTTGTTTTTTTATTGATGCCCTTAGCCAAAGTTCTCCTCATGTATCTAATTCTTCTATCACTAATGCTGAATTCTCCGCTTTTAAATGTAGAACATGATAAATCTATAATAATCAAATTTTCCACGCCCAAAGATTGCAAAAATTCTATTAATTGAATTGTTGTAATTTCATCTATTTCCATTCCAACACTTTCCAACAACTCAAAAATATCAGGCTCACCTTTTAAATTATAGATAACTATTTGATTAAAATATTGTTCTGTTATATTTTCTGGGTTTAAAACTTCGCCATCTCCAAATTTATAATATAATTTATCTGGAATACTATCATTTTCGTTATAAGTAGTTATTTTAAACGCGTTATCGTAAGAATGCGCATATCTTTGAAAATTAACGTCAGTGGTTTTTTTAGAATTTAAACGTTTGTGTTGTTTTATAATTTCCTTAGACTGACTTTCATTTTCTTTAATCAAATCCGATTTTATGTTTTCAGACAATTCCTCTATTTGAGATAATGACATTGAATCCCAATTGTTTTCTGAAGATGAAATATTTTTAGAAACGGTTTCTGTCAAATTTTCATAATTTTCTAAAGTAGATATATTTGGCACGCCCGGGACGACTGCATTTATAATAGTGACTGTCATTTTTTCTGGAACAGTTCCTTNCATTGCATAACCATTTTCTTTCAAAGGAATTTCCCCATGCATATTTATTCCGATAATTACCGTTTTAGGTACATCCATATAAGTATTATTATATTATTGTTATATTATTTTTATTTACCATTTTGTCTTTTTAACGCTAATTTTTGGACCTTGCCCGCGTTTTTTAGCATTATTTGGGTCATATTTTTCATCTTCTTCGTCTGAGTTGATATCTTTACTGAGTTCCCAGAATTCTTTTGAGCCTAATTTGAAATCATTATGTGAATCGGCCTTATACCAGAAGACTTGTTCGTGTAATCTGTTGGATTTTGCATTATTATTAATCACTAAGCACTCATAATTTTCTGTGCATTGGTCCATGACCTGGCAAAAGGACTCAAATGTTGGGAACATACCTGCATAATTTTCGTATATGCGTTTTCTATTGGCAATGTATGGTTCNCTCAAAATAAAAACATAATCTATNTTGGTTCTTAGTGTTGGGGGAATGCCCAACGGATATTGCATTGTTATGATAAGCATGATTTTCCAATGACGTCCGTTCATAAAGAGAAGACGCATCATTTTGTCACGAGTCCATGCTCCATCATAAAGACAATCATCTAAAATAACAAATGCCCTCGGGTCAATTGTGCTTCTCTTAAAACTCTCCATTTCCTTTTTTATCTGCTTTAAAACCGACTTTTGACGTTTTAGAATATTCTCAACAATAGCAGTATTNTATTCATTATGAATAAATAATTTTGGAACCATCTTACCATAGAANCCGTTACCCTCTTCTGTGCCTGCAACTACAACACCAATAGGGATATCTTGATGATAATATAATAAATCTCTTACAAGAAACGACTTACCCGTATCACGACGCCCAATTAATACAACAACCGGACCTTTAGACTCATTCGGTTTGAAACTAATAGTTTTCATATCAAATTTTTTAAGTTCTAAAGTCATACTGGCGGGTTTAATGTTACTTTAGAAAATTCACTTAAAATAAAATACGCAATTCACTAAAATTGATAACACAAACAATAAATAAGTTAAAAATTAATATTATTAATATATTATTTGACTAATGGATAACGACAATACCTCTTTTAAACTTAATTATGAAAAGAGAAAAAATGCAGAGTTATTTAAGGACTTTCAGAGGGAAGACCTAACCTTTCTCTCAGAGACACAAAATTATATTCCTATTTATAAAAAATTTTTCCTATTGAATGATACAAACTATAATTCTTTAAACCTAAACAACAGTTGGTTTCTAACAAATATAAAGAACAGACAATGCGATTCAGATAATAAATGCTTGTATAATTGTTCTATCCAAAATGTTGATACTGGAAAAACAAAGAAGAAGCAGGTGTTTTTTAAGATGGCTCCACTATTAGACCCTTTTAAATTTTTGATTGGTAAATATAACATTAATGACCCGGCATTGTTTAAAATACCAAAATTAAACTCAGATATTGGGAGCGTTCACCCAAAAGTATTAGATGCAAATAATTCAGCATATGTTGATGGGTTTTTCTCATTTCTCTCTAGCACATTAATTCATAAGTATAATTTCACTAATGGCGTTGACTATTATGGTTCCTTTTTAGGAATAAAACAAGATTTTAAATTAAATGTTGCCGATGATATAGATTATTTATGTAAATCGGACTTCTTTAATAAAAATAAAAATATATCTTTTCAAGTAGAGGATTATAGTTTTTTATATGAACAGGAAGAGCAACAAGAACAAAAAAATTCAAAACCACCAATTAAAATAGGCAATAGTCATAATTTAAGTAATAAATCTGCATTATCAGTAATGTCGTTTGATAATACTTTATTTGATGATATATTTAGTGAAACTCAGTCAAGCACTCTGTTAACGCTAAATGATTTAAAANATAACAATATTGATTTGACTGAATTGACTGAATTGGTTGATATTACTAATTCTGATTCATTTAATTCAAAAGACATGCGAAGCACTACAATAAAATCATCATCTACTTGCTCATCAAGAACGTCACATACATCAACTGGGGAGCATAATTCCGAGAATGATTTTGATGCTGACGCCGAGCCTTGTAAGGATTGTGATAGCAATAGTAACGAGTCTAACAGTTCCTTAAACGACGATAACAAACAAGATAACGATGACAAAGAAGATAACGAT
>JGI25917J50250_1000503_pt1 | contig 10776 bp, 10 predicted proteins | sample LauGreSBDMM110SN_4_FD_50250 | JGI IMG/M metagenome (IMG submission 50250) | reverse complement strand
TTGAAATTGAAATTGATTTTTGTTATTGAGATTGCTTTTTGAAATTAATTACTTACCGTTTTTATGAAAATATCATTTACACTTGGAATTTTTTCTACAAAATGCGTCACTTGTCCTTTTTGCGTCAAAATATGAAGCAATTCGTTTGAAGTTGCATTTCCGAGTTGGACTTCGAGTTTTAATTCGTTGTTTAGCGACTTGAAATCAGCTGGGTTAATTTTAAATTTTTGGGTTAAATCTAACATCAATCCTTCGCCATTTTCGGTTAAAATTCCCACTTCAAAACTGTTGGTGCGAAATTGTTTTTTGACATCAGATAATTTTCCTTCAATAAGTTTGTTAGATTTGTGAATTAATGCAATGTGGTCGCATAATTCTTCAACACTTTCCATTCGATGGGTTGAAAAAATGATGGTCGCACCTTGTTTTTGAAGTTCGAGAATTTCATCTTTGATTACATTCGCGTTTACCGGGTCAAAACCCGAAAATGGTTCGTCAAAAATCAATAATTTAGGTTTGTGCAAAATGCAAACCACAAATTGCACTTTTTGCGCCATTCCTTTAGAAAGTTCTTCAATTTTTTTATTCCACCAACCTTGAATTTCAAGTTTTTCAAACCAATAATCAAGTTGCTTTTTTGCTTCAGAACGAGAAAGTCCTTTCAGTTGAGCCAAATACAAGCATTGTTCTCCTACTTTCATCGATTTATACAATCCTCTTTCTTCTGGTAAATAACCAATTTGCTGAATGTGTTTTGGACTTAAAACTTCACCATCAAGCAATATTTCGCCTTTGTCTGGCATTGTAATTTGGTTAATTATCCTAATTAGCGAAGTTTTACCGGCACCATTTGGACCAAGTAATCCGTAAATGCTGCCTTTTGGAACGCTGATTGTTACTTCATTTAAAGCAGTAAAATCGCCGTATTGTTTTAAGATTTTGTTTACTTCGAGAATATTAGCCATTCGGTATTTATTTTAGTAAATGTATAGCATTAGTGAACACCATTGCGATTTTGTTACAAAAAAAACCCACCCTTATTTGCACAAGGATGGGAAAAATTGCTATGAAAAAGAATTACTAGTTTCCCAGTAAAGTTCAAAAGTAGCTATTTTTTAATGATTATGAAAACATATCCTTTACTTTTTCAAAAAAAGATTTGTCTGTTTTTTCTGGATGTGGAACAAAATTTTCGTTAGAAAGATTGTTTTCAAAGAACTGTTTTTGTTCTTTGTTCAATGTTTTCGGTGTCCATACGTTCACGTGCACCAGCAAATCTCCATTACCGTAGCTGTTGATGCTCGGAATTCCTTTTCCTTTGAGGCGCAGAATTTTACCTGATTGAATCCCTTCTTCGAGTTTGATTCGTACTTTCCCGTTTACGGCATCAATGTCTTTAGAAGTTCCTAAAACAGCTTCAGAAAGACTGATGTATAAATCCAAATGAAGATTTTCTCCTTCCCGTTTCAAAGTTTCGTGTTCGATTTCTTCAATGGCGACAATCAAATCTCCAGGAATACTGTTTCCTGGCGCATCATTTCCTTTGTTAGACACTTTCAATTGCATGCCATCAACGACGCCTGCTGGAATTTTTATAGATACGGTTTCGTCTTCCAAAATCATTCCTTGACTGTCTGCGTTGGCAGGTTTTCTGTCTAAAATTTGTCCGGAGCCAGCGCAAGTTGGGCAAGTGGAAGCCGATTGCATTCTACCCAATATGGTATTTGTTACGCGCATTACTTGACCTTGGCCCTTGCAAGTAGAGCAGGTTTTATAAGAAACTCCGGAAGCTTGTATTTTGCGTTTTACTTTTACTTTTTTCTCTACACCATTAGCGATTTCTTCTAAGGTGAGTTTTACTTTTATCCGAAGATTACTTCCTTTCATGCGACGTTGGCCTCCGCCTCCGCCACCAAAACCGCCGCCGAAACCACCACCACCAAAAATATCTCCAAATTGACTAAAGATATCNTCCATGTTCATTCCGCCAAAACCGCCACCGCCGCCACCAGCGCCATCAAAAGCCTGGTGACCATATTGGTCGTATTTGGCTTTCTTTTGCGGATCACTCAAAATTTCGTAAGCTTCTGCCGCTTTTTTAAAATTCTCTTCTGCTACGGCGTCACCAGGATTTTTGTCAGGATGGAATTCAATTGCTTTTTTGCGGTAGGCTTTTTTAATTTCTGCCCCATCAGCACTTTTTGAAATGCCTAATATTTCGTAAAAATCTTTTTTCATTTTTGGTTTAAGATTAAGGAATTAAGATTTTTTAAATTAGTTTCCAATTACCACTTTAGGGAAGCGGATAATTTTGTCGCCTAATTTGTAACCTTTTTCGATAACATCGACTATTTTGCCTTTTAGGTTTGGAGAAGGTGAGGGGATTTGTGTAATTGCTTCTGCAAAATCCGCATTAAAAATATCACCTGATTTAATTTCCACTTCTTCTAAACCTTTGGTTACAAGTGTTGATTTTAATTTTTCGTAAATTAATTCGACACCTTTTGTCAAAAGGTCGTCTTCGGATTTTTTAATTTCGACCATTGCTCTATCAAAATCGTCTAAAACTGGCAAAACGGCTAATAAAACTTCTTGATTAGCTGTTTTGAAAAGTTCCATTCGCTCTTTAGCGGTTCTTCTTTTATAGTTTTCAAATTCAGCAAAAAGACGAAGAAATTTATCTTTTTCAGTAGCTAAATCTNTTATAAGTTGTTCTTCGACGCTTAATTCTTCAACGATGAGTTGTTCGCCGGTAGCATTATTTTCTAAAGTTGTTTCGTCTAATTCTTTATCGATATCAGTTTTTTCGGTCGTCATTTTTGAAGTATTTTTGAAAATGTTTTTAAATTTCATAACCCTATGTCTTTATCAAATTTTCTGCCATTCTCAGTTTGGTGTCAAATTGTCACTTTTTAGGAAATTCAAAAGATTTCACTGGAGATATCGAGTTGTAAATTAGCCCCGATAGCAGCGATATCCTTTTTCTCGCTTCTTTAGCGAGGAAAAGATTTAGCGGATAGCGGGACTAGTTTTGTTTTGAAAAGAAATGTTTTGCTTCGAAAAAAAACTTTAATATAATTTTAAGAGTGCTGTATAAATTTTACCATAAATTTGTTATGGTTTTAAGGTAGATGATGGAAAAAACCACAATAATAGGTTGTTGTAATTGTTAATTCACATATTAAAAAGCTTCATTTGATAAAAATGAAGCTTTTTTTTATACTAAATGCTCTAAAGCTTTTTCTACCGAAGTATATTTGAAAGAAAATCCTTCATTGATTATTTTAGTGTTGTTCACATTTTGGCTAGAAAAAAGTATTTCGTGCATTTCGCCAAGTATCAATTGCATCATAAACTCGGGGATATTTGGCAGGAAAAGTGGTTTTTTAAGTTTTTTTGCAATGGCAACTGTAAGTTGTTTGTTGCTGATGGGATTTGGCGCAACGGCATTATAAATTCCTTCTAATTGATTTTGGGCTGCAAATAGATACATTTCTGTTAAATCGGTGAGGTGAATCCAAGATTGGATTTGCTTCCCTGTTCCAAAAGCGGCACCAAGTCCAAATTTGATGGGTTTTAGCATTTCGAACAAAGCGCCACCTTTTTCTGAAAGCACAATGCCAGTTCTCAATTTGCAGACTTTTATGTTCAATAATTTGAATTTATCGACACTTTCTTCCCATTTCACCACTACATTTCCAAGAAAAGAGTTGTCTAAAGTTTTGTTGGTTTCGGTATAAATGTTCTTCAAACTATCTGGATAAACACCAATTGCAGAGGCAGAAATAATCTGTTTTACTTGATTTGGATTGTGCTTCAATACTTTGAAAAGCAAATTCGAAGAAATTATTCTACTTTCGATAATTTCTTGTTTATAAGTATTTGTCCATCTTTTTGAAACGTTTGCTCCAGCCAAATGAACGATAACATCTACACCAATAAATGCGTTTTCGTCGATTATTCCTTGCTCTGGATTCCAAAAAAAACCTTGTAAATTGGGTTTTTTAGTTATTTTATTTTGGGAGATTGTTAAGAAATTGACTTGGACACCTTTTCTAAGTAACAAGTTGACCAGTTCAGTGCCTACTAATCCCGTAGCTCCAGTAATTAAAATTTTCATTTTTTTCTATAGATTTACGTCAAATTTACAAATGATTTTTTTTAAATAAATGTTAATTAGGCAAGGTTTAACGAATGATTACTGGCATTATTTTCGTTTAATACTCCATTCAAAATCCATTTCTGAAACTTGAATTCCTTGTTCGTTGGTTCCAATAGATTTCATCCAAAATGTTTGTCCTTCGCCGGTTTGAATTGTCTTTTGAACAGCATCAGCAATCAAATGGCCGTTATTGCAAACAAAATTAATCCTCCCCGTTGCTTTTTTGGTAAAATTACTTTTACTATTGGTAACTAACATGGCTATATTTTGTCCAGAATTTTTGATTTGAGCGATTACTAAAGCGCCGGTAGAAAGTTCTGCTGCCATCGCTTGCACGGCGAAATACATCGAGCCAAATGGATTTTGGTTAATCCAACGGTATTTTACCGAAACAACGCATTGTTTTTCGTCAATCGACTTTACTCGTACACCACATAAAAAAGCAGAAGGTAATTTAAAAAAGAGAAACTGATTGAATTTTGTCGCCGAAAAGTACATGTTTGTTGCTTTTTCGTGCAATATAGGGATAAATTTTATATTATTTTTCAATTGGGATTTGTTAATTAATTGTTAACATTTGGTACTATGCAAAACATTGTACTTGTTTTTAGACATATCTTTGCATAAGAAATTAATAGGTAAAGTATCAAACGTNTCGAAACNNCACGATTTAAGGTAGTAAATGTGAATTCAGAAGAAATTTATACTTTGAAACAAATAAAAAACTTTGGGCATTTNTGGTAAAAAAGAAAATCGAAGTTTAAAAAACGCAATTGTAAAATAGAAATCAATCATCAATCAAAAAATGAATAGTCNAATCAAATTAAAAAAAAGAAAAACAAATTATGAACATTGAAAACACAAAAGCCCAGATGCGAAAAGGTGTTCTCGAGTTTTGCATCTTATCGGTCTTGAAAGAAAAAGATGCTTACACTTCCGAAATTTTGGACACCCTGAAAAACGCTAAATTGCTTGTGGTTGAAGGAACGGTTTATCCGCTTCTAACAAGACTGAAAAACGACGGATTACTCAACTACCGTTGGGAAGAATCGACCTCAGGACCTCCGCGAAAATACTACGGATTAACCGAAATCGGACAAACATTTTTAAACGAATTAAATAGCACTTGGACAGAATTGTCTGATGCAGTAAACATTATAACTACTCAAAAAAAATAACCATGAACAAAACTGTAAACATTAATTTAGGCGGAATGTTCTTTTATATCGACGAAGATGCCTATCAAAAAATGTCGCGTTATTTCGAAGCAATCAAGCAATCGCTCAACAATTCTAACGGACAAGACGAGATCATAAAAGACATCGAAATGAGAATTGCAGAACTCATTTGCGAAAAGCATACCAACGACAAACAAGTCATCAACATCAAAGAATTAGATGAAGTTATTGCTGTTATGGGTCAGCCAGAAGATTACCGTATTGATAGTGATGGTGAAGAAGCTACCGCNAATACTTTTAATTCATCTACAAGCAGACCATTAAAAAAATTATACCGAGANAGAGAAACTGGAGCAATTGGTGGNGTATTGGCTGGTTTAGGTCATTATTTTGGGATAGACAAAGTTTGGTTGCGCATTATCTTTTTGGTATTATTACTTTCTTTTGGAATTGGTTTNTTAACTTACATTATCCTTTGGATAGTTATACCGGAAGCNGTTAGCACATCAGAAAAACTCGAAATGCGTGGTGAACCAATCAACATTTCAAACATTGAGAAAAAAGTGCGCGAAGAATACCAAAACGTTGCTGAGAAACTAAAGAATGTTGATTATGACAAAATGGGAAACCAAGTGAAAACGAGCGCTGACAAAATCGGAAGTTCTTTTGGAGATTTTATTTTAACCTTGCTTAAAGTTTTTGCAAAATCAATTGGAGTAATATTGATTATTAGTGGACTTACGGTCTTATTGTTCTTATTAGTTGGAATTTTCACACTCGGAACAGGCGCATTTATTGATTTTCCGTGGCAAGATTTTGTCGAAGCGGGTAATTTTACCGCATATCCAATTTGGGTATTTGGACTATTGATGTTCTTTGCAGTCGGAATTCCTTTCTTTTTTCTAATGATTTTGGGTTTCAAATTGCTTATTCCAACCATGAAAGCAATCGGAAACATTGCCAAATATTCTTTATTAGCCATTTGGATTATTACGGTTGTAATTTCAATTTCAATCGCAATCAACCAAGCCATCGCTTTTTCAGTAGAAGGCAGAGTCGTTAAAAAAGAAATGCTGAATTTGAACTCGAATGACACTTTGCACATTAAATTCAAACACAACAGCTATTTTGCGCAAAACATCAACGACCGCAAAGATTTTATGATTACGCCCGATTCTACTGGAAACGAAATCATTTATTCGGACGATGTAAATTTTAAAATTGAAAAAACTGATGAAAAAGTCGCTTATCTTGAAGTAATAAAACAAGCTAAAGGAAAATCACTTTTTGAATCGAAAAAAACAGCCGAGAAAATCAAATATAACTTTAGTTTGGTTGGCAATAAATTGACATTAGACAATTTTTTAATTACCGACATTAGCAATAAATTCAGAGACCAAGAAGTAGAAATCATCCTATATTTACCTAAAGGAATACTATTCAAAGCAGACGAAAGCGTTCGAGATTACGACAATTCTGATGATGATTATTTTAATTTACACCACAGTTCAGATACTTATCTATACAAAGTAGGAGAAAATCAAGTAAAATGTTTGGATTGCCCAGCTGATGAAAACGAGTTTAATGATATTGATAATGATGCAGAAGAAAGCACCAAAACAACCTCAATCAACGTCAATGGGCAAGATGTCATCATCAAAGAAACTTCCAAAAACAAGACCATTCAAACCATTGATGTTAATGGGCAAAAAGTCGAAATTCAAAACAATAGAAGTCCCGGAAACGGACTCACTACAGACGCAAACGGAGTAATCATCAAAAAACAATAACCATGATAAAAGCAATTATTTTATTCACAAAAGTAGTCATCGTAACCTTGGTCGCCTTGTTAATGACTTCTTGTAAATATGCCGTAGATTTCGGAAACGGCATCAAAGGAAATGGAAACATCATAACGCAAAACAGGGCATTTTTAGGAGATTTCAATAAAATAGAGGTTGATTATGGAATTGAAGTAGTCGTAGAACAATCAAATACAAAATCGGTGCTCGTTAAAGCCGACGAAAATTTACAGCAACACATCACCACAAAAGTCGAAAACGGCGTTTTAAAAGTTTCGTCCGATAATAGCTACAATTCAACAGAATCGCCACTCGTAACCGTTCAAATGCCAAAAATCAACGGGCTAGAAGCCACGGCAGGATCAAAAATCACAAGCAAAAGCACGATTATTACGGCGTTAATTGCTGTAAAATCATCCAGCGGTAGCGAAATAAACCTGTCTGTCGAAGCCGACGAAATTGCAGCAGAATCCACCAGTGGAAGCACAATTGACCTTCGCGGAAAAGCCCTAAAACTCGATACAAGTTCCTCTAGCGGAAGCAACATCGATGCCGAAAATCTCATGGCAAACCAAGTCGATGCCCAAGCCACAAGCGGCAGTAGTACTGATATTTATCCGATTGTATCCATGAAAGCAAAAGCATCAAGCGGCGCCTCGATCGACTACCACAAAACACCAAAAACACTTTCCAAAGAAGAAACCTCTGGCGGAAGCGTTTCAGAAAACTAAGCAATTATTTGCAACAATCTTTAAAAGACATTCACTTCGGTGGATGTTTTTTTTGGCGAATAACCGGGCTTTCCGCTAAATCTTTTGTTGCGAACCCCGCAACAAAAGGATATCGCTGCAATCCCTATCGCAAATTCGTTAAAGATGAAAAATTGCGCTTAATGAACTATGGTTTTTTATATATTTGATGGATACAAAATCATGAATATCACCATCCGGCACAACTAAATTTCGATGGATAAGTTGTACTTTGTATGACGCAACAATATATCGTAATAATTGCAAAACTAACCATGAACAGATTAATTATCACTTTACTTTTATTTCTTTCGATTTCATGTAACGATAAATCGAAAGCAGTTAAATATAAAAGGCATTATCAGGTAATTGAATTGGTCAACCCAACAGTACTTGTTTTAGAATTAGATGCTACAGAAATCGAACATGCTAAAAGCCTTGGAGAAGATGATTTTTATACTGCTGCAGATGACGAAATGTGGTACTACTCAAAGTTAATGAAGAAAATGGATTCGCTAAAAATACCAGTGATTCACTCAAAAAACGACAAGCTCGAAATTAGATGTAAAAAATTGAGTTTCATTATTGCCAAAGACACAAATAGAATTTATACTTATTATTATTATGACGGGAAAAGTGTTCAATTGCGCGATATTTTTGACTTATTAGAAGAGTAAATGAACCTACTTTAACAGCACAACAGTAAACAAAACAGCAACAAAGCACATGGAACAGATTAGAAAAAAACATTGGGAAACAGTTTACGAAACTAAAAATCCAGACCAAGTCAGTTGGACACAAAAAGTTCCAAAAATTGCATTAGAATTTATTCATTCTTTTGGGTTAAGCAAGCAAGCCAAAATTATTGACATTGGTGGTGGCGACAGTAAATTTGTGGATTTTTTAATTGAAGCAGGTTTCCAAAATATTTCCGTTTTAGACATCTCTTCGGCAGCCATTGAAAAAGCTAAAAAGCGTTTGGGAAATAAAGCAGACAAAGTAAATTGGATTGTAAGCGATATTACAGCATTTGAACCTAGCGAAACCTATGATGTTTGGCATGATAGAGCAACATTTCACTTTTTAACAACAAAACCTGAAATCGAAAAATACTTGGAAACAGCCCGAAAATCAGTTATGGGTTATTTAATAATGGGAACATTTTCCGAAATTGGCCCAAAAAAATGCAGCGGACTTGAAATTAAGCAATATTCAGAAAGCACATTGACAGCTCAGTTTAACGGTGGTTTTGAAAAATTAAATTGTGTAATTGAAGATCATATTACACCATTTGAAACCACTCAGAATTTTTTATTTTGTAGTTTTAAAAAGCGGTCGAATTAGATAAAAAGTTTGTCTTGTAAGGAAATCCTGGTTTAAGCAGCATTTTCATTTAAATGCATTTCGAAGGAAGGCTGCAGACATCAATCTAGAAAATGAATTGAAATAAATTAGCAAAATCCTCGTAATCTGCGAGCTTATTTTTAAACAAAACAAAGGTTTCATTTTAAAATTATCCAAAAAAAAATCCCGATTGCTCGGGATTCTATATTTACTATTTCAATTTTTTCTTAACGGCTACTTCGTGGTAACATTCGATAACATCACGTTCTTCGATTTCGTTGAAACCTTTAATTTGAATACCACAATCATAACCTTTAGCTACATCTTTCACGTCATCTTTGAAACGTTTTAGCGCAATCAATTCGCCTGTGTGCACCACAACGCCATCACGGATAATTCTGATTTTAGCATTTCTAACAATTTTCCCATCCATTACCATCGAACCAGCAATTGAACCAACTTTCGAGATTTTAAATATCTCTCTAATTTCGGCAGTTCCAAGAATTTCTTCTTTCATTTCTGGTGCTAGCATTCCTTCCATTGCATCTTTCAAATCGTCGATTGCTGCGTAAATAATAGAATAATAACGGATATCAATTTCTTCTTTATCAGCTAATTGGCGGGCATTTCCAGCAGGTCGAACATTAAATCCGATAATAATCGCATCTGATGCAGAAGCCAACATAACGTCGGTTTCTGTAATTGCTCCAACTCCTTTGTGAATGATATTGATTTGAATTTCTGGTGTAGATAATTTTGAGAATGAATCTGACAATGCTTCAACAGAACCGTCAACATCACCTTTAAGAATGATATTCAATTCTTTAAATTGACCCAACGCAATACGACGTCCAATTTCGTCCAAAGTGATGTGTCTTTGCACCCTAACAGATTGCTCACGCATTAACTGAGTACGTTTTGCAGCGATTGCTTTGGCTTCTTTTTCATCGGCAAAAACATTAAATTTATCACCAGCAGTTGCAGAACCGTCTAATCCCAACACCGATACCGGAGTAGAAGGACCAGCTTCTTTAACTACATTTCCTCTTTCATCGTGCATGGCTTTAATTTTACCATGGTTTTTTCCTGCCAACATATAATCGCCCACCCTCAAAGTTCCATTTTGAACTAAAATAGTGGATACATATCCTTTTCCTTTGTCTAAGAAAGCTTCAACAACCGTTCCTGAAGCAATTTTGTTTGGGTTAGATTTTAATTCTAAAATTTCTGCTTCGAGCAAAACTTTTTCTAATAATTCTTTCACTCCCGTTCCTGCTTTCGCAGAAATGTCTTGCGATTGAATTTTTCCACCCCAATCTTCGACCAAAAGGTTCATTCCGGCAAGTCTTTCTTTAATTTTTTCAACATTGGCATTTGGCTTATCAATTTTGTTTATCGCAAAAATGATTGGCACATTTGCCGCTTGTGCATGGCTAATTGCTTCTTTGGTTTGTGGCATGATGTCATCATCTGCAGCAATCACAATAATAGCAATATCGGTTACTTGAGCACCACGAGCACGCATCGCTGTAAACGCTTCG
>JGI25917J50250_1000495_pt1 | contig 10872 bp, 4 predicted proteins | sample LauGreSBDMM110SN_4_FD_50250 | JGI IMG/M metagenome (IMG submission 50250) | reverse complement strand
AGAGAAAATAAACCTACTACTATTTTTATGACAGCTAAAAACTATATGCCTGATTTAGTAGAAGAAAATAAACGTTATTTAATAGATAACCCGCACTTGAAAGTTTTACTTTTAGTTTATAATGATAAATCATTGAAATATATAGAAAACTTGTGTTTGTTATTTAAAGATTCTATTAATAATATTTATGAAGATAATGCTTGTTATGGAAAAAAATTAAATTTGAAAATTTTAGATTGTATTCTTAAACCAAATGGAGTTGGAATTTATCATATGTATATGTATGGAGATAGCATACTACAATTTATTAAAGAATTATATATTTTTGAAGATTACAAATCAAAATTTACAATAGATTTAGATAATAATAAAATTAAAAAGAATAATGGAAACATTATAATAGCAACTGAAAGAGATGAATTTAATAAAGCATTTAATAAAGAATTTAATAAAGCAATAAAAACATTAGAATATAAAAATAGAAATACACCTCCACCTCCACCTCCACCTCCACCTCCACCTCCACCTCCACCTCCACCTCCAATTACACCAAATTCAATTTATCCACATACACCTCCACCTCCAATTACAATTCAACATATACGATCTAATAGTAGAAAAGGAGGAATTAAACATAAGTCTAATTCTAGTTCTAGAAAAAGAAAAAACACTTCTTCTAAATCTCCACGTAATTCTAGTTCTGGAAAAAGAAAAAAAAGTAGAAAGTCTCCACCTAAAACCAAAAAAAGATTTAACTAAAATAAATTGTTATTACTTCCAAACAAGAGCTTCGAATAATTCTTGATACAAATCTGGTTTTTTGTACTTTTTATTATTATTATATATACCAATTTGATTTGCTATTTTATATAAATCTTCTACATGATAACTTGAAATAGTCTTCAGTGGTTTTAAATAACTTTCTAAACAAAAAACAGTTGTTTTCAATTGATCGACTTGGTCTTTCGATATGGGTTCTGACTGTAATTTGTATTTACCGAATTTGTCTTTATGTAAAACATAAGTTGTTAGTTCATTATCGACATCTGATATAAATTCTAACATTTTTTTACCAGTTGCATCTACTATCAATATGTTAATATTATAAAAAACCAACATACCGATCATACTGAAAAAACTAGTTTCACGAACCGATGTCAAAAGCTCGGATAATATTTCTTGTACAGCGGCTTTCGTTATTTTCATATTGGTTTTTTTCATTTTACTTGGATTGGATTGAATATAATTCCCGATTTTTTGTTTAATTTCTAATTCTTTTACACCATAATTACGTGATACTTGTAGGTAATCATTATAACCATGCATGGCAATATAAATACACCAAAATAAACTATCTTGATGTGTAGGTGAAATGAATTCAATAATGGGTGTAGGTTTTGTTTCCAATATGGGTTCTTGTATTACCGTTGGTTTTGAAATAATGGTTGGTTCAGGTAGTATTGACTGTGTTTCCATTGTTGATTGATTATCCTTGGTAAACATATATTTATCCAAAAGATCTAAAATATTATCAGAATCATCGGATGGTAAAAAAAACATTTTATTGATAGTACTATAACTATTTGACATCAACCTTGTTTATCGAGCTATATAATACTGTCGGATTGTCTTTATCTTCTTTTTCAATAAAGAATGCATTCTTGAACTCCTCCTTTTGATATTCAACTGTATTAAGAGACTCTTCTTGATCTTGAACGTAATCGACGTATTTGGTGACTTCATCTATTATTTCGTCGCTCAAAAACGATAAATTTACATAACAACCACTTTTGTTCTCGTTGATTTTACATAGATTCGTTGTTAATATTTGTAATATTTCTATTTGATGATGTTTGTTCAATGATTCGATGGATTTTTTTAAATTTTCAAGATTATTGATTTTATCTATATTGGATGCCATTATATATAAATAAAAAAAATCATTTATATTCTTTTTATTTATAGTTTTTTTATAGTTTTATTTATTTATAGATCGTCAGTATCACCACCAAATTGTTCCCTTGATTCTACTAATTTACCAATAACACAAATATATGGATCATTCAATTCAAACCGCACACCTGCAATACGCACTTTTATTTTCATATTTTCTTTGATTTCACTGAATGATTTTTCAGTAAAATGATGGTCTCTTGCTACAAATACGGTAATAGGTGTTGCTCCGGTGTCGTCAGTAACTTCTGCATGTATTCCCGCCTTAGTAATCGTCTTTGTTTCACATTCTACTAACATACCTTCCACTGGGTGACAAACCATACATTCAAATATTACTTGGAATTCTATTTTTTCGTTATTGACTGTTCCACTTGAATAATTCATTACTTTTACTGATCCAGGACGTATAAACCCTTCTGGAATACATTTACCTTCTATTTTTTTCGATATCATTCGTTCTAAATTTTGTTTTATATTTTTACCCACTTCGCGTATCGATAGTGCGATCTTTATAGTTAGCATCGAAACTTCATAAACACCGTATGTTTTTTGGGGTCTTCGTTCACTTTGCATTTTTTGATATATATATAAATATGTGTTTATATTTATATTTGAATTCAATTTTTCGTATATATAAAAAATTGAATAAACTGTTGATTTATATACAGATAAATAAAAAAAATGAAAGATTCATATTGGACATACATAAAAGACTGTGCATTGTACTCCATGCTATTTATCATGGAGGTTGGACTAATACCATTTTATGAAATAGATCAAGCCTATCAGCGGACTAAAAATAAAACTAAAACTAAAAAATGATATTATTAAATTAGAATCCAATATGATTCACTCATTATATTTATTGAAGTTGTTTCTACTAATAAACCATTTGCATAAATTCCATAATTCATATTTTCATTTTCATTATCTAATGCCATGTGATACACTATTATATTTTCTCTACTTTCATTTTCATATAATGTTGCTCTTTCATCAAAACATACTGGAAGTCTGTATTTATCATCTGTTACAAAAATATCATTATATATTTCCTTTATATTGCTTTCTTGTTCTTCAGTTAAATTATCTACTAATATAGAATGTAATCCTGTTATATACAAATCTTCTAATATTTCTGGATATTTATCATTTGAACATTTAAATAGTTTATCATACATTAATATTTCTTTTTCATAATTAATGTATTTATAACCTATTTTATTTATAGGTAAGTATTCATTTTTCAATGTTTTTATTAAATCTCCTTTTTTAAGATTTTCTATTGGAATATACCCATTTTTTGTAAGTATTTTTGTATTTTTTTTAAAACATGGTATTGTTGATACATATACTACTGTTATTGTTCCTGCTAAAACTGGTTCTGTTACTGCTGTGAAAATTCCTGATGCTGCCTGTGTAACTAATACATTTACTGTTCCTCGACCACCTAATGTTACTTCACCAGTTACTGTATTTACTGCACTTGATCCATTATAACCAGGTTGTAAAGAAAATGTAAATGCTCCAGGACTACTTGATGTAGGTGTTACAGTAACTTTGGAAGTTTCACCATATATTATTGTTTGAGCAACAGCAGGTATAATTGTAGGAGGTCCTGATACATTGATTGTTCCTGCTGCAACTGGATTAGTAATTGCAACGTAATTTCCTAATGCTGCTTGTGTAACTAATAAATTGATTATACCTGCACTACCAATTGTTACTACACCAGTAGATGCATTTATTGTAGTTCCAGTAGGATAAGGAGATTGTAAAGAAAATGTAAATGCTCCGGTCGTATTGGTCGATGTTGGTGTAACAGTAACTGTGGCTGTTTGTCCATAAGTTATCGTTTGTGTAGCTGCAGGTGTAATTATGGGTGTTGCACCGGATACATTGATCGTACCAGCTGCAGCAGGAGTAGTAATTGCAGAATAATTTCCTGATTCAGCTTGTGTAACTAATACATAGATTGTACCTGCACTACCAATTGTTACTACACCAGTACTCGAATTAATTGTAGTTCCAGTAGGAAATCCTGATTGTAAAGAAAAAGTAAATACCCCAGTAGTATTCGTCGATGTTGGTGTTACTTTTAACGTGGTTTCTTGACCATATGTTATTGTTTGAGTAACCGCTGGTGTAATTATTGGAACTATCTTTGAAACAATAATAGTACCAGCCGCAACAAGAGTTGTAATTGCAGCGTAATTTCCAGATGCAGCTTGTGTTGCTAATACATTGATCGTACCTGCTCCACCAATAGTTACTACACCAGTAGACGTATTGATTGTAGTTCCAATAGGAAATCCGGATTGTAAAGAAAATGTAAATGCTCCGCTCGTATTGGTCGATGTAGGCGTTACTGTTACTGTGGATGTTTCGCCATATGTTATTGTTTGTGTAACTGCTGGTGTAATTATAGTAATTGGTGGAGATACAATTATAATTCCTGCAGCAACTGGAGTAGTAACTGCTGAGTAATTAGTATTTGCTGCTTGTGTAACTAATACGTTTATTGTACCTATATTACCAATAGTTACTACACCAGTAGATGTATTTATTGTAGTTCCAGTAGGAAATCCTGATTGTAAAGAAAAAGTAAATCCTCCTGCAGAATTAGTCGATGTTGGTGTTACTGTTACAGTTGCTGTTTCACCATACGTTACTGTTTGTGTAGCTGCTGATGTAATTACTGGGGTTGCAATAGATACATTGATTGTACCAGCTGCAACTGGACTAGTTATTGCTGAGTAATTAGTAGTTGCTGCTTGTGTAACTAATACATTGATCGTACCTGCTCCACCAATAGTTACTACACCAGTAGACGTATTGATTGTAGTTCCAGTAGGAAATCCGGATTGTAAAGAAAATGTAAATACACCAGTTGCATTTGTCGATGTAGGTGTTACTGTTACGGTACTAGATTGTCCATATGTTAAAGTTTGTGTAATTGCCGGTGTTATTATTGGAGTACCGATAGTAACATTAATTGTTCCTGCAGGAACAGCGCTACTAATCGCTGTAAAATTACTGGTTGCTACTTGTGTAACTAATACGTTTATTGTACCTATATTACCAATAGTTACTACACCAGTAGACGTATTGATTGTAGTTCCAGTAGGAAATCCTGATTGTAAAGAAAATGTAAATGCTCCGATAGTATTCGTCGATGTTGGTGTTACTGTTACTGTGGCTGTTTCACCATACGTTACAGTTTGTGTAGCTGCTGATGTAATTACAGTGGTTGCAATAGATACATTGATCGTACCAGCTGCAACTGGAGTAGTTATTGCTGAGTAATTTTCGGATGCTTCTTGTGTAACTAATACATTAATTGTACCTACACCGCCGATTGTTACTAGACCCGTGCTAGAATCGATAGTAGTTCCAGTTGGAGACCCACTCTGTAAAGAATAAGTAAATGCACCATTACTAGTTGATGTTGGTGTAACAGTTACGGTACTAGATTGTCCATATGTTAAAGTTTGTGTAATTGCCGGTGTTATTATTGGAGTACCAATAGTAACAGTAATTGTTCCTGCAGGAACAGCGCTACTAATCGCTGTAAAATTACTGGTTGCTACTTGTGTAACTAATACAATTATTGTTCCTAATCCACCAATTGTTACTACACCCGTGCTAGGAACAATAGTAGTTCCAGCTGGAAACCCACTTTGTAAAGAGAAAGTGAATGCACCAGAACTAGGTGATGATGGAGTAACAGTTACTGTACGATTTAGACTGTATGGTACTGTTTGTGTANATGCTGGTATAATTGCAGCAGTTCCCGCAGTAACATTAATTGTTCCAGCTGCACTAGGTGTAGTGACAGCAGCATAATTTGCTGATGCTGCTTGTGTAACTAATACATTGATAGTTCCTGCTCCACCAATTGTTACTACACCCGTGCTAGGAACAATAGTAGTTCCAGTTGGAAACCCACTTTGTAAAGAGAAAGTGAATGCACCAGAACTAGGTGATGATGGAGTAACAGTTACTGTACGATTTAGACTGTATGGTACTGTTTGTGTAGATTCTGGTACAATTGCAGCAGTTCCCACAGTAACATTAATTGTAGTAATTAGTGTAGGATCAACTGCTAAATAATTTGTAGTAGAATCTTGTGTTGCATAAACTGTTATTGTTCCAATACTACTAATTGATACCAACCCTGTAGTATTTGTTGATGCAAGACCAGATATAGAGACAGTACTTCCATCAGAACTCAAATAATATTTAATTGTCCCAGTACTAACTATATTAGGTGTTATTACTTGATACGTTAAACTTGATGAGTATATTAGATTTACACTAGGTACTGTGCTAGTAAGTGTAGCCGTTCCTTTTGTAACTGTTAAAGTGATTACTAATGTATTTGCAATTGCTTCATAATTTCCAGATTGACCTTGTGATGCATAAATATTGATAGTTCCCGCACCAGTAATTGATAATAATCCTGTAGAATTGATTGATGCAATGGAAGCATTATCTACTGAATAAATAATTTGTACATCTGTATTACTAGATGTAGGTACACTTATTTGATAAGTTAGTCCACTTGAAAATTGTATACTTGCGCCGGGTTGATTGACATTTCCAAAACTAATTGTTACTTTATTTATATTTATCGTGCCTGCTAGCTCATCATATGTTATAGCTGAAAATACTGGTACTGTACTAGCAGCTTGTTTAATAAAAATATTTGCCACGCCACTAGAAATTATAGTTACTAACCCAGCATTATTAATTGTTGCAACACTAGTATTATCCGATGAATAAGATGTAATTGCACCATTACCACTTGATGTAATTGTTACATTAAATGGCGCTTCACCAATTTGTTTAGTTAAATCAAAGCGTGTAATTTTAGGATATGTTTCACTTATATATCTATAAATACTGTTATTTGCGCCACTATTAGTTGTAAAAAAATTTTGTCCACCCGAATTTATCGCAATCCATTCAATTTGAATGGCTTCATTAACAATAAAATTACTAACATATGAAGAACCAAAGTTATTAGAATAATAAAATAGGGTAGTATTAGCAGGAGTAGTAGCTGTGCCTGAAAATCTTGGGAAAATTACAGTTCTAGCTGTATAGTCACATGCAATTGCTCTTTGCACTGTTGAATCATTACCACCGGGTTGTGTAGTAGTAAGACTCCAATTTACCCCACAATTAGTAGAGTATCTTGCTGTTCCGAAGTTATTAGCATAAAAATATTCTCCACCTAAACTACAACATATTTGACCACCTCTAGATACAGTAAGATTAGGATTATTATCTGCTATTCCAAACGAAATACCTCCATTTGTCGAATAAAAAGTTGATGCATTATATGCACTCATTACTATAAATTTTCCTGTATTATCAATTGCTACAGGACCCTGCTGAGTAATTGAATTCTGGATTATGAATAGTCTTCGAAAGAATGTCATACCATAATCACTGGATATAGACCACGAACTTTCAAATGATGACACTACATATTTACCATTTCTACTGCTATTTAGATATGTAAAACTACCACCTGGTTGTAGTGAAGTGATAGTATTTATCCAACTATTTCCATAAGAAGAAGATATAAATATACCACCTCGATTCGTTCTATTATTTTTATCACCACTAGCTGCTAAATATTTACCAGTCGAATCAATAGTAACAGAGTTCCAATTAACCTCACTAGGGAGATTAGTTCGCGACCAAGTTTGACCATATGAAGACGAAATATAGACACCAGAAGAGGTAATATTTGCATTAAAACCAACAACTATTGAATACTCTCCTGTTGAATTACATTGTATATATCTCCATAATAGATTCGACGGAAGACCAGTTACTTTTGTAATTACACTCGTCATTGTGAATAAATAAAATAAAATAATATAAAATAGTAATTTATTTTATTACTGTTTTATTTACACAAATTTACAAATTTACAAATTTACAAATTCACTAAATTATTAAATATAGTTTTCTCTAAATCAAAAAACCATGTTTTTCGTACCAGCGGGTTCTTATCCATTTCAATATCATTATAATATCTCATTATTATTTCCAACATAACACAAAACCCTATTTTCTTTATTTCGATCGATGTCGCATCATTATAAATGTTTCTTTCATCACCATCTTTAAAAAATGGACCGCTTTCGAGAACCCTATTCAATCGTTTAATTGTATCGTTTTTTGTACTTCCACTGCATCTCAATCCTATATTATTACGCTTATCTGACATATCTTTTGTTTTGAATACAACGCCCTCTTTCTTAAAATTATGCATAAAACCCACAAAATTGTTCATGTTCTCTCTAGCTATTTCATATTTCTTTTGAACAATAGATTGGAATAATATATTTTCACTTGGTTTGGATTTATTCCATTCTTTTGTTTCCGAATCTTGAATAAAAAGTAATGTTTTTTTATCGACTTCGAGAACAATCCCCCTTATACCATTTCTTTCTACTATTTTATTATCAAAATATTGTTTTATTATGGTCTCGTTATTATCTAATGGTTTTGTAGTTTCAATATCTGGTGTTTTATATAAATATTGAATGAGATCTAATCTTTGTTCACTCCTTAATGTATCCAAAAAGTGATAAATAATATATTTATTTACACTGTCTGTGGGCACATTATGAATGTTCTCATTTGTCAATATAGCATATATACGTCCACAGTGAACATACCAATCATTTTCATCTTCTATTAATTTTACTTTATTTAATGCATTTTCTTTTTCAGTTTCGAGAACATTGAGTTGTTGTTTTAAATTATTGATAATATTTTCATATTTATCGCTAAAATCGATATCAATTGTTTTTTCGCCGATTTGTTCTAATGGCTGTTTTTTTTGTTTGGTAGTATCAATTTCCATTTCTAGATTTATGTTTTTATTATCAATTGGTATGGTTCGATCAAATAAACTACTACGTTCATCTGTTATCTCGATAGGTTGAAAAATATAATTACTATCATTGTTAATCAAATAACCACTACGACCATATTTATCAATAATTGTTTCATTGTTATCAACAAATATCGAAAGAACATAATCTATTTGTTCATCTGGATATTTACGTAAAATATTGATAGAATTGAATAATTGTTCTCGATTATAGAAATTTTGTTCCCTAAAAAGTTCCCGAATTCTCTTTACAATAGCCGAATAGTTTGTTTTTAGATAACCCGTGTTATATGTATTTTTAGTTATATCGGCATCGTTGATTTCTATATTTGGAGAACATACGAAATTACAATTGTCTTTGTAATCACATATATCTGTAAACGGTTTATCTCCTACTTTGTAATCTATTTCGGTTGGATTACTAGATAATTGTATTTGGATTTTTTGATTTCCGATGTTCTCTAATAATTTATCTACAGTTAGATTAGTTTGAGAAATATTCAATAAACAATCGACTGCGACTTCTTTCATTAGACGGGTTATTTCACCGATCTGTATAGCTTTAGTCTCTGCATAACGGTATAAATATAAATCAGCGGGTTCTTCATCATTTTTTGGAGTAGTAGAATGTAAATATATTTCTACATTACGTTTTTCGAATGGTAGATCACAATGACTCAGATTACGCACACCTCTACCTATAATCTGTTCAATTCTATTCAAGTTATACCAAGGTGATAAAATATGTACTTGACGAATGTTTTTGAAATCTAGACCTTCCGCAGCGGCTTGACTAATAAGAATTACTTTTACGTTTTGACCATGGACGTTGTTTTTCGATGTAACGTATTTTATGTCTGCCAAATTATTGGGAGAGAATGTTTTATCACCTGTGATCATCACGTATTTTGCTTGTGAAAACTCACCAATAGGATTACCACGATGTTTTTCGCCCGCTTGTTTTGCTTTCAAAAAGTCTTCTTTTGTTTTCATAGTAATAGCATCTAACATTTTTTCCGAAGGAGGTGGAGTTTTCAAAAGAGACGTAGTATGAGATGCAAATCCGTATCTTGTAAAACCCATTTCTTCTAACATGAGCGCAAGTGGTACTACACCACCATCAATATATTGTGAATAGATAATGATAATACCTTCTGAATTACGTATTATATTGGATATATTTCCCATTTTACCACTATATTTACCGATGTTATCTGGATGGAATATTCTACCATATTTTTCTAGTATTTGTGGTTTGTATTCAAAATTCTTTCGTAATTCATAGGATTCACGTATAGTATCATATGTCATTATATTTGATAGACCTGTTTTGCCTGTCATGTTTTTGATTATTTCTGTATTTTCTTGTATTTTAGATTCTATGGATGATTCGTCTGATGAAGTAGACTCAATAGAATCAATTGCACCACCTGATAATCCAAGTGATTTACCAATAGTTTGAAGCATTGTTTGTTCTTCAGATTTTTGACTCTCATCTGATTTTTGTTCTGATTTTTCAGATGGTTTTTCAGTTTCTTTAAAATCTGGATTAGGAAAAATGATGTTCAATGATTCCAATGGTTGTTGTAAATGAGTATATCCAAATGATTCCATATTTTCGAATGTTGGCATTTCTCGTTCTTCACCATGAATATTATACGTATTAAATGATTTATTACGTAAATTTTCCATAATATACTTATATGCCTTTTCTTGATATTCACCGATTGGATTTAAATATACAGGTAAATGTTGTAATGGTTTTTCGATAGGTTTTAAATTCATTTGTATTTTTGGGTATGTTATTACAACAGGAATTGGTAATGGTATAACGCTAGCTTCTTCAGATGGAACGGTAGCCTCTTCAGATGGAACGGTAGCCTCTTCAGATGGAACGCTAGATTCTTCAGATGGAACGGTAGCCTCTTCAGATGGAACGGTAGCCTCTTCAGATGGAACGCTAGATTCTTCAGATGTAACGGTAGCCTCTTCAGATG
>JGI25917J50250_1000494_pt1 | contig 10885 bp, 13 predicted proteins | sample LauGreSBDMM110SN_4_FD_50250 | JGI IMG/M metagenome (IMG submission 50250) | reverse complement strand
CTTCGATCACGGTGTCGTCGGCTTTCATTTCCTTCATCGCTCTTGAAAATGCGCATAGAGCGACCAAGTGAGCGGGCTGAATCCGGCAAGCGCTTCGCGCCGAACAAAACAAGTACAACAATGAGAAGGATGACGATTTCTCTTGGACCCAAATTCATAACATAAACTCCTTGGCTAATGTTTAGGCCTAGGCTACATCAGATCCCTTTGAATAGGTAGGCGATTTCAGCTCGCTTTGTAACAATCCAGCATCGATTGAGCCATTACTGCGATTGATTTTCTAACTTCAGGGGGTGACTGCAAGCACACCGCTCTTCCAGAGGCCATGATGGATCTCTCCATCCACTGGAGTGAGTAAGTTTCAAAATCAAAGGTCGCGTTAACTGCAAGTTCACTTTGTTTGAAGCGTTCAGCTATCGCACGGGTCGGAGTCAGAACCTTGATGGTGGCGGTGTAACTGGATTGCTCAATAGTGCTTTTCGGAATCTCTTTTTGTACCGCCTGGACCATTGCTCCTTGAATCCGATCGACTCGGAACTCCCTAAAGTCCAAGGCGCTGTAACAGTAGGAACTAAGATAAAAATGGCCATCTTTTTCAACCATTTCAATTGGAAAAATTATTCGGGTACTGAGTTCATCCCGATAGAGAGAATGATAGATAATCTGCAGTCCCATTCCTGATCTCAACGCCTCAGAAACTGCGCTCGAAACTTCTTGATTAACGGGTGTAGTTGCAGATAAGGCAGATGGAAGTTTTATCAGACCAGCAAGACGTTGTGACAATAAATCGATTCTTCCCAAGAGATCGTTTCTGTCAGGAGAAATCGCTGAACGTAGTAAATCTAAGCCAAGAACAAGTGTGACTCCCTCATCGAAGGAAATCGCGCGAGGCTTCGATAAGTTTCTGCATTGTGAATAGTTACAAAACCAGATTCAAAATCTAAATCCATCAGTTCTAGAGGGGTGTAGCCAGGTAATCCACACATCCACAGGGTCGTTAAATCACTCGTCATCTGTCCTTGATCTACTTTAAAGGTTTGAGCAAGCTCTTTTAGCGAAATCCCCTGATGAGAACTGATGTAGGGAACAAGATCTAGAAGTCGCGCGGTGCGCTCAAGTGGAGCTGAAATCTTCTTAGCCATGATTTTCCACCAAGGCTTCAAGATGATCAATAACAAGCTCTCTTAGCTCAGCTGGTTCCTGAACAAAAGCATCAGGGCCATGCCATAACACCAATGAACAGAGCGAATCTAGATTCAAGATGGGAATCTTGACTTGATCCCACTCTCCCAATGACTGAGTCGAGATCGCCAATGCGCGAAGGGAGGGTGCTTTTCCAACGCGTACATCAATCAAAGCAAAACTATTTGTTAGGGATTCTGAGGGAGCTTTGCTTGAATCAAATCCCGTTGGAGTTTGAAAATCTTTTGGTCCTGCACTGGCGGCAATTGGGCCATTTATTCGATCTACTCGGAACGTACGAATCTCTTGAATTTCTTGATCCACACCTGACAAGTACCAAAACCCATTGCGAGTCGATAGGGCAATCGGAACAACGCTTCTCATTTTGATCTTCAAACTCGAATCAAGATAAGCAAAAGCTAGACGCTGACTTTGCGCTATCGCTTGTGTAATCAGAGATAAGTCCTGTCCCCCGTCGTTGAGTTTTTGAACAGTGGCTGGAATAGATAGTTCATCACTGGGGATACCAATCGAGCGCAGTTTCAAAAGCGCTCGTTGTGCAACATCACCAAATGATGCTTCCTGCCACGCTTCGGCTGCAAGAGATAGAAGTGAAACTTCTGTGGATGAGATATCACCGAGTTCAAATTGATACTTTTCCTGTTTGATCTTGTAGCCGGCTTCATCATTAAATAGTGGATCAAAGCTACCCACTTCGATTTCAATTCCTAGTGAACGTAGATCATCTTTATCTCGTTCAAACATTCTCTCTTTTGTTTCAGCGGTGCCCTCATACCCATCAACTGAGTTGAAAATCTCGCTTTTAGTGAGGTACCTCTTCGTAGCAAGCAGGGCGATTGTTAGATTTACTAAGCGCTCACTCTTCCGCGACACCGTATGCACCTTTTGATGGTCTGCGACGACGAGCTAACACTTCAACGCCAGGTGCCATACGACGACTTTGAATCAAGAACCCTGTATGCCCAATCATTCTCTGCTGAGGACGAACAGCTAAACCTTCATGATGCCATCCTCGAACAAGTGTTTCACTGCTCTCGGGCTCGGTGAAGCGACCGTCTTCCTTTATTGCTTCAGCTGTGGCAGATAACTGTGTGGTCGTTGCAACATATGACATGAAAACACCACCTGGGCGCAAAGCGCGGGCAGCAATATCGACACATTCCCACGGTGCCAGCATGTCCAAAATAACTCGATCAAATTCACTCTCAAAGTTTTGATCCTGCAGGTCGCCAACATCTAACTTCCAGTTGCTGGGTGCGTTTTCAAAGTACGCGTCCACATTGGAACGAGCATTCTCGGCAAAATCAGCACGGCGTTCAACCGAGTGCACGTAGCCTTTCTCCCCAGCAGCTCGCAATAGTGAAATTGTTAAGGCACCGCTACCAACACCGGCTTCAAGTACTCGAGCGCCTGGATATATATCGGCTAGTCCAACAATCATTGCGGCATCTTTTGGATAAACAATCGTCGCACCGCGTGGCATTGTTAAAACATAGTCAGCCAAAAGAGGCTTAAAGGCTGTGAATTTCAAACCAGCAGTCGTACTCACAACAGAACCTTCAGGCATCCCTATGAGATCATCATGAGTGATCCAGCCTTTGTGGGTGTGCCATTCCTTACCTGGAACTATCGTGAAGCTATAGAGCTTTCCTTTGGGGTCGGTGAGTTGAACACGATCACCCGCAGCAAAGAAACCCTGATTCGACACGGGAGCATCTTAGGTCAAATAATCCAAGCAAGTGCGGGTATGTTGCCGTACGTGAGTAACCAACCACTGCGCCTATCCCCTAGCCGGGTGAGCGAGTTTGAGAACTGCCCTCAACTCTATAAATACCGTGTCATTGACCAACTTCCGCAACCTCNTTCGCTGGATGCAGAGCGCGGAACATTAGTTCACACAGTTTTGCACGACCTTTTTGAAAATGCTCCCACCGAAAGAACACCACAGAGTGCAATCGAACTTCTTCCATCTCGTTGGCAGGCACAAATGGCCGAAAAGCCAGAGCTTATGGAGATGGTGACAAATGAAAAGGAGTGGTTTGATCGCGCAGAGTCTCTCCTGCGCACCTACTTCACACTCGAAGACCCACAAANCTTTGAAGCAACGCACCGTGAACTACACCTAGAGAACGATTTTTCAGAAGAGATTTATCTTCATGGCTATGTAGATCGCCTAGATGTTGCACCAACTGGCGAGGTTCGCATTGTCGATTACAAGACTGGAAAAGCACCTAAACCAGGATGGGAAGAAAAAGCCCTGTTCCAACTGCGTGTGTATGCCCTCCTTTATTTCAAAACTCACAATGTCCTGCCGCGACTNTTGCAACTCATTTACTTGGGCGATGGGAAAGTCGTAAAGAGCACTCCTACCTTGAGTGATTTGGCTGCAACTGAGAAAGTTCTAAAACGCGTTGCTAGCGATATCTTTGCCTCGATTGAAAAGGACTATTGGCCACCAAAACCAAGTCGATTGTGTGATTGGTGCTATTTCAAAACAATTTGTCCTGCACACAACAGCTAAATTACGATTGAGAAGTCCTTAAAGAGTTTTTGAACTTTTGTAAAATTAAGCTGTTCTAAGGATTTAATCACGCGTACACGTTCAGATTCATCTACATGAACCAAATGCGGCACGGCAACCAACCATGCTCCACTGCTCGTGGCAGCTCCAATACCAGTTAATGAATCTTCAAAAACGAGGCAGTTTTCAATAGCACTATTGGTTAACTGCGCCGCTTTTAGATAGGCATCTGGGTGTGGTTTGGTGCGCTCAACATCATCACTAGAAATGGAAAAAGGAAAAAGTTCAGCTCCAACATTGTCCAAAACGGCATCAACGATGATTCGTGGACTGGCAGAAACCAATCCTGTCTTAACGCCATTTTTCTGCAAATCCTTAACTAACTCATNTGCTCCTGGCATAAATGGGGTGTGAGAGCGCATCTTCTCTGATTGCACTTCTACAATTTTTCTCGTGAAAAAATCTGGTGTTTCGGCCTGATTGCACTTNTCGTGCATGTATTGACCAACGCGAGATAGAGGTCCACCTAAGCAAGCTACCTGATCCTGGGATGTCCATTGATATCCATATGCAGCGGAAATTTCACTCTCAGATTTGAGCCATTCNGGTTCAGAATCAACCAATAAGCCATCCATATCGAAGAAGACTGCGTCAAAAAAACTTCTCACCCGTCTCCTTCATGATTTCTATCTAGCAGAACTCTGCAAGATTACCCTAAGGTTTAGTCCTATGGAGATACACCACATCCCAGCCCTTCGTAATCCAATAATGGTGATGGCCTTTTCTGGATGGAACGACGCAGGCGAAGCTGCAACAGGTGCTGTTGAGCATCTGCTGTCTGCTTGGCAAAATGAACCCAANGATATTGTCCCAGAGCTCATCGCCGATATTGAATCTGAAGAGTTTTATGATTTTCAAGTAAATCGTCCACACATCTATGTTGATGAGTCTCAGATACGCAACATCACCTGGCCAACTACTGAAATCTTTGGATTTGCTCTGCCTGAATTTGATCGTGATTTAGTCATTGTTAANGGCACAGAACCATCAATGCGGTGGAAGAGTTTCACACGCGAACTTCTAGATTTAGCAGATGATCTCGAAGTCTCTCTAGTCATCACTTTAGGATCTATGTTGGCCGATGTTCCACATTCACGACCTATCACAGTAAGTGGAAGTAGTGCCCACCCAGATTTAGCAACACGTCTTGGTGTTGAAGTATCTAGCTATGAAGGACCAACTGGAATTATTGGAATCATTGGTGATGGTTGTATGCGACGTGGGATTGATGCAGTCTCCCTTTGGGCCGCTATTCCCCACTACGCATCAAACTCCCCTTCGCCCAAGGCGACCCTCTCACTTGTTAATGCTATTGAAGACTTCTTGGACGTAACTATTCCACCTGCTGATCTTGCCGAGGCCGCTGATGAGTGGGAAAAAGATGTAACAGAAATGGCCAAGGAAGATAGCGATGTTGCGGAGTATGTAAAGGCGCTAGAGGATTCTAAAGATGCCGCTGAACTTCCAGATGTCTCTGGGGACTCGATTGCAAAAGAGTTTGAGCGCTACTTAAGACGAAGAGCAAAAGACTAAAGCGCTAAGCCAAGCAGCGCATCTAGCGCTGCGCTCAACTCCTCGGGATCGCCACCATCAACTCCATTGGCAGAATCTAACGCCCACATATCTAGTTCAGCTAGAGCTGTAGGTGTGTCCAAATCATTGGCCAAGGCTACGATTATTCTATCAATCAGTGGAGTTGTTGGCGCAGAGTTAGATGATGCAATAGCTTGGCGAATTTTTGCGACTCTCGAAGTCGCATCTGCGAGTAGTGCATCTGTCCACATACGGTCCAAGCGGTAGTGCTGTGACATCAAAGCAAAGCGAATAACCATAGGGTCTGTACCAGAGTTGATGAGTTTTGATACAAAAACTAGATTGCCTTTGCTCTTGCTCATCTTTTCGCCATCAAGACCAATCATCGCTGCATGCACATAAGTTGTTGCTAGCTCTTTACCGGTTAACACCTGAGCTTGTGCGGCACACATTTCATGGTGAGGGAATATTAGATCACTTCCACCACCTTGAAGATCAATACATGTTTCATCANATTCAACTGGAGCGAGATACTTCAAAGCGATAGCTGTGCACTCGATGTGCCAACCTGGTCGACCTACTCCATGAANCGAGGGCCATCCAGGCTCGCCTTCACGCTTGGCCATCCACACTAAACAATCTAATGGATCAATCTTTCCTGCAAGGATTGGATTTCCTCCACGTTGAGAAAAGATATCTTTCATCGTTTCTTTATCAAGATGTGACAGTGATCCAAAATCTGATGACGAATAATTCTTGAAGAAAAGATCCGCTTCAATTGCATAGATCGAACCGGCGGCTTGCAGGGCTGTGACTGCTTCACTCACTAGATCTATTGCTTCCACTGCCCCGATGTATTGAGTGGGTGGAATAACTCGCAAATTCTCCATGTCGCCTCTGAAGAGATCAATCTGAGATGCTGCTAGTTCTTCCCAATTCACATTATCACGTATGGCTCGCTCAAGTAATGGGTCGTCAATATCTGTGATGTTTTGAACGTAGAGAACTTGGGAACCACTAGCGCGCAAATAGCGGTTAATGAGATCAAAAGTTAGATATGTAGCCGCGTGACCAAGATGTGTCGAATCGTATGGAGTAATTCCACAGACATACATTCTGTAAACATCCTTCTTGGCAACAACTTCCTTCTTGAGCGTCTTTGAATTAGTGAGCGAAATCGGAGGAAGATTGAGCGATTTATTCAGTTTCGGAATTTCAACTGATGCCCAGGATTTCATTAGTGGATTCTAGTAACTTTGGAGCTAGAAAGCAGGCCAAGGAATAGCGGGCCATTCCGGATTAGGCAGAGGCATTACCCCATTTTCTAACAGCCTCACAACACGATCATGCAAGGCGTCAATCTCAACTTCGGTTAAATGCTCGGTTAAATCAAACTCNTTGCCGAGGCTATCTCTTAGGGTTTCAAGTGATTTCACTTCAGGACTGCTCAGTTCATCGCCTGCCCATTGCCATAGCACTGTTCGTAGTTTGTCCTCTTCGTGAAAAGTTACCCCATGATCGCAACCATAAAGATGGCCCGCCTCATCTGGAAGTAGATGACCTATCTTGCGATCTGTGTTATTGATTATTGCGTCAAAGAAAGCCATCGAACGCAACTGAGGTAAGTCTTGTGAAAAATAGCCGGCTAAATCAATTGATTGATCAATGTCAATCCACTGCTGAACCATTCCNATACCGTATGGACCTTCTCGCAAAATCGTTAATGGGACGAGATCAAGTCCAAGAAACTCACTCACGCGAAAAGCTGCAAACTCTCGATCTGCCAACGTTCCATNTGGAAAATCCCATAGCGGGCGCTCCCCCGCAACAGGTTTGTAAATGCAAGCGACTTCTTCGCCTTCATATGTTGCAGTTGCAAAGAGCGTCGCATTAGATGCATCAACTAATCGACCAGTAACCGACATCTCACCTAACGTTAGTACCTGGCGCTTATCGTCTGTAGCCATTTGCCCTAGGACATAAGTGACCTCGTGGATCAATTGGAATGGCGCAGAAAGGACATGGAACTCGTCCTGCATTGACCACTGCTGTAGTTCGCGTGATAAACGCTTTGGCTTGTCCCAATGTTAGATTCAAAGTGATATCGGCAACCTTCGTCCTCAACTTCAATCTCTTTGATAGAGAAGAGTTCGACGCTTACTTTTTTCGATTCATCATCCCAGGCAATAGAAATTGCTCCGATCACAAAATCCTTATCAACGGGTGATTCAAGCGGTGCATCATCACGATCAAGACGCTCAACTACCAGCGTCACATCCTCTTTGCTTACTTGTTTGCACAAAATCGATAAACGCTCGGCCAACGTTGAGGCTTGAGATTTTTCAAGAGAAGCGCTCACTAATGCTGATCCAGCGCGAATCTGGAGATAGAACTCCCGCTCACCCGGCTCACCCACAGTTCCACAAATAAAGCGATCTACGCTCTTGAACTCGTAGCTCATTTTCCTGCGCCACCACCGAGTAGGTTTTTACTTCGCTTAGGACCTGACAAAACATCATGGAGAGTGGAACGAGAGTCGTTCATCAGAGTGAGGCGTGCTTGCCCATGTGAAAAATCCAAAATCGTTACCGAGGCCGGATCGATGACAATTCTTTGGAAATCATCTAGATGCATTCCAAGAGCACTAGCAACGATCGCTTTTATGACATCTCCATGGCTTACCAATACAGCTGCACCACTGCGTTTTGAATTCACAGACTCATGAACGGCTTTCATGGCCCTTTGCTGCATATGAGCTAAGCCTTCACCTTCGGGAAAATACATTGCAGAGGGATTACCTTGGACTGTCTTCCACAATTTGTGGCGTGAGAGAACAGATAACTTCTTTCCACTCCAACTGCCGTAGTCAACTTCAGTGAGATTCTCATCCTTAACAAGCAGCTTCTGACTTGCCTGCGGAAGAGCTTTAAGCCAAGGCGTAATTGTTTCGTGGCACCTTTGCATGGGACTCATGCGAATTTGTGAGATTGGGAAAACGCCTAATCTGACAGCAAGTTCTTCGGACTGCTTGATTCCCTTTTCGGAAAGAGAGATATTGGGAAGACGGCCAGATAAGACCCCTCGAGCATTTGCTTGAGAATGGGCATGTCTAATCAAAACTATCTGCATAACGCAAAGGCTATCGCAGGTTTTACTCTCATGACTTGCTAGGGTCTCTCCATGCAGATGCGAAAAGCGGGAAATAGCGGGCTCTTGCTCTCGCGTTTAGCGCTAGGAACGATGACGTGGGGTCGCGATACCGACGAACACGAAGCAGCAGACCAGTGCCGCGCATTTATTGACGCTGGTGGAAACTTCATCGACACCGCTGCAACCTACGGCGACGGAGATAGTGAACGAGTTATCGGTGGACTTATCGGAACTCTTTTTCAACGCGACGAAGTTGTTATTGCCACTAAGGCGGGTCTCACCTTTCCTGAAGGCGTGCGCACAGTTGATAATTCGCGTCATGCGCTCATCGCCGAGTTAGATCGTTCTTTAGCAAGACTGGGAACTGATTTCGTAGATATCTGGCAGGTTCATTCGTGGGATCCCATTGCGCCCATCGATGACACGCTCTCAGCTCTGGATTATGCATACAGCACCGGTCGTGCTCGCTATGTTGGTGTTTCAAATTTTACAGGATGGCAGCTTGCACAATCGGCGACCAAACAAATCAGCAACTCAGCAAAAGCCCCAATCACTTCTATTCAAAATGAGTATTCACTACTTAATCGCGATGCTGAAATAGAGATCCTAGATAGTGCGCAAGCGTGTGGTGTGGGTTTTCTCGCCTGGGCTCCCCTTGGACGTGGTGTTCTCACCGGTAAGTATCGCAACGGGATTCCAAGTGATTCCCGTGGAGCTGCTCCTCACTTTGCAAAAGACATCGCACCGTATTTGGATTCAAGAAGTAGCAGCATTGTTGAATCAGTCTGTGTCGCAGCAAGTGGCTTAGGTTATTCACCACTAGAGATCGCACTTGCGTGGGTAAGAGATGCACCCGGCGTAACAAGCACAATAATCGGCGCCAGAACTGGTGCTCAACTACGTGGCGTTCTAAAAAGTGAAGAAATCTCTCTTCCTGACATCGTGCGCAATGCTTTAGATGACATCAGTCTTTAGGCGTGTTCTAAGAAATCCTTCAGTACTCGCACGCCGAACGTAAGTCCCTCAATAGGGACTCGTTCATCAACTCCATGAAACAGTGCCATGAAGTCGAAGTCTGCATCGAGTTTGAGTGGTGAGAACCCATAACCAATAATTCCAAGTTCAGCTAAGGCTTTGTTATCAGTTCCACCACTCATGACATATGGAACTGGAACTCCATCTGGATCTTCAACCAAAATCGCTGCGCACATTGCATCGACGAGATCTCCCTCAAAAGGAACCTCCAATGCTTTATCCGTAGTAATTGTTTCGATCGTGATATCTGGCCCAATGAGAGATTTGATTGTTTCATTCAGCTCATCTTCAAAGCCAGGAATGAAGCGTCCATCAACTACTGCGCTAGCAGAACCTGGAATCACGTTTGCCTTATAGCCAGCTTCAAGCATCGTTGGGTTTGCTGTGTTTTGTAGTGTGGCACCAACCATGCGCGCAGCAAAACCAAGTTCACTGAGAAGTGGCGTTAAGTCCTTCTCGTTGTATTCCTTACCGGTTTCTGCTGCTACCTTTTTGAAAAATGCCTTCACAGTTGCGCTATAGCGCTGTGGCCATTGGTGATTACCAATCTTTGCGACCGCTTCACTTAAACGAGTGAGGGCGTTTTCATTATTAGTAACTGAGCCATGTCCTGCGCGACCGTGTGCCGTGAGACGCATCCAGTGAATACCCTTTTCGGCAGTTTCAATGAGATACAGGCGCTTTCCACCGGCAACTGTTACTGAGAACCCACCAACTTCTGAGACTGCTTCAGTACATCCAGCAAAAACTTCTGGGTGCTTATCAACCATCCAATGTGAACCGTAAATGCTTCCTGCTTCTTCATCAGCAAAGAAAGCTAAAACAATATCTCGCTTTGGCTTGTACCCAGTTCTAGCCCAATCTCGCACAGTTGCTAAAATCATTGCATCCATGTTTTTCATATCTACTGCCCCGCGGCCCCAGATCATTCCATCTCGAATTTCNCCACTGAAAGGATCTACNGACCAATCATCGGCATTAGCTGGAACAACATCTATATGACCATGGAGAACTAAACCAGGTCGTGATGCATCGGTTCCTTTAATACGTGCAATGACATTGCAGCGACCAGGAGCTGCTTCATACATCNTCGCTTCAATTCCAACTTCGGTCAGCAACTTCATCACATGTGCTGCGACTGCCTTCTCATCGCCTTTTCCATCTCCATAGTTGACTGAAGGAATCTTGATTAACTCCTGGCAAATACGGATAGCTTCATTNTCAAGTTCGGTGCGTGATGATGTAGTCATTTCGCCATTCTCGCACCAAATTGCTATCCTTGCCCAGCACTTAGTCCGGGTGGCGGAATTGGCAGACGCGCTAGCTTGAGGTGTTAGTTCCCGTAAGGGATTAGGGGTTCAAGTCCCCTCTCGGACACATTCG
>JGI25917J50250_1000493_pt1 | contig 10886 bp, 6 predicted proteins | sample LauGreSBDMM110SN_4_FD_50250 | JGI IMG/M metagenome (IMG submission 50250) | reverse complement strand
CACGAATTAGCGCCATCAATAGTTGCCGCCTCAACTGTTTGCAGTGGCACATTTTGAATACCTACCGTAAATAAAACTACTACTAGTCCAGTACTAGCCCAGGTAGCGGCAATAATCATCGAAATAGTATTTTGTGGGTAGTAAAGAAGCCAAGAATTTACAAACCCTTCCAGGCCAATTGAAACTAAGAATTTATTTAGTAACCCTTCAGTTTCAAAAATATTAAACCATAATGCACCTACTGCGACTCCAGATAACACATATGGCAGAAGAAAAATCATTCGGTAGATAGCTGAGCCCTTAACCCCTGATACTACGGTGGCGATAATTAGGCCGATAAAAACTGGAAGTACTAAAGTGGCCACAGTCCAGATTAAAACATTTGTAAGGGTTGCCCTTAAAATTGGGTCAACTAAAAAATTTTGATAATTTTGAAGCCCGATGAATACCGGAGGAAGCAAACCTTCAGAGTCGGTAAAGCTTAAATATAAAGTCTTGCCAATTGGATATACCAATATTGCTAATACGCAGATAATTGCTGGGATAAAGAAAAAATAGGTAGAAGCGCCTGTTTTTCGCATTTGATTTTTGTTATTTCTTTTTAATTTTAGCCAAATCGGCTGAGAACTTTTAGTTCTCAGCCGATTTGATTGTTCTACTTTATTGCTCACTTACCGTATTTCTTTGTCCATACAGCCCACTCTTTGTCAGCTAATGCTGCAAGTTCTGTGGTTGCCTGGGCAACAGTCTTAGTTCCCAACATGAAGGCACTGAGAATTACTACTCCACCTTCGATAAGTGGGACTGGTCCTGATTCCCAATATCTCTGGATTTGGTTTACCTTGTTAGCGGCAACATACTTCGATAGACCCTTAATTACAGGATCTGCAACAGGTACCTTTGGATTTGGTACGCCGTCGCCGCTGGCATCAGCCCAGATTGCTTGAACTGGGAACTTCAGCCACTCGCGAAGTGCTTTCTTTGATTGAGCCAAGTTCTTACCCTTAGCCAATGCACCGATAGCGCCAGCCTCAACAATAATTGATTGAGATGTAAGCGCAGGGTTGATATTTGGAATTACGAATGCATCGTAATCCTTACCACCAACTAGGCCTCCGCCATCTGAAAATGCTGAGTTGTTCCATGTTCCTACTGGAATCATAGTTCCCTTATTCATCAGTTTAACTGCCTCTTCACCAAAGAATGAGGTGTCTCCAGCTGTGAACCAGCCCTTATCAATCATGCCCTTCCAAATATTAAATACCTCTACGACCTTAGGGTCTGTGTATTTAATCTTGTTTGAGGTTAGATCTAAATAAAGTTTTGGATCTTGGCTGATTAGAAGTTGTTCGAACCAGATAAATGAAGGCCATGCGCCATCAACAGAAGCTGTTAAAGGAGTTACGCCTTTTGCCTTAATGGCTGCGCAAACTGCTTCAAACTCTGCCCAAGTCTTTGGAACTGTTAAGCCCCACTCGGCAAACTTCTTCTTGTTGTAGAACATTGGCCAGTATGAAACGCCGTTTGGAATGGCGTAAGTCTTGGTACCAACCATAAATTGCTTTTGTAGATCTTTAGATACGTCACCTTTTGCAATTGCATCTTTCCAAACATCTGAGATGTCAGCAAACATGCCGCCCTTAGCGCCGTCAACCATGCGGTACCCGGACCACCAAGTCAAAAGGTCTGGTCCTTTACCGGTTTTAGTTGCCTGATTTAAAGTGTTCTGATACAAGGTTGTGTCAGCATAAGTTGATGGCTTTAGTGTTACACCAATTCCATCCTTCAACCCCGCGCTTACAGCATTGAATCGAGCATCCCAACCATTCTTATCATGGTAGAAATTCAGCACTTTAACGTGCTTTGAAGCATTAGCTGTTGATGTGGCACCAACAACTACTGCAGAACTAATTACCAAAGATGCAGCTGTTAACACTGCCATCTTTTTATTAGCTAACTTCATTAATTGTCCTCCCTAGGTATGGAACACGGAAGCCATGAACCATGAGAGTAAAAATAGATAGTTATCAGGGCCTAGTCAAGAGAAAAAGTGTGTGAATAATGGCCAAATCCTCGATCTTTATAACGTTCTGATAACTTGTCCGACAAGAAGTAAGATCAGGCAAGTTTAAATAGGACGCCAGCGACACCGATCTTATCTATTGGCACCTCTACCACTGCGTTATCAAGTTTTAATTGCTTGATTTCTTCACCGAGTATTGTCGCCAGCACTGGCTGGGACAGTTTTAAGTTAACTCTAAGTTTTAGAGTAATTTTCTCTTCAGCAAACGATTGCAGTCGCAGTAAAACTTGTCCTTTACTAGGTGAGGTTAAGCCAATTACTCGAACTCGTTTATCTTCAATGCTAAATAAACTTTCTTCAGCAAATAACTTGTTGGTATCACCAGTTGCCATCGCAGCTCGTAATCTGCGACTTTGACCAACAGCCACTCGAGCACCAAGTGCCGGACCTGAACCAGCGCCGGAGGATTTAGCAGCACCTACGCTGTATCTAAAATTCATTTCAAACCCTTGTTGGGAAGGAAAGTTGGTATCCCAGATATTGTTATAAACCCAAGAGTAAACAGTTGCTGGCTCTGGTTCACCCATTGTTGGTGGGAATGGTGCATAAGGAAGTGCTATCCCACCTAATTGAATTAATGGCGCATCTTGTAATGCAACTGCTACCGCAATCTCTTTATCTTCAAAGGAAACCCAGCGACGAGCAGCTCTCATGTGAAGAGCTGACCCCGGAACTAGTGGCAGGTCGCTGCCGCTCATTCCACCTGAAATCTCAACTCTTGTTACCGGATCTTCTAACGCAAATGGAAAGGCAAAGTAGCCGCTCTCTTTGGTCATTGTTGCCTCTTTATAAATACGGTTATTAATATCTAAGCGATCTGCATTTTTGTTTAGGCTGTAGGTTGTTCGAATCCAAGAGCTGCCAGGAGCTTGTGATTCAATTGTTACCCACTGCTTAACTGCGTTAACGCCACTATCTATAACTACTCCAGGTCGTGTCAGGCTACGAGTAGCTAACAAATCCAATGCAGGATTGCCTTCCATCCGGCCTGATTGATGGTTAAAGCCACCAGCGCTGGCATATTCATCATAGATATATGCATTAAAGCCAACAACACTATCTTGGCGGACTATTTCGCGATTTATGGCTTTGGAAAATATGGAGCTTACTGAGGAGCTCTTAGGATCAACTGTCACCTTAAGAAATTCATTCTCAAGAACTAGCTCCGACTTAGGTAGCACTTTCTGTTGGGCAGGATTTCCCCCACTTAGAATGTCTATTCTAATAACTCCAATAGATGGCACATCATTTACTGCTACATGCAAAAACCTACCGGCATTTCGATGCTTTGGATTTACTTGACCACTTTCATAAAAACTTAGCTCTTTGTTATCTCGACCATCAATAATCTTGATAGGTGTTTCTAGAGGCACTCGACTCTCTGGCAAGAAAAGCACTGCCTCATCGCTTCGACCCCATACCGCTGTGTTTGTAATATAAAACGAGGCCAATGCCCCTGGCGCAGTCGCTAGCATGTTACCTAAATGAGAGCAGGCTCGATCTAACAAGACCTCGCCTTCATCATCGGCTGCTAAAGCTTTGGCATACTTCCAGTGCCATTGCTGATCACCAGAGTCCATACCTTCATCACCAATAGTCCAAGGATTTGCCGCACCCCATGTGTGTTCGTCAAATAAAGATGCATTTGAGTAAACACTCTCTGAACTTTTTGTAATTGCCGCACCTTCATTTGAACCGTAAAAGCTAGCTACTGCCCCAACTGTTTGAGCATCGGCAGCACTAATTTGGGCATTTCTCACCATGGAATTTGGGCGAGCGCCTGATCCAACTCCCTCTACCCACCAATCTGTCCAATCTCCCTCAATTGTTTGGATCTTATTTCCAAGTCGAGATTCAGCCTCTTCAAAAAAATCTTTATTGGTAGAAAGTCTTAATTTTGGATATGCCCAAGATTCATTCCATCGTTTCACAGTCTCAGCCATTATGTACCGTGGTGGAGCGTTATCAGCAAATTGCCCTTGAATTCTTAAATGCAAAATATCCCATGGGTAAGGTTTGCGATGAATTTCAGCATTATCTACCGCCCACCCAAAGACTCCGCCAGGGTATGGATAAGGGTGTTCAGCATGTGATTGTAAATATGCTGGAAGCAGATCATCTACCCACTCATAGCCATCATTAAACCCAATCATTGGCCCTTCCATATAAGCCAAACCATGTGGAGTATCTGTTACCCAAACCAATACACCTTTTCCACTTGGCCCAACCCATCGGAATAAACGGGGTTGGTCTTGCCCGCCAACTAGATGTGGAACAGATCTACCCGCCCAATTGTGTGCCACAGAAAGATACTTGACCTTATTCTCAGCTAGTACATCAGTTAGTCCAACAACTGCACCTGGTACATCGGTTTGCATTGCAGCAGGTATTTCCACCCCATACTGCTTACTAACATTACGAGCCAAGCGAAGAAGCTCATGCAACTCATCGGTTGAACAGGTCTCTGTATGCAAGTTGTAGGGCATCGCAGTCAACTCAATTCGCCCCTCTTTAACTCGGCGAATAAATTCATCAATTTTCTCTTTTGACCTAACTTTGGTCCATTCATCAAATGACCACAACGCCTCAACGCTCCATCTAAATTTTGCATCATCAGGCCACTCATCAGTTCTATCAATTAAATCTAAACATGAATCTAAAAATGCTAAATGCTCAGCTAGGACTCGCCCTTGTGGATCGGTGTAACCAATATCTAGGTGGGTTTGATGCACTAAATGAATGGTCCAATGACGCTGTGGCTTGACCGAAAGATTTAACTTTATCTCTGCCTTTTTCTCAAAACTAACACTGACCATCTGTTCACTTTCAACCTCTGGCACAAAAACTCGATAGCTGCCCTTAGGTGCCTCTTCCCCACCTTGGGTAAGCACACCACCACTTGTCGCTGTAACTACCGGCTTGCCTAGTAAATCCTTAACATTTTTATTTGACGCTGATCGCACCCTGATTGTTTGCATCAACTTGCCATCACTACTCTTTTTAATTAACGGCTCTACTACTAGATAAAATACTTCACCATCAACGGTGAACTCCTGTTGAATTGCTCGCTTACGAAGACTCTCCCGGGTTATATCCCAATCTCGATGCCCCTCTGGTGAGAACAATAAAGCACGAGTGGTCATGTTTTGATCCGATCTATTAGGTTTTAAATTACTTGATCAACTTAAATGAAGCATACTCACCTGCGAGTAATTCAAAAATCAGAATTCCATCCTTAAATACAACTTTTTTGTTACTTGACTCTTCCAGAACTGTTATTGGTTCAACTTTCTTAGTGTCAAATCCAGTCAGATCTAACTCTAAGCTCTGAGCTTTTCTGATACTGCTATGAACACGCAAAACAATTCCATCATCAAAGGTTGACTCTTTAGTAGTGATAGTTGCGCCATCACCTTTTCGAATAGAAATGAATGATTTTGAAACCTCAGGGGTTTTACGGACGTAATCTCGCATCACTACTGCTGGGTTGTGAACCTCATTGGCAAACTTTGCAGCAGTGGCATCATTAACTTTGCCTGCGTGTGTAGTTAAGCGATAACGCAATGGAATTAATCCACCCTGACTCGCTTTAAAATTTACAATCCAATGGTTATTAAGTGCCCATGACATCAGATTGGCGCCCTCAGGATCAAGTTTGGCAGCAGCCTTTGATGTGGTGATTCCACCAAATTGAGTAAGTGGCGCATCGATTGGCGCCATGGTTACGCCATAAGAGTCATCTGAAACATCTACCCAATTACGAATTGGGAACCAATCTTTAACAGTTCCCGGTAATTGATCTGAATCAGGGGAAAAAGCCACGCCATTCACATCAGCTCTAAATTCTGGCTTGCCTAAGTTATATGGGAATGCAATGAAAAGTTCCTCTGCTTCGCGAACATGCTCTTTATCAATTTCCCACTCAATTCCTAATTCCTTCATCGCAGCATCTAGCCAGTAAATGCAGGTCGCTTGCTTTACTCCTTTTATTTTACACTCAACTGAAATTGCAACTCGACCTTTTTCAATTATTGGCTTTGAAACTTTAATTGAGTTTGGTACCTCGCGATGAAACATCAAATCGGTATTCCAAGCACCGAAATCAGGCACTTGTGAAAAATCCCACCCAACATTGATGAGATCTCTACCTGGAGATGGTGAAACTGGATTGTATCCTTTGGATTTTTCATCCACCTGCTGGTAAACAATTTGACCAATTTTCCAGCCGTTGTAATCGCCAGCAAACTCCTTGTTTAGCTCCTTATCAAACAAAGATTTGATACCGCCGGTGGTTGGATCAATAACAACTTTGTAAAATTTATTTTCAATCGTATTTTCACCTGTTGATAAATCACTCTCATCAATAACTGAATCCATATCCGCAAAGATGTAACCGTAGGCCGGGATTTTTACCTTAATTCTTCGCTCTTGCACAGATGGTTTGTCGCCACCCCATGGAATTCCGCGCGGGACAAAAGTTTCCAGCATTCCAACTGGTGCACCGCCTGCTCTAATCTCTGGCTCTTTAACAATTACTGTTCGCTCCCAGGGAAGGGTGTTATAAATTAATAAATCATTTGTGTCAGATGGTGGGAATGCCTCCTCTGGAGTTAAATCTCCCAGATTAAATCTTCCCTCAGGTCCACGTTCGGCTAACTCATCGGCAAATCTTCGACCAGTTCTTGCCAACATGTCATGCACCTCACCTGATGAGCGATATGCAAATGAGGCTTTGTAATTCCACTGACCCTTAGTCCAAAGTGAATCAGGAGCTGAAACGCTGGCAAATGCTCCCCAGGTATGTTCATCATAAAGACTCATTAATTCATATACATGAGCCAATCTTGTTGAATCAATTGCAGGTCGAGATTGTTTACCACCCCATGAACCGATGGTTTCAGCAGTACTCATAATGACATGGTTAGTTCTATTCAACCCAGTCTCATAGGCGCTGGATGCAACTCCATCACACCACCAATCCAGCCAATCACCCTTTAGTGTTGGCAGTTTTGACTCTTCCTTACGCAAAACTTGCCGGAACAGTGTTGGGGTTGAGAAAACCATTTTTGGCATTCTGCCCTGTGAGTTCCACTCTCGCACAAAATCCACCATGCGAATATCTGGCGGTCCATTGTCGACTCGAATTGGATGGGTAGATTGGCAATACAAGAAATCCCAAGGATAACCATCATCCTCTTCCAGCATATTTAAAAACTTTGGTAAGAATCTTTCTACATATCGCCAATCACCAAGTTTTGCATTGGATCGACCAAACAAATAGTGGAATCCATTCCAAGCTAAAACTTTCTTGCCCGATGGGCCTTCCCACCAAAATGCCTGTGGGCAAGGTTTTGGCAATCCACCTCGTAATGGATTAACTGACATGGTTAAGAAATCTATCCCTGCCTCAGGAAGTAAATCGGCAAACATCCAACTCACTCCGTTAGAGTCAGATTGCATTGCACTTGAAATATTTACACCATATTTATCGCGCATATTTCTAATTGGATAAAGACTGCGCGCCATTTGCTCTGGTCCAAGCATGGGTGTGAAGTTCCATTGCATTCCAGCAACATCAATTTGGCCACGATTGTGGCAAGCCATGAATCGCTTTATATCCTCTTTACTAGCTTGATTAAACCATCGCTCCGTGATGCCAGTTACTTCACAGGTCCAGCGATACTTTGATTCATCTGGGAAATCTTTTGTGTATTCACATAACTCAATTGCGCGATCTATAAACTCAACATGCTGACGCATTACAACATCTTGATGGTCGGTAAAACCTAGATCAGTGTGACTATGATTTGCTAAATAAATAGTATTTATCTTGTTACCCACAATGAAAACCCTAGGACGCGACTAGTCAAAAATCAAGAGTTACTAATCCCTGATTAATTATTTGGTAGCCCTTGTAGGACAAGTTTCTTATCAAATCCTCTTACCCAGTAACCCGCCTATGCTGGTTTTGCGATAGTTTTAACTTCACCAGATAATGGATTGCCCAGAAGCAATTTTGGAACCTCTTCAAATCCCACTAGATGAGTAATTAACGGAAGCAAAGTCAGGCTTTGCTTTGCCACCATATCAACAGCTTTGCTGTGGACTGCTGAACCAGTAAATGAGCCTTGCAGGCGGATTTGCCTTACAAAAATATCAAAGGGCTTTATTTCAAAGACTTCATTTTGAGGCATAACGCCAAAGAGTATGACTGTGCCGCCAAGGCGAACTATATCTAAGGATTGTTGCAAGGTTTCTTTTGTACCTGCGCACTCAAGTACTACATCAAAGCCACCTGGTGCCACACCCTCTACTCCAATGAATGAATCATTTGAACTTAAGTTTTGCGGATCGATCGTGTGTGAGGCACCTAAACTTTCCGCCATTTCGCGCCTAACCTTTTGACGGGTGGACAATAAGATTACATCTGCGCCAGCTTTCTTCACCAACTGCACCATTAACTGTCCAATAACACCACCACCAATAATTGCTACTGAATCACCTGGCTTCACATTTGCCAGGTCCAAGCCTTGAATGCAACATGCGATTGGTTCACAAAATGCGCCAACCTCCGCCGGAAGTGAGAGAGGAAGTTTAAACAATTGTGTCTCGGGTACTGCTACAAAATCGGCCAAGCCACCATTTCTATTTACACCATGGGCAATATTGTTTCGACAGAGATTTATTAAATTGGTTTTACAAGGCAAGCAATTACCACAAGCAATATTTGGATTGACATTTACTCGCTCACCCACCTTGAATTTACTTGAGCTACCAACATCTTCAATAATTCCTGAAAACTCATGTCCTAGAATCACTGGATAATTTGCTGGGTAAGTGCCATGCAAAATATGGCGATCACTGCCACAAATACCTGCAGCCTCAACCCTTATCAAAAGCTCATTACTCTTCAATTTATCCTGATCCACACTCTTAAGTGAGATCTCATTTAGACCATCTAAAACTACTGCTTTCATAAGATTTTATCCCTTCCTTGTAATAAAAGTTTTACCAGTTGAGCCTTTGTCAAAATCAGCAAAGAGCTTGCTGCCATCGCCTATCGTTGATTGAGTGCTAGTAAAATTTGAAAGGTCAATTCCTCGATTTGAAGAAAAGGCCACTAAATCTTGTAACTCAGGAAAGCTAAAAACCCAAGCCCCAACCACTGTTAGTTGCTTCTCGATAATGTGAAGTTCAGTCTCTATATTTGTATAGCCCTTACCAAAACCTATTAAAACAACCCGGCCCCATAAACCAGCCGCCTCAATTGCAGTAATACGTCCAGCAGGTGCACCGGTGTAATCAATTGCAACATTGCAACCTTCACCCTTTGTAATTTCCTTGATACGCTCTTGGACATTTTCTGTGGAAGCATTTATTGCAACCTCAACACCAAAATTAAGTGAGTGATCACACCGTTCCTGTAATAGATCAACTCCAATTACTCTTGCTCCTAACATGGAGGCAAAGTAGGCACCAGCCAAACCAACTGGCCCCAACCCCACGCAAAGAATTGTCTCCCCACCTAAAAGATTTGCCCGCTTAAGTGAGTAGTACCCAGTTGATGCACCGCAGGTATAAAAAGCACCATCTAAATAAGAAATATTCTCCGGAAGTAAGACACAATCTTTAGCTCTTGCCGGCATGAACTCTGCAAAAGCTCCTTGAATATCACCACCNTAGGTGCGTTTTTGGGCGCAATGCATATCCCAACCTTTTCTACAAATAGAACAATTTCCACAACCTGAAATATGGGCTACAGCTACCCGGTCGCCAATTTTTAAATGTTTAACATTTGAGCCAACCTCAACAATTTTTCCACATGGTTCATGGCCTGGGATATTGTCGGGTGGGAATTTCAATCCAAATATGCCGGCCTCTTTTTCAGCACGACTTGGGGTATAGAACAGGTGAAGATCACTGCCACACAACCCTGCGGCCTGAATTTCAATTAATACCTCATCACTTCTAATTTCAGGTGTTGGAAGATCAATAAGTTCAATCTTTTTTTCTCCAAGAAAATGTAATGCTTTCATTTTTCCCTTTTCTACCCGAGTAGTTGCAATCTACTCTTTGAATTGGCTCCAATACAAGATCTAATTATTGCCTTGTCGGACAAGAAAGTCGGATTTTCTAGGCGGTAGTATTTGAGTATGAGCACCTCATCACTTCCACGTTGGAAGCTAAGTTTAAATTCGATCTGGGACCAAGAGAATGCAGCAGCCTTCCTTAAATCAATCGGCATCGACTTTACATCTGCCTTTTTAGATTCATTACACAGCTCTACGGTTGAGCACAATCCATATCAAAATCACATTTGGCAGGTGATGGCAAGTTCACAAATTCCCGAAGGAGTTTTGCATGTTTATCCAATCNAGATTGGTAGNACACCAATTATTTGGGAGGAGTGGTTCTTGTTAAATGGTGAGATCCGCCATCACATATTATCTAATGCTCCATTAGCCAATGAGGATGGGATCTGGCAGCCAGAGGCCAACGATACTGATCACCCAAAGGTTGTCATAAACACAAAATGGCACTACCGAAACAGTAAAGATTTATCACCAAGCATGCTTTAGGAATGAGATCGACTTTATTACGCCAAATTATCACCATATCGGCAATTAACTCAGGCAGGATTTTCTTGCACTCCACTTAACTTAAGGGTGAAGTAATCTCTGAAAAATTGGAATGCCTAGATAAGATTCTTATCGAGTGTTAAATTTATTTATTTTACTAATTTCTATTTGAGCTTGATTAAGCGCACTTTGCGCATCGCTTCTGCCCGCAATTGCATTTTCAA
>JGI25917J50250_1000492_pt1 | contig 10899 bp, 12 predicted proteins | sample LauGreSBDMM110SN_4_FD_50250 | JGI IMG/M metagenome (IMG submission 50250) | reverse complement strand
TGATATTGCTGGCAAAAACGAAGCAGAACTCTTTGAAGCCGCAAAAGCAATGGGCATTGAAGTCGACGGAACAATGGGAAAAGGAAAATTGATTGATGAAATTTTTGGTGCAAAATGCGAAGGAAACTTTATACAACCAACATTTATAACAGATTATCCAAAAGAAATGTCGCCACTTTGTAAACAACATCGTGATAATCCTGAATTGACTGAACGTTTTGAGTTGATGGTTTGCGGGAAAGAAGTGGCCAACGCCTATTCAGAATTGAATGACCCAATTGACCAAAGAGAACGTTTTGAAGAGCAAATGCGCTTGTCAGAAAAAGGAGATGACGAAGCAACGGGAATTATTGATGAAGATTTTTTGCGTGCTTTAGAATACGGAATGCCACCAACTTCGGGCCTTGGTATCGGAATGGATCGCCTAATGATGTTCTTGACCAACAATTCATCTATTCAAGAAGTGCTGTTTTTTCCGCAAATGCGACCAGAAAAAAAACAAATCGTGGTTGAATTAAGCGAAGATGAAAAATTGATTATCGATTTTTTAAAAGCGAATGACAATAAAATGGATTTAAATGTTTTGAAAATAAAATCTGATTTAAGCGGCAAAAAATGGGATGCAGCAATGAAGAATTTAGCAAAAAATGGATTGACAAAAGTTGCTGTAGAAAACGAAACTAAAACAGTTTACATAAATTAATTTACTGCTTAAACTTCAAAGGCAAATGCACCACTTTTTTGGTTTCAAAAAATTCATTATCAAAGAAATCAGCAATATTGTATTCTTTTGCCTTTGGAAAATCTTTTAATTCTTCGGTTAAATCGCCACCTTTCAAATAGAGAATACCATTTTTGAGTTCGTGTTTGTTATGTTTTTTGATTTTATCTTTGACCCAACCTACAAAATCTGGCATATTTGTTACTGCACGACTCACTATAAAATCAAAATCACCTTTCACGTTTTCGGCACGCATTTGCTCGGCTTTAACATTTGTCAATCCTAAACTTTCTGCAACCGCTTTGACCACATTTATTTTTTTCAAAATTACATCTATCAAATAAAAACGGGTTTCTGGAAACAAAATCGCCAATGGAATTCCAGGAAATCCTCCGCCTGTTCCAACATCTAAAATATAAGTTCCTGGCTCAAACTGTTGAATTTTCGCTATTGCTAATGAATGTAAAACGTGCTTTGTGTACAACTCATCAATGTCTTTTCGAGAAATCACATTTATTTTGGAATTCCAATCTTTGTAGAGTACTTCTAAATTTTGAAATTGGTTTTTTTGACTTTCGGATAAATCTGGAAAATATTTTAGAATTTCTTCCATGTTTTTAATTTTTTTAACAAAAGTAATACTTTAGATTTGAAATATTTATGTGATTTTTGACTTTCCAAAAATTTATAATAATTATATTTGCAAATATTTTATAAAAACATGACCACTACCATCCCTACTTTTTCAAAACATGACAATTTAAAATTCTTCAGAACTTTAAACAGCCGTGTTAACGCTTATTTCAAAGACAACAACATTCAAAAAACTGGAAACTGGAAAATTCACTTNAAAACAATTATATTGTTTTCTGTTTTCTTGACACCTTATTTTTTGATTTTAACATTAGAAATGTCCATCTGGACGCAACTTTTACTCAATGTAATCATGGGTATTGGAATGGCTGGTATTGGAATGAACGTAATGCACGATGGCAACCACGGCTCGTATTCTACAAAATCTTGGGTTAACAAATTTATGGGNGGAAGCATCTATGTTCTCGCTGGGAATGTTTATAATTGGCAAGTACAACACAATGTTTTNCACCATACTTATACTAATATTCACGGTCATGACGAAGATTTAGATGCTGGAAGAATCATCCGTTTTACACAAAATGCAGAATGGAAAAAATTTCATAAATTCCAACATTACTATTCATTCATTTTATATGGTTTATTGACTTTCAATTGGTCTTTAACCACCGATTTCAAACAAATGAAAGCCTATTTGGATAGAAAATTATCATATGGCGAACCACAAAGCCCGAAAAGATTGTGGACAGTTTTGGTGATCACTAAAATAATTTATGCTATCATCTGGATGGCTTTGCCAATGCTTTTGGGCGTAACTTGGTGGAAAGTAATTTTAGGATTTTTTGTGATGCACTACGCTGCCGGATTAATTTTAAGCATTGTTTTTCAATTGGCACATGTGGTAGAAGAAACTACAAATCCAATTCCCAATGAAGATGGCGAAATGGAAAATACATGGGCCATTCACCAATTGTACACTACGGCTAATTTTGCTCCGACAAACAAAATAGTGAATTGGTTTACTGGTGGATTGAACCATCAAGTAGAACACCATTTGTTTCCGCACATCAGCCATGTTCATTATGGTAAAATTGCNGAAATCGTGAAACAAACTGCTTTTGAATGCAACTTGCCTTACAACGAATTCAAAACCATGAGAAGTGCTGTTATTGCTCATTACAAGCATTTGAAAGATCTGGGACAACAACCGCAAATAGCATAAAAAATATAAAATAAATCCCGAGTTTAACTTGGGATTTTTTATTTTTACACTTTTAAAATAAAATTTAACTACAAACCATTCACAATGAATCCACTTTCGGACAGAATCAATAATCTATCTACATCACAAACTTTGGCAATGGCAGCATTGGCAAGAGAATTAAAAGCANAAGGGAAAGACATCATCAGTTTAAGTTTNGGCGAACCCGATTTTAACACACCCGATTTTATAAAAGAAGCTGCAAAAAAAGCCATTGACGAAAATTATTCAACTTATTCTCCGGTTGATGGTTATATGGAATTGAAAGAAGCCATTTGCAGAAAATTCAAACGAGATAATAATTTAGACTATAAGCCAGCCAATATTGTAGTTTCTACCGGAGCAAAACAATCGCTTTACAACCTTGCGCAAGTTTTACTGAATGATGGCGATGAAGTTATTCTTCCTGCCCCATTTTGGGTTTCTTATTCAGAAATCATCAAAATGTCCGGCGGAATTCCTGTTGAAGTGCCAACTNCAATCGANAATGATTTCAAAATGACACCAGNNCAATTAGAAGCGGCAATTACACCAAAAACAAAAATGCTTTGGTACAGTTCTCCTTGTAATCCGAGCGGTTCAGTATATTCTCGAGAAGAATTTACTGCCTTGGCAAAAGTGTTGGAAAAATATCCAAATATATATATTGTTGCCGACGAAATTTATGAGCATATCAATTTTTCAGGAACTTTTTGCAGTATTGCATCGATTCCAGGAATGTTTGACAGAACCATTACTGTAAACGGCGTTGCAAAAGCTTTTGCCATGACAGGTTGGAGAATTGGTTATATTGGTGCCCCAGAATTCATTGCAAAAGCATGTACTAAAATGCAAGGGCAAGTTACTTCGGGAGCCAATTCAATTGCTCAAAGAGCCACAATTACTGCTGTTGATGCCAATCCAAGTGTTTTGAAATACATGGTTGATGCGTTCCACAGCCGCAGAGATTTAGTGGTTGGATTAATTCGTGAAATCCCAGGCTTGAAAATCAATGTCCCAGAAGGAGCATTTTATGTTTTCCCAGATGTTTCCTCATTTTTCGGAAAGACTTTGAGAGGTACAACCATCAAAAATGCCGATGATTTTTCGATGTATTTGCTTTCGGAAGCCAATGTTGCAACCGTAACCGGTGACGCTTTTGGCGACCCAAAATGCATTCGTTTTTCATATGCTACAAGCGAAGAACAACTGATCGAAGCAATGAGAAGAATAAAAGAAGTTTTGGCTTAAAATTTCAAAAAGTCAAACGATTTAAGGTCAATGAAAAAAATATTTAAACTCATTCTCAACACAATTCCGCGTCCAATCCTGATTAGATTGAGTTTTTTGGCGAAACCCATTTTGGCTTTTTTATTAAAAGGAAATCGGTTTACAGATCCAATTGACGGAAAGAGTTTTAGAATGTTTTTGCCTTACGGTTACGGAAAACAAAGAAATAACGTTTTGTCTCCAAGCACTTTGTCTTTAGAAAGACATCGTTTGTTATGGCTTTACCTAAAAAACGAGACTTCCTTTTTTTCTGAATCCGTAAAAAAGAAAGTACTGCATTTTGCGCCAGAGCAAGCATTTTACAAACTTTTCAGAAATCAAAAAAACATAGCTTACACCACAACCGATTTACTTTCTCCGTTGGCAGATGTGAAAGCAGATATTTGCAACTTACCGTTTGAAGATAATGCTTACGATTACATTTTTTGCAACCACGTTTTAGAACATATCCCAGATGATACAAAAGCCATGAACGAATTGTTTCGGGTCTTGAAACCAAATGGAATGGCGATTCTTCAAATTCCTCAAGATTTAAATCGTGCCAGTACTTTTTCAGACGATACAATAACCAATCAAAAAGAAAGAGCAGCCATTTTCGGACAATATGATCACGTTAGAATTTATGGAAGAGATTATTTTGACAAATTAAGAAGCATTGGTTTTAAAGTGGTTGAGGAAGATTATACTGCCAAAATTGCTCCTGAATTAGTCGAAAAATATTGCTTAGCCAAAGGTGAAATTATTCCAATTTGCTTTAAAAATTAAAAAAACCACAAATATTTGTTGCATTAAATATTTTAGTACCTTTACAAACCTGAAATCATTTTTATGTCAAAAAATATTTTTTTAGCCTTGCTTTTTTTAGCAATTTCGTATGTTTCATATGCTCAATCTGAAAAAGAAATTGCNCCGCCGTACAACATAAAAACGGTTAGTTTTGTAATAAACGGACAAAACTCNGTTCCGTTATTTCGCCTCAATGATAGTTTTCAACTTCAATTTGATGACCTTTACGGCGATGAAGCCAATTACTATTATCAAATTGTTCATTGTGATTACGATTGGAAAAAATCGCAACTCAGTCCGGCAGAATATATCCAAGGATTTGACGATCAACGCATTCAAGAATATTATAATTCGTTTAATACACTTCAAATTTATTCGCACTACAAATTAAGTTTTCCAAATAAATTTACCCGGTTTTTGGTTAGCGGAAATTATATGTTAAAAATAGTAAACGAAGCCAAAGAAGTTGTTTTTTCGAGAAAATTTGTGATTTATGAAGATTTGGTCAATGTTCCGATTCAGGTAAAAAGAGGCAGAAATTTAAAGACCATTGAAGGTAAGCAAAATTTAGACTTCGCTATAAAATCGCAAACCATTCAATTTCAAAGTCCGCTTCAAAATGTGAAGATTTCAATTTTAAAAAATGGTCAATTTAATACTGCCATCAACAACGTCAAACCAATGTACACCATTGGGAACGATTTAATTTATAAATATGATGCAGAGACGCAATTTTGGGCTGGCAATGAATTTCTCTTTTTTGAAAATAAAAACATCCAAGCGGCAGCAAACAATGTCGCTTTTATCGATTCCAAAGGTGTTTACAATGCTCATTTGTATACCAATAATGCAAGAGCAAACAATATATATACTTACTATCCAGACATTAACGGAAACTTTGTTGTAAAAAATATTAATGCAGAAAACAATGAATTGGAAGCAGATTATGCTTGGGTATATTTTAGTTTTTCCGCTCCCGCTTATTTTGGAAAAAGCGATATTTATGTTGCGGGCATGTTCAATAATTTTGCATTAACTACTGAAAATAAAATGGATTATAACAAAGAAAAAGCGATTTATGAAAAAGCGATTATGATTAAACAAGGGTTTACCAATTATCAATATACAATTCTTGATGAAAAAGGAGCTGTTGATGAGGAAAACAATTTAGATGGAAATTTTTGGCAAACAGAAAACAACTATTCTATCTTGGTTTATTATCGTGAAAATGGGCAACGTTATGATCGAATTATAGGAAAAGGAATCGCTAGCTCAGTAGACATTATCAATTGATTAATTTAATGAAATTGAATCCAAATAAAATTTGAATTACGTAAATTTGCATTTTAAAAAATTTTTCAAAAAAAATGGTTTCTCAAATCACAAGAGGTATAAAAATTTCAGTATTAACGAGTTTTGAAGGAACCTACTTCAAAAACTACAAACTTCATTTTGCATTTTCTTACGAAATTACGATTGAAAATCATTCGAAAGATTCTGTTCAATTGGTAACGCGCCACTGGGAAATTTTCGACGCTTTAAATGATATCGAAATTGTAGATGGAGAGGGCGTTATCGGAAAAAAACCGGTTTTGAAACCAGGAGAGAAACACACTTATAGTTCTGGCTGTCTTTTATCTTCACCTTTTGGAGCAATGCATGGGTATTTTAATATGATTAATTTTACGTCAACGCGAAATTTCAGAGTAGTAGTGCCAAGTTTTAGATTAAGCGCTCCTTTTGCTTTGAATTGAAATTAAAAACTGACTACAACCTAAAAAACCCTTTTGCTTAGTTTGTAGCAAATCGAATTATGCAAAACCAAGTTATTTTATCATTAGGAAGCAATAAAGGCGAAAAATCGCTTCAAATTGACACTGCAATTGCTCAAATTCATTTGCAAATTGGAACAGTAATCGAAATCTCATCGCTTTATCAATCAGATTCTTGGGGATTTGAAAGCGACGATTTTCTTAATTGTGTAATTTTAATTCACACCGAAAAAACACCGTTAAAGATTTTATCTTCCATAAAAAAAATTGAAAAAGATTTTGGTAGAATTAAAAAACAAAATAATCAATATGAATCGAGAACAATTGATATTGATATCATTAGCTTTAATGATGAAATTATAAATCTCGAACAACTTGAAGTTCCACATCCGCAAATGCAAAACAGACTTTTTGTTTTGATGCCGCTGAATGATCTTAAATTAAAATATATCCATCCGATTTTAAAAAAAAATTGCACCGATTTGTTGCAAGATTGTAATGATAAAACCAATTGCAAATTCATTAAAAGTTTAGAAAAACCATTGCTAAATTTTAATTTAAACCAGTTCAANTACATTNCCATTGAAGGAAATATCGGAGCAGGCAAAACAACTTTAGCAAACAGAATAGCACAAGATTTTAATGCAAAAACAGTTTTAGAGAGATTTGCCGACAATCCGTTTTTACCAAAATTTTATAAAGACCAGAATCGCTATGCCTTCCCTTTAGAAATGTCTTTTTTGGCAGATCGTTATCAGCAATTAACTGATGACTTGGCGCAATTTGATTTATTTAAAGATTTTATAATTGCTGATTATCATATATTTAAATCACTAATTTTCTCGAAAGTGACTTTGAATGAAGATGAATTTAGACTGTACAAAACCCTTTTCGATATCATTTATAAAGAAATGCCTAAGCCAGATTTGTACATTTATTTGTATCAAAATACGGAACGCCTTTTGCAAAATATTAAACGGCGAGGANGGGTTTACGAACAANAAATTCCTTTTGAATATTTAGAGAAAATCAACAAAGGTTATTTGGATTACATAAAATCTCAAACAGATTTAAATGTGATAATAATAGATGTTTCAGACAAAGATTTTGTGAAAAAACAGCAAGATTACCTTTATATTTTAGAAGCAATTGGCGCGAAAATAAATTCCTAATTTTAGTAATAAATATTCCTTGCGGCTCGAAAAGTGTTTGCGTGCGCTTCTATAATTGTTTTTATTTCGGGAGAATAGCCACCGCCCATACTTACCTGAACAGGAATTTCAAGTCCTTGACACAAAGACAAAACAAAAGCATCACGTTTTTTGCAACCTTCAACGCTGCAGGATAGTTTTCCCAATTTATCAGATGCTAAAATATCAACACCCGCCAAATAGAAAATAAAATCTGGTTTTTGTTTTGCGATTAGTTCAGGAAGAATTTCTGTCAAAATCGACAAATATGCGAGGTCTTTTGTGTCGTCATCTAATGCAATATCCAAATCAGAAATTTCTTTTTTGAAAGGATAATTTGTTTTTCCATGCATTGAAAAAGTAAAAACTTTGTTGTTGTTAGCAAAAATTTCAGCAGTTCCATTGCCTTGATGCACATCTAAATCTACAATTAAGATTTTTGAAGCTAATTTTTTATTTAATAAATATTGTGCCGCTATGGCTTGGTCATTTAACAAACAGAATGCTTCGCCGCTATTTGAAAAAGCATGGTGCGTTCCGCCCGCAATGTTGAAAGCGATTTTGGTTTCAAGCGCTCTCTCACAGCCGGAAATTGTGCCTTGAGCTATAATTAATTCTCTTTCAATCAATTCTTTAGAAATCGGAAAACCTATTTTTCTTGCGGCTTTTGCATCTAAATTCAATTCGATTAATTTTGAAACATACTCTTGCGAGTGAACAGCCAAAACATCCTTTAAATTGGCTTTTTGAGGTTCGAAAAAATCTGTCTCAACAGCGGTTCCCTCAATCAAAAGTTGTTGTGGCAATAAATCATATTTCAACATCGGAAACCGATGACCGTGCGGCAAAGGATGTTTATAAATAGAATGGAAAGCAATAGGGAACATGAAAATTACGCTGATTAAAAAATTTAAAAAGTGGTTACTCGTTCATTAATTTTTGGAACAAATCGACAAAATTTCCAACATGATAGCCGTCTATTAAACCATGGTGGACATGAATCGACATCGAAAATGAACGGTTTCCATTTTCAGTTATTATCATTTTTCCAAAAGAAATTTTCGGACAACTGTCTTCAAAAGTAAAACTTCTTGCATGAGAAAACGAGGTGAAATTAATCAATGGAAGTGTAGAAAAATGAATCAAATTCACTGTGGAAAAATCCCTGGTAAATAGACCAGTTGTTCTTTTGACCCTAACAATTTCTGATGTTACATTTTTTGCAAAATCATGCATATCAGATTCAAATTCCATAAATGAAAATCCAAAAGTGTTATCATTTCTCAAAATAGTAGCCGAAGCACTTATTTTATCGTAAAGAAAAACTTCTTTATCGTGGATTCTATACCTAAAATTTTCAATTTCATTTACGGCAACCAAAGTTTTAAAAAGGTAAAAAGTAAAAAAAGAAACTCCCATCTTTTTAGCATTTTGATAGGCTTTTGTGCAATCAATTTGCACTGTAACACCAAAGAATGGCTCTTCAAATTGATTAAAAAACTCAAAATGTTCTTTTCTATTCCATGTTTCCAATTGTAATTTTTGTCTCATATCTTTAGCTACACAAAATGTACTATTCAAATTGTATATTAATTATAAATTCTAATTGAATTTGTGCCTGAAACTTCAACTCGATAAGGTTTCATGGTATAATTTCCAGTTCCGATTCCAGTAAAAATGCTATATTCAATATTGTCGCAACCGCATTTGGCATTAATTCCATTAATAGACATAGTAGAGCAAGAAGTTGGATATTGGTTCGGACAATTGGCATCCCAAGCGCGATAATCAGTTGAAGAAACTTTCATAACAATAATGTTAACACCGCTTCTTAACTCGTTAACAATTATCGGATTTACAGGTGAATTTAAACCACTATAAAGCGGTAAATTTGTATTGATTGACAATGAAAAAACATAATCCGGAAGGTATGGATTTTTGTTTCTTACGGAACTTTCTGAACAAGATAAAAGTATCAAAATGCTAAAAAAACCGATAATTAAATGCTTCATATTGAAAATTTCTTAAATTAATTTACCGAAACAAATTTAATTTAATTAACTTTGATTTGAATATGATTAACAGAAAATTATAGCCGAAAACGAAATTATAACTATCTTTGTGGAAAGAAATCCCGTCATGATGGGATTTTTTCTATTTAAGTAAACGAATAAATTATGAGCGCAGTATCTTATTACACAGCAGAAGGACTAAAAAAATTACGAGAAGAATTAGATTATTTAAAAAGTGTGATGCGCCCAAAGGCATCTCAAGATATTGCTGAAGCAAGAGACAAAGGTGATTTATCTGAAAATGCAGAATACGATGCAGCAAAAGAAGCCCAAGGAATGCTCGAAATGAGAATTGCAAAACTAGAAGAAGTGCATTCAAACGCGAGATTAATAGACGAAACCCATTTGGATGTTTCGAAAGTTTTGGTGTTATCTAATGTAAAAATCAAAAATCAAACGAACGGANTGGAGATGAAATATACGCTGGTTGCAGAAAGTGAAGCCGACCTTAAAACTGGGAAAATCTCTGTAACATCGCCAATTGGGAGAGGTTTGTTGGGAAAATCAGTTGGCGAAGTCGCCGAAATTACAGTTCCAAACGGTATATTGAAATTTGAAATTTTAGAAATATCAAGAGATTAAATTTAATGTTTTAATTTTCTGAAAAATCATTTACCAATAGTTATGAGTTCCATTTTTACTAAAATCATTAACGGTGAAATTCCATGCTATAAAATTGCCGAAGACGATAATTTTATTGCTTTTTTAGATGTAAATCCCAACGCAAAAGGACACACTTTGTGCGTTCCGAAACAAGAAATTGATAAGATTTTTGATTTAAACGAAGACTTGTACCTTGGTTTGATGCAGTTTTCTCGCAAAATTGCCATTGCGTTAGAAAAAGCCNTTCCTTGCAAGAGAATAGGAATGGCTGTTATTGGTTTAGAAGTACCTCATGCCCATGTGCATCTTATTCCATTGAATGAAATGGACGAAATGCGTTTTCAAAATAAAGTCACTTTATTGAAAGAAGAGTTTGAACATTTAGTTACAGAAATTCAACGTTTTTTATAAACCTAAATTATTTTTTCGCAGATAAATATACCCCAACTAAAATTATAAATGCACCAAAAAACTGAACTGGCGTAAGCATTTCATTGTCTAATAATCCCCAAAAAAAAGCAACAACCGGAATTAAATAAGTAACCGAAGTAGCAAAAACTGGCGATGAAATTTGTATTAGTTTAAAGAAGATAATGTTAGCAATTCCTGTTCCGATAACTCCCAAAACCAT
>JGI25917J50250_1000466_pt1 | contig 11202 bp, 7 predicted proteins | sample LauGreSBDMM110SN_4_FD_50250 | JGI IMG/M metagenome (IMG submission 50250) | reverse complement strand
ATATTACAAAAAATAGCAAAACAAGGCGCTGTTATATGCAAATCAAATTCAAAATATAAAAGTTATAAAAACGTACAAATCGATTATACAAAAATAAAATATGTTACCAAATTACAGAAACCTGGCAGTGTTATTATTACGAATTTTAAATCGGTTTTTATATAAAACTCATTGAATAGCTAGAAAACATAAAAATATCAATGTGGTTGTAAGTGTTTCTGTAGTTTTCAAACCATATTTTTTAATTGTTTTTTTACCAAATACGGTGTTTTTGACATCGTTCAACCTCGTTAGCATGGGTGATTGTAAAAGAAAAAATATGATACCATAGGTAGGATTATAAATATTGGATAAAAGAATTGTATTAGTAAGAATACTAAATGTTAATATTTTACATATTAATCTATAAGTGAATTGTTTACCATATTTAGTTGGTAATGTATTAATACCATTTTGAATATCTCCATCCGCGTCTTTTATATCATATAACATTTCTACACTAATTGATCCAAACAAAATCATACGGGCTAGTACCATTAATAATTCGAAATTTCCATTTGTACAACCAATACATAGAGCTGGAAAAATTGTAGAAAATGATATAAGACCTGAGCAGACCAAGTTTTTTATAAATAAAATCCGTTTAAATACGGGTGTATACAATATTATTATCATATTTGCAATATGTACAATATTTTGTGATGATAGATTTAGATAGTTAATAGATAATAATTCCGAAATTATTATGAACAAGGACGAAATTCCGACTGCTTCGATTTTTGTAAGTTCACCGGTAATAAGTGGACGTGTGGGCGCGTTTATTTTATCTATTTCCATATCAAATATGTCATTGATAATCATACTATTAGACATTATTAGTAGGGTTGTTATAATAGAGACTATGAATGACTTCGATTTAAATAATTGTATGACGTTTGGTAACATAATAAAACCACTGGACATCAATAGCAAAAAAGTAGGAAGAATATTTTCAGTACGGATTATTTTTATAAAACCCGATGTTTTTTTCTGAAGGGTTGATCGTATTTGAACCAATTGGTTGTATTGGGTTATACCAGATAAATCATTCCAAGGATTTATATAAATTTGTAGGTTTGTCCATTTTTGTATTGTTTTTATTGATACAAATCCGGATGTTCTCGAAACATTGAAAAACAATATCAATAAAATGATATTCAAATACATTATATAGGTATTTATCGTAAAATATTTATACTATTTATTAATAAGGTATTATTTCAACAGCTTGGAAATATTTTTTTGTAGCAAATCCTTTTACTCCAATTTCATTATATTTTATAGTAAAATTTGCATTCTCTTTGCCAAACTGTATTGTGAAAGTAACACTTTTAATTGGTTTACTAGCCCCTAAAAATAGATGATTGCATTTAATATTTGTTAATTGTCCTAAAAAATTATCATTTAATGATACCATTTTTTTTTCGGTTTTTAGTTTTTCGTTAATATCTTTAATGCCTTTTTCAAACACACTATACATACTTTTATCATAATTTTTATTGAAAAACATAGTTATTGTGTCATCTTCAAGAACTTTGCATTTAAATACTTTATTTAATACAGTGCTTCCTTTAATAAATTCTTCATTGCCTTTAACGTTTTGTTTTATTTTTTTTATTAATTTTGGTTCTTCTATTTTTTTGTTTTTTATGTCTATCATTTCCTGAAAATAGTATTTTATTTTTAAATAGTATATTGAATCGCATGTTGATTCGTTTTGATTTGTTATTTCAACAATTTTCCCATAATTTGAAAATTCATTTGTTTCTATTTGAAAATATATATTTTTATATTCATTTTTAATTTTTTTGGTATCTTTATCATATAAAACATCGATTTCAATAGCAGGTGCAATATTACCACATGGTGTTAAATGGGAAAAAGGGTTACTGTTAACTCTTCTTAATTGTTCCAAAAAACTTTCATCTAACAAAACCGATGCATTTTTTATTTCTGAAGCCATAAGACGTAAACAACATATAGTATGAATTGTTGGAATCATAGTCAATGCTCCTAATGGTACTTTAAATGGTTGAAATGATCCTATTGATACATTCATAACTGGTCCTAATGTTAATAAAGGGTTATACACATTTGCTAAATTGAATAAAAGTGTGTTACTAAATATATTAAATAACTGAAAGAATGTGCATTCATGAAGAATCAAGAAAAAATTTGCAACATGTTCTTTCATTGATTTTCCTTTCAGAATAACCTCCTGATTTTCTGTTAATTTTGAACAATCTTCTAAACGACGGTCTATCATTTTTTCATAACATTTTTCAAATATTTGTTGTATAACGTCAAAGAATTTTTTTTGTTTATCAATATGTGAATATGCTGATGATACTTTTGATGATACTTTGTTTGATACTTTGTTTGATAAATTTGAAACACTGTTTTTTACCGATGATACTTTGTTTGATACTTTGTTTGATAAATTTGAAACACTGTTTTTTACCGATGATACTTTGTTTGATAAATTTGAAAATACACCACCACTTCTGTATATTTTTCTAGTTTTTTTTGATTTTTTTTGTTTATGACGACGCAATTTCATTGTTCCTGCAGTTTGTTCAATATGTTTTCCAGGATTTAAAAGATTCAATTCTTCTATCAATATTTTCAAATTTCTTTTTTCTTCTTTTTCTGATTCTTCTGAAAATGGATCTGTTATTGGATCAGTAATTGTATAGATTCCTGAAAATCCACCGTTTGTTTCTTGTTTCGATTTTTCTTCTTTCAATAATTTAATAGCTGTTTTTATTGCAAATTTAGCTTCTCTTTCCATAAAAGGTGGAAATTTTTTTCTCAACACGGGCAAAATATATTTCAAACTATTTGTATTTGTATATGGCGGATCTATATCATAAAATTTTAATAATATTCCTGTAATATTTATTTCACTTAATCCGCCACCTTCCATAGTTTTACTGCCGTTTTTTTCACCGAGTTCGAGTCCAACGCCTTCGACATCAACGTCTTCGTCTTTACCATCTTTTTTTGCTGCTTCTTCTGCTATTTGTTTATTTAGTTCTTCATTATTTTCGTTCGCGGGTTCAAATGAATGTTTTGCATTAGGATTACAAATACTTGATATTAATAATGACATTTCAAATACTTTTAAAAAAACTGGTTTTAAACTAGCATTATTATTTATCATTTGATATATTCCTTTGAAAAGATATTTGATACGTTTGAAATATATCATTTCAGAAGGTGTCCAAAGAACTCGATTGATTTGATATTTATAAATATGTAAAATTTTATATAGTGGATCAAAGTCCTTATAAAAGCCAATACAATCTTTGTATTTATTATTGTATTTATTTGAAGGATCATCAATTAATTCTCTATCAACTAATGGTGTGTCATTCAATTTGATAAAAGGTTTTCTATTCAATGTATCTTTTATACTAAAACAATTTCTAGGTTTATCTTCTAAAAAATTTTGAACATTGTCTTTTTTTTTTTCTAATTCTTCTAGTTTTGAATCTACATCTTTACTTAAAGAATTCTGGTCATCGTTTGTTTCACTTGAAGAAACCGGATCATCGTTTGTTCCACCCAAACTAAGAAGACTACCTAAATTAGTTAAAATAGATCCAATATTCCCTGATGCACTTCCTGTGTTTGTTGTTGTGAGTATTTCTGTATTATTATTATTATTATTAGCGGTTGGACCGTTTATATATTTTTCTTTATAAATATAATATTTATTACATTGTTCTACAATTTTTATACGTTCTGAATTAGGTGTTTTTTCTGTTTCTTTATAAACATTTTTTTTTACTTCATCTTCATCTATAAATTCTAAAAAAAATGCATTTTTGAATAAAATACGATCAGGATTTGCAGGATTTATAATTCTTGTTATCAAAAATTTTGCGGATGCAGATTCTCTCAATGTATTCCCTAAAGCTACAGACCCTTTTTTTACTTTACTCCCTACAGCTGAAATAGCTTCCTTAGATTTTGAAAAAAGTTCTCCAATTTTAACTCCACCTTTTCTAGTTTTATTTATATAATTTCTTCGTTTCAATGTTCTGTTAACCATATATATATAAATATATATATATAAATCATGCAGGCGGTAATGGAGCCAAACATAATTTAATTTCGCCTAATGATGCTACGTCATATTTAACAATCAATGGCAAATCATTTCCTAAATACATTTCTAAATGACTACAGAGGGGTGTACATTTAATAAAATGACTGAGACTTTTCAATGAAAATTCGCCTTGTATTATGACAGATGCATCGGATTTCTGAATAAATTCCATGTTTCCATCGGATTCCGATCTAAAGATGCGAGAACTTGCAAAATTACCTTCACAAGAAAATATCAGATCGTTACCCACGGATTTGATTTCAATACGATCGGAAATACCATTTAAATCACGGATTATTTTTTGGAAATCGGTTGTAGGTAAATTGATTACAGTGGAATATTCGACATCGGGAACAACTAATTCTTCCATATCAGGCTCGATTAGACGGAGTTTTTGACTATAACATTGTTTGATATCGCCATTATCATATTGTAGTCCTAAATGGGATACAATACCATCATGATAATCAGACTGATCGATATACATAGATAATGTATCGTCATTTGACATGGTAGAAATAACCTTGAACAAATGAAGAGTATTTGCACATACTATGATTTTATCTGGATTACAATTATATTGTTCGAATTTATTCGAATGGAGAATAACATTCACTAAAATTGTATGTGTTTTGTCGAAATTAATTATTTTTAATCCATCTTTAGTAAAAGTTATTGTGGCGTCGGTTAATATATCCTTGATGGCTGTTATCATATTACGAATTGGTTGAATTTGAACAGTTTTTATTGTCAATACATTATTATCTTCGTTCATTTGTATTTATATAATATTTAATCGTTTGTTTTTATATTTTATTTGTTTAAATGTATTTTTTCTTTTTTGAACGCGGATATCTCAATAAAATATTATTTCATAAATTTCCGTGTTCGTCGAATACCATGTTTGTTACGACGAGCTAATTTCAATGCAGGACTATCCTTAGCACAACCCTCTTCCAATAAATTGAAATCAATAATACTGGCTTTTCCTCCAGTAACAGAACTTGCTAAACGTGCGATTCCCCATGACTCTGGAGTTTGGTTTGGACGGGAACCACTCGAATAATACGCACCTTTACCTTTATTAACGATTTTTTTCAATGTTTTCAAACTACAATGGGTTTTTTTTGAAAGTTCTCGTGTAGGACCGAAATGTTCTATTTTATACATTTGTTTTGCATTTTTAATATGGTTTGATTTTTTATTTTTGAAAGATTTTACTTTAGGACGTTGAAAATATTTACTACGGCTATATAGTTTTCTTGATTTTATAATATTTTTATACTGTTTTGTAGTATCAGTATTTGATAATGATTTAGGAATATATCTTTGAGGGATAGACATTTTATAATATATTTAGAAAATTTTATAGATAAATATATATTCAATATATATAATGGCTCAACCACTAAACCCAAATAATTATTCAACTATTAATGATGAAATCAATACTCTTTTAACAAGTGGTGCATATTCAGGTATTACTTTTACACTTTACACAGATTCTAATCAAACAAATATTGTAACCACAGAAAGTGGACCTGTACAAAATGAAACTATATCACAAATTAGTCAAACAAATAGTTATACTAATGCTGAAAATCAAATAGTACCTTCTACATTAACATTGTATTTCAATGATGGTACTTCTGTAACTGTTACTGATGGTGTAGAGAACTATTGGTATGTTTTAAGTGGAATAGTTTTTCAACCTAGAACATTCGGAACTGCTTAAATAAACTATTGAAAAAAATATATATAAAAATAATTATAATATATTCATTATGATTATTTGGGTTTTGTTGGTTTCTTTTTTGATGGTTTCAAATACGATTGAACTAAATAAATGTCATAATTGTAAACACTTTTTACCTTCATATTTCAAAGGCGAATTTATGATTGGTTATTATGATGGTAATTGTAACAAATTTTTGAAACAGCATTCTATAAGTGGAGAATTAGAATTTGTTAGTATTCATGAAGCAAGACATGATGAAGAATTATGTGGAATATCTGGTACAGATTTCAAACAACATAATGAAACAGATACAATTGAAAATATATTGAGTGGATTTTATGATTAACAAAATATATATACAAAAACAATATCAATATATATCAATATATTGATAAATGTATGATCTTGTCATTGTTGGTGGCGGAATTGCAGGTTTGTATTCAGCATATAAGATCAAAAAAAAATATCCACGTGCTAGTATTTTGATACTAGAACGAAATCGTGAAGGATATTTAGGTGGAAGAACTGGTAATGATATGTTCGAAGGAGAAAAAATAGTAACCGGTGCGGGTATAGGTCGCAAACATAAGGACTTACTATTGATAAAATTATTGAAAGAATTAGAAATAAAAACTCATACGTTTTTGACAGGTCAGACTTATGCGTCAACTATTATACCACAATGTGATGTAAAGGATGTTTTTTTGAATTTGAAAAAAAAGTATAACCGTAATATCCATGGTGATATGACTTTCAAACAATACGCGACAAGTATAATAGGCAAATTGCGATATAAACATTTTATTACTTGTGCCGGATATACAGATTATGAGGAAGAATCCGCATACGAAACGCTTTATAATTACGGGTTTGATGATAATTATAGTAGTTGGACTGGTATTCATATTCCATGGGATACTCTTGTTGAAAAATTAGCGAGAAAAATAGGTCTTGGAAATATTTTCCATTCACAAAGTGTTCAAAATATTCGTCCTATTAAAAACGGTAACGATACTACATACGTTATTGATACTAAAATAAATCAATCGAAAACAAATCGTTTCGAAGCAAAACATGTAATAATAGCTACAACGATTGAACCTTTGAAAAAAATGCTTCCTGGCGCATCCAGTAAAAACAGTGTATATCAACAGATACATAGTCAACCGTTTTTACGTATTTATGGCAAGTTCTCGAAGAACTCTATCGATACAATGAAATCATATGTCCATGGGTTATTGATCGTCCCTGGACCACTTTATAAAATTATTCCTATCAACCCAAACAAGGGTGTTTATATGATAGCTTATAATGATAATGTTCCAGCAACAATGTTACATCAATATACGAAAAATACGAAATTCAATCGTGATTCTTTGGCGAGATTATTAGAAAAATCGATCGGAATACCCAATAATGTATTGGAATTGGAGAACATAAGTGAGTATTATTGGAGTGAAGGAACTCATTATTTTGAACCATTGAGGGGGATTTATAAAAATCGTGATTATTTTTTGAAGATCGCACAACATCCTTCGGAAAATATGTGGGTGGTTGGTGAAATGGTTAGTAAAAATCAGGGTTGGGTAGAAGGGGCATTGGAGAGTGTTGAAAAGGTGATTGGTGAGGTGTTGAAGACTTTGTAATAATATTCAACAATATATTTGAATATTATTTTTGTTTTATACAGGTACAAACTTCATTTTATTTCCTTCATTAACTAGGCGTCCTATCAAACGAGGCTCTCCATTTCCTTGTACAGCCTGCTGGTAACTTTCAAAATCATATATTTCGTTGGTTCGCTCATTCATAGCATAATCTTTACCAGCAATTTTTACTTTTGTTGCTTTCCAATCAATTCGTTTATTATCCAAACCCAATTTTTCACTCTGGTCTTTTTCCAATGTAGGATATGATGAAAACTTATTGGATTCTACTTTTCCAAATCCATAACATACTAATTTTTCACTATCTGGATCATCCTTTTTGGATAATACCGAATAAATATTACAATCTATCGCACTCTCTTTAACCGCTCTTAATATTTGATTATTAATACGTTGTTTTAAACTAGCAATTTCATATAAATTTTCATCTGTAGTAATCGGAGTCTTTTTATCGATACGACTAACATCACGAATACGTAATTCAACATTCTTTTCATCCGTTTTTTGTGCTTCACTGAATGTGGTAACATATAAATAAACCTTTACAGTACGTTTATCTTCTGGTAAATCCTGATGACTACATATACGTCTAGCACGTCCTACCACTTGGTCTACACGTACCATATGCCAATAAGGTTCTATAATATGTACAAAACGGGTATTTCTAAGATTGATACCTTCTGCACCAGATGAAGTAATCATAAATACCTTTATAATTTCTCCATAATTATTGTTTTCAGCTTGTTGTTTTAATTTTGTTACGATATTTCCAGGAACGAAATCCCACATACTATTATAAATATTACGTATTATTTCCTTTTCTTCGGCAGTCTCTGTTCCTGTATATAATACAAATCTAGGTTTACCTTCATCTTCGATAGAATCTACTATATCCCAATTTTCACCTATTTTTTTGATTTTGAATTCTGCAAAACCATTTGCTAATAAAATCAACCTAATTATACCAATACCTTCTATAGTACGGAAATGACTATATAATAAATGAAGGCCATCATTCTCTGAATTAGAAATATTTTCTAATACTTTGGCAAATTTTGGACTATATGTACCAAGAGCGTCTTTTGATAAATATTCTGATTGATTGGTATTTTCTATTTTTTTACTTAGATCCGCCATCGCTTTTTCTATACGTTTTTCATAATTTAACATCTCTTGATCAACCTCAGTATTAGGAACACTATTAATATCCTCTTGTTCTTCTGCAACAGAATAAATGTCGACTTCTTGACGTAATTCTTTTGGAACAGCATCAAAATCCAATTCATTTATTTCTTCAGTTTGTTCACCTTCGACATTTGTTTTTTTTGAGTTTGGTAATGGTCTATCAATACCCGATGGAAATGCGAAATTACAACATGCTCTTGAAAATATACGATAAGTAGACGATATATTGAATAGTTCTCCTGTGTTCTTTTTTTGTAGGTTTTTAATTCTATTTTTTTTCGTGGTTTTCTCTCTATCCGCTTCTTCTTTTCTTATTTTCTCGTATATACCATATTGATGTTGTGTCATTTCGCATTTTATAACATGATATGTATCACCTTTGGGTGTTTTGACAAATTTTGGTAATAACTGCTCTTGAGCACTACGAAAGTAAGAAGTAAGTCCTAATATGCGTCGTTGTAATAAATTGGATTCTTTTATATCGCCTGTATCTGTATTGACAAACATATTTAAAAATTCTTCAGCATCATCTGGTAAAGCCTTGTATTTATTGAGCTCTATACTACCACGTATAGTTATATCACTCTTTTTCAAAATAGTTTGCAGTTTGTTTATAAACACATCATCTGTCAAATTACCGGCATCATCCAGTGTTACACCATCATAGCGTTTGAATACATCACCACTACCACCTTCATAAGGATTTTGTAAATTTTTATTATATTGAATATCTTGGTTGTTTTCATCCGATATTTCATCGTCTTTGAAACTAATTTTATTGATAAATGATTCCCTTGATTTTTTCGTACGATTTTTACCACCAACATTCATTTTTGGATTTCTCTTTGTTCCTTTGATTGCGCCCTTCTTTTTTGTATTAACAAAACCAAATGGATTTCTAGTAATGGTTATTTTATTATCCGCGTATTCTACATAATCGAATGTTTTCAAATTACCATCGTCTAGAATTTTCAAAATAGTATCTGTATTTATTTTATCGGCTTTTTCCCAGACTGCTGGAATAGTCCATGTCTTCAAATATCCACGTAAAATATTATATAAAATACCGATTTCATTTGGATAATTAATAATAGGTGTACCAGACAATAGAACAATTCGTGCATTGGTTGCATTCATTAGATAATCATACATCATATAAGGGATCGAATTATTTCTTTTTGATTTTACTTTATTTACTATACGACTTACAAAATTATGCGCTTCATCTATGACAACAACCGAATTATCAAAAGGATTTCTTGTATAATTCGATGTTAAAACTTTCATTTTGTTTGGANGCAAACCATTATAATTGATGTCTGTGTATTTACTACGGATCATTTCATTCAACTGTTTATCTATATCTANTTGTTGTGATGGATCTAATTCNGTATAGTTTGANGGTTTTTGGACATTCACTAACCATGCACCATTTTGTTTACGTATAAAATCAATGGGTAATGAAAGAGCACGTGATAAAATACCCAAATATTCGGGTTTTCCATCTATTGAGACGAATTCCCAGAATTGATTTTTTTTATACAAAGCATCACCACATTTCTTCATTTCACTGAAAAAATTCATTTTTAAAGCTGCAGGAGTTAATACAAAAACACGTTTGTTTGATTTCATTCCTTCCGCAATAGCAATACTGGTGCACGTTTTACCACTTCCTAATCCGTGGTACAGCAGAATCCCACGGTAAGGACTATATAAATTCAAATAATCACGGACAATCTTTTGATGTGTCAATAAATCAAAATTCTCATTTTGAGAACGTGATTCACATGATACAGATTCTTGTGTTTCTATTAATTCTTTTTGATAAGGAGCAAATAATTCTGTTAGTTTCTGAACAAATAACTTACGATTATTCATATAATAAGAAGACGCTTTGATAATTATTTTTTCTTTTTCTTTTGGAAGTCTATCGAGAACTTTCTGATTACGTATCATGGCCGTTGTCATATCCACTTCTGGTAATTCTTCGATTTCTGGTTGTTTTCGTTTTCTACCACGTTTTGGTTTTTCAACAATTGCTTCCTTTATCAGTTCTTTTTCGATGGCTTCTTTTTCGATAACTTCACTTTCGATAGCTTTTTCTTCGATTTTTCTTTGTTCTTCTACTGGCTCAATAAGTGGAACAATTTCCGTCGTTTCAGATACAGATGCTGCTGGTGGTTCAACAGGTTTCATTGTAATTTTCGGTTTTATAACTAATTTTACACCAGTTTTAATTGGTGCAGGTGGTTCTATAATGATGTCTTCAATGATTGGTGGTGATTCTAATGTGTTTTTTGTAGCTCTCTTGTTTTTTAATCGATTCATAATTAATTTTCTATCTAAACGACTAGTTTTTCTTCTATCTAAAATTTCTATCATTTGAGAACTTTCAACGGGATTTACATTGTTTTCGGTTGGTTCGCTAGGTTCTTCGTTTTCACTAATTGGCTGTTCAT
>JGI25917J50250_1000462_pt1 | contig 11272 bp, 12 predicted proteins | sample LauGreSBDMM110SN_4_FD_50250 | JGI IMG/M metagenome (IMG submission 50250) | reverse complement strand
TAACCATAACCAAAATCCCAAGCAAGATGTCTAATGCCATTAAACATGTGATAAACAAATGACCAAGTAAAACCTACAAGAATAAATTTGCCTATAAAACTTCTTAGAAATTTTTGATAAAAATTATAATATTCAGGTCCTAAAGCTAAGAATAAAATCCACAGAACAATTACAAAAAATCCCACAGTATTAATTGTGCCGGTAAGTCTATGCGTAATTGATAATAAAGATGAAAACTGCCACTTATAAATCTGAAGATGAGGAGATAGTGGACCAGAGTTTTTTTCCATAAAAAATATTTAATTATTTCTTATATGCTTTTTAACTAAAACCTCCGCGATTTGCACTGCATTAAAGGCCGCGCCCTTTAATAAATTGTCAGAAACAATCCACATATTTACAGCATTTTTTGTAGGATCTCTTCTAATTCTAGAAATATAAGTTAAGAAACTTCCGGCAGACTCAACGGGGGTTGCATAGCCTCCGTTCTTTTTTTGATCAATAACTTTACAGCTAGGTGCTTTCATTAAAGTTGAACGTATTTGCTTAATATCGAATTTCTTTTTAAGTTCAACGTTCACAGTTTCTGAATGAGAAACAAGCACTGGAACACGTACGCATGTTGCTGTTAATTTAATATTCTTATCTAATATCTTTTTTGTCTCATTTTCCATTTTCCACTCTTCTTTTGTAGATCCATCTTTCATGAAAACATCAATGTGAGGAATAACGTTAAATGCTATTTGTTTTGTAAATTTCTTGGGTTTAATTTTCTTGTTATTTAAATAATCTTTTGTCTGAGAAATTAGTTCATCCATAGCAGCTTTTCCTGCTCCTGATACTGACTGATAAGTCGATGTTACAACTCTTTTTATCTTAAATTTGTCGTGGAGAGGTTTTAAAGCCACAACTAATTGCGCTGTTGAACAGTTTGGATTGGCAATAATATTTGTCTTTTTATAATCTTTAATTGCATGTTCATTCACTTCAGGAACAATCAGTGGGATGTCTTTGAATGATCTAAAATAACTTGAATATTCAATTACAATTGAATCTTTTGCAATCTTTGGTGCCCAAGTTTTTGCAAGTTTAGATCCTGCACAAAAAAAAGTAATATCTACTTTTCTAAAATCGAAATCTTCTAAGCTTCTAACTTCAATTTTTTTATTTCTAAATTTTATAAATTTTCCAACACTTTTTTTTGAGGCTAATAAATAAAGTATATTTACTGGAAACTTTCGTCTTTCTAAAACTTCGATTGTTTTTCTGCCTGCGTTTCCTGTACTTCCTACGATTGCAATATTTGCTCTCATTATTTTAGTTTGGATATAACCAAATCACCCATTTCTGAAGTTGAAACTTTTTTCTGACCTTTTTCCATTATATCTTGCGTTCTATGACCATCTTTAAGAACATCTTTAACTGCCTGATCAAGCATATCCGCTTCTTTATCCATATCAAAAGAATACCGTAAAGCCATAGAAAAACTCAAAATTGACGCAAGTGGATTTGCAATATTTTTACCCGCTATGTCAGGTGCGGAGCCATGACAAGGTTCATACATTGATTTAAATTTTCCATCTTTATTCTTTCCGCTTAATGATGCTGAAGGCAACATTCCAAGTGAACCTGTTAACATTCCAGCCTCATCTGAAAGCATATCTCCAAACAAGTTATCAGTTACGATCACATCAAATTGTTTAGGATTTCTAACTAATTGCATAGCGCAATTATCTGCTAGCATATGGCTCAGTTCTACATCTTTAAATTCTTTCTTATGCAACTCTTCTACTTCTTCTCTCCATAATAAACCGGCTTCCATAACATTAGATTTTTCACAAGAAGTAACTTTATTGCCTCTTTTTCTTGCAAGTTCAAAAGCAACCCTAGCAACTCTTTGAATTTCGCTTGATGTGTAAGTGTGAGTATTTGTGCCTTTTTTTTCCCCATTAGGTAATTTTTCAACTCCTCTTGGAGTTCCAAAATAAATACCTCCTGTAAGCTCTCGCACAATCATAATATCTAAATCAGAAACAACTTCTGGCTTTAAAGTAGATGCATTAGCAAGTTCTTTAAAACAAATTGCAGGTCTTAAATTTGCAAATAATTCTAAATCTTTTCTAAGTCTTAATAAGGCTCTCTCAGGTCTTTTAGAAAATTCTAATTTATCCCACTTTGGGCCACCCACGGCTCCTAATAAAACTGCGTCACTTGCCATTGCAACTTCCATTACTTTGTCAGTAATTGGAGTGCCATGCTTATCAAAGGATATTCCTCCTGCTAATTCTTCGGTAATATCAAAATCAGTAGATTTATTTTTATTAAACCAAGCAATAATTTTTTTAACCTCATTCATTACCTCCGGTCCAATTCCATCTCCAGCAAGAATAAGAAGTTTTTTTTTCATTAATATAACCAAGGAGTTAGATTTTTTTTATTTTGTTCAAAGATATTAATTTTAGCATCTTTTTTTAGAGTAAGAGCAATGTCGTCATAACCATTTAATAAACATTCTTTTCTAAATGATTCAATTTCAAAATCGAAAGGTCTATTGTCCCCTTTATGAATTTTTTGATCAATCAAATCAATTTCTATTTCTTTATTTTTTTTTGCAGCCTCAGATAATTCTTTAACCTGATTTTCTGGAAGAACGATTGGTAAAATTCCATTTTTAAAACAGTTGTTATAGAAAATATCTGCAAAACTTTCAGCAATGATACATTTAATACCAAAATCTAATAATGCCCAGGGCGCATGCTCTCTAGATGATCCGCAACCAAAATTTTTACCTGAAATCAAAATTTTTGCTTTATTGAAAGGGGCATTATTTAAAATAAAACTTTTTATTGCGTTGCCTTTTTCATCATAACGCATTTCATAAAACAAAGCAGAACCAAGGCCTGTTCTTTTGATTGTCTTTAAAAATTGTTTTGGAATAATCATATCCGTATCAATATTTGAGATCTGAAGATCGGCTGCAATACTTTTAACTTTTGCAAACTTTTCCATTAAATAATCTTTCTAATATCTACAAATTTACCCTCAATTGCAGCAGCGGCTGCCATAACTGGACTCACAAGATGTGTTCTTCCACCTCTTCCTTGTCTTCCTTCAAAATTTCTATTTGAAGTAGAGGCGCATCTTTCTTTTGGTTTTAATTGATCCGGATTCATTCCAAGACACATTGAACATCCAGGTTCTCTCCACTCAAATCCTGATTCTTTGAATATTTTATCTAAGCCTTCTTTTTCAGCTTGTAATTTTACAAGTCCAGAACCTGGAACAACAATTGCATCAACGTTTTTATTTACTTTTTTTCCTTTAACTATTTTTGCAACTTCTCTTAAATCTTCAATTCTTCCATTGGTGCAAGAGCCTATAAAAACCTTATCAATTTTAATATCCTGAATGGCAGTATTGGGTTCTAAGCCCATATAATCCAAAGATCTTAGAATAGATTTTTTTCTATCTTCATTTTTTTCTAAATTTGGATCAGGAACTTTTCCATTAATGGATGCTATATCTTGAGGACTTGTTCCCCAAGTAACTGTTGGCTCAATATCTTTTCCTTGCAAATGAAGTTCTCTATCAAATTTTGCATCTTTATCTGTATATAAAGCGCTCCAATATTTAAGTGCTTTTTCCCAATTATCTCCCTTTGGAGCTAATGGTCTTCCTTTAATATAATCAAATGTTTTTTGATCAGGGGCAACAAGTCCAGCTCGAGCACCTGCTTCGATACTCATATTACAAACCGTCATTCTTTCTTCCATAGAAAAGTTTCTAAAAACTTCTCCACAGTATTCAATAACGTAACCGGTTCCACCTGCTGTTCCAATTTTTCCAATAATAGATAGGATTACATCTTTAGCAGTAACACCCAATGGTAATTTTCCATCAACACTAATTTTAAAATTTTTGGCTCTGCTTTGAATTAAAGTTTGCGTTGCAAGAACATGTTCTACTTCTGAAGTTCCAATTCCAAAAGCTAATGCACCAAATGCGCCNTGCGTTGAAGTATGACTATCTCCACAAACAATTGTCATTCCNGGCTGAGTNAATCCTTGTTCAGGACCAATAACATGAACAATGCCNTGTCTTTTATCTGTTAAACCAAAAAATTCTATACCAAAATCTTTACAATTTTTAGAAAGAGTCTCAACTTGAATTGCAGATTCTTTATCTGCTATTCCTTTTGATCTATCAGTTGTTGGAACGTTATGATCTACAACTGCTAATGTTGAACCAGGTAATTTTACTTTTCTATTAGATAAACGTAATCCCTCAAATGCCTGTGGACTCGTTACTTCGTGAACTAAATGCCTATCAATGTACAAAAGTGATGTTCCGTCATTTTGCTCATCAACTAAATGACTTTCCCATATTTTGTCGTAAATTGTCTTTGCCATTAAATAAAAACTAGTATTACTTCTTTTTATTCTGAGCTTCTGTCTTTGGCGCTGAAGCTTTTTCCGTATTTTTTGGAGCCTGTTCAGCAACTACAGCTGCTTGTGCTTCAATATTTTGGACTGCCTCTTTTTTTGGTAAAGGTTGAATAATATCTACGCCAATTTTTTTTCTAATTTTTTCTGTAATTCTAGCTGATTTACCAGTTCTTTCTCTTAAATAATAAAGTTTTGCTCTTCTTACTTTTCCGCTTCTAATTACTTCAACAGACTCTACGTTTGGGCTGTGAACTGGAAATAATCTTTCAACACCTTCACCAAAAGAAATTTTTCTAACTGTAAAAGTAGAATTAATTCCTCTATTTTTTTTAGCAATACAAACTCCTTCGTAAGCTTGTATTCTTTGTCTTTTTCCTTCGATAATTCGAACGTTTACTTTTAAAGTATCTCCAGGAGAAAATTCTGGTAATTTTTTTTCACCAATTTTCTTAATATGAAGTTTATCTAATTCGTCTATTCTCATTGTAGAAATTTGCATTAAAATTTAGTTATTTGTGATATTTTTCCCATAAGTCTTGTCTCTGGCGTCGTGTTATATCCTCGGATTGTGCTAAGCGCCAGTCCTTAATTTTAGCGTGATTCCCAGACAAAAGTACTTCCGGAACAGTTCTTCCTTTCCACTCTTGGGGTTTTGTATATTGAGGATATTCTAATAAATTATTTTCAAAACTCTCTTCATTTAATGAAGAAGAATTGCCAAGAACGCCTGGCAACAATCTAAGTATGGAATCTAAAAAAACAAACGCTGCTGTTTCACCGCCGGATAAAATAAAATCACCAATACTTATTTCTCTAATCTTTCTTTCTTCTATAACTCTTTGATCAATTCCTTCAAAGTGTCCACAGATAAGATCTACTCCATTTTTTTGTGATAATTGTTTTGCAATTTTTTGCGTTAACAATTCACCTCTAGGACTTAGATAAATAAGTTCATTTTTAGAGTTTTTAATATTTTTATCCAAACAACTATCTATTACATCGGCACGCATAACCATTCCGCTTCCTCCTCCAAAAGGAGTATCATCCACACTTCCATGCTTATCTAAAGCAGAGTCCCTGATGTTAATGACATCGAGTGACCAGATTTTATTTTCTCTAGCTCTTTTATAAAGCCCGATATCTAAAATCCCTGGAAAAAATTCTGGATATAAAGTGAATATTTTTGCAGACCACATAATAGTTAATTTGTTTTTGGTGCCTCCGCTTCTGGTGCTTTTTCTTCAACCTTTGGAGCTTCTACAGGAGCTGGTTCAGCTGCTGGGGCCGCTGCTTCTGCTGCTGGGGCCACTTCTGCTGCCGGAGCTGCTGCTGGTGCTTCTTTTGGTGCTTGGGCAGCTTTTAATCTTTCTTGAGCTTTCTTTTTAGGTAAAGCTTTAATTGGATTATTTCTTTTTTCAGGAACTGGGGCAAGATTTGCAGCACCTAAAAATTTTGCAACTCTTAGAGTAGGCTGAGCTCCCATTTTAATCCAATGAGTTATTCTTTCTGACTCTAAGCTTAATCTTTCTGGTTTACTTTTTGGTAATAGCGGATTGAAGTATCCAAGTTTTTCAATAAATTTTCCATCTCTTGGATTTCTAGAATCTGCAACTACGATTTGATAGAAGGGTCTTTTTTTTGTTCCCCCTCTAGATAGTCTTATTTTTAACATTTATTTGCCTTTCTATTTTAGATTGTTAAATAATTCGGGAGGTATTTCACCTAAACCTCCAAAATTTCTTCCGCCACCTTGAGACATTCTTTTCATCATTCCTGTCATCATTTTATGTTGTTTTAGAAGCTTGTTTACTAAAGCGATGTCGGTTCCTGAACCATTCGCTATTCTTTTTTTTCTCGATCCATCAATAATTTTTGGGTTGTCTCTTTCTTTAGGAGTCATTGATAAAATAACCGCTTCTTGTTTTCCAAGAAGACTCTCGTCAATATCAGCCTCATCTATTTGTTTTTTAATTTTTGAAATCCCAGGAATCATTCCTAAAACTTTTCCCATGCCACCAATTTTTTTCATTTGTCTAATCTGTTTTAAATAATCATTAAAAGTAAATTGTCCTTTTTTAAAATTCTCTTCTAGTTCTTCAACTTCTTCTTTTTTTAAATTTTCAGATACTTTTTCAACAAGAGAAACAACATCTCCCATTCCTAAAATTCTGTTTGCAATTCTTTCTGGATGGAATATTTCAAAATCATCAATTTTTTCACCAACTCCTAAAAATTTAATTGGACAATTGGCAACAGACTTCATGCTAAGGGCGGCACCACCTTTTCCATCTCCATCTATTCTTGTTAATATTATTCCTGTTAAATCGACTGTTTTTTTAAATTCACTAGCGATATTTACGGCGTCTTGTCCTGTTAAAGAGTCAGCAACTAAAAAAGTTTCGATTGGATTAATTATTTTTTTAAGATTATTTAATTCACTCATCATCACGCTATCAATTTGTGTTCGTCCCGCAGTATCAAAAATAATTACATCAGAGCCAGATAAGGAAGCGGCCGCTAAAGTTCTTTGAGTAATTTCTATTGGAAGTTGTCCTTCTATAATTGGAATTGTTTGAATATTATTTTGACTACCTAATAACTCTAATTGTTTTTGAGCTGCTGGACGGTAAACGTCTAAGCTCGATAACATTACTTTTTTATTAAAATTCTTTTCAATAAATTTTGCAATCTTTGCTGAAGTTGTTGTTTTTCCTGAGCCTTGCAAACCAACAACTAATATTTTTGCTGGCGGAACTGTATTAAGATTAATTTCTGATTTTTCGCTACCTAAAATTTTAACAAGTTCATCGTATACAATTTTAACAAGTAACTGTCCTGGAGTTATAGATTTTAAAACTTCTTGCCCGATTGCTTTTGGTTTAACATTTGCAATAAATTCTTTAGCAACAGAAAGAGCAACGTCGGACTCAAGAAGAGCCTGGCGGATCTTTCGCAATCCTTCATCAACCTGTTTTTCATCTAATTGAGTGCTTTTATTAAAAAAAGAAAAGGCAGACTCAATTTTACTTGTTAAATTTTCAAACATTTTTTTTCTCCAGCAGCAATCGCACTAGTGGGCGAATATCGCTGACTAGTGTTGATCTCCTTCATTAGAAGGACACCACAAAACCTGCTTATTTTTGTGGAAAATTTTCTTAAAAGTATATTTTACTATTTTAAAAGTCAATAATTGAGAATATTTGTAAGATACAACAATAAAATAGATGATCGAAATACAAGCTTATAAAATGGATGGCCTAGGCAATGACTTTATCATCATTGATAGAAGAAAAGATAAAATCGATCTNTCAAAACAACAAATTATAAATATTGCAGACAGAAAAAAAGCTGCGGGTTGTGACCAAATTATTATTATAGACAAAGATAAAGAAAAAAAAACAAACGCTAAAATAACCTTTTATAATTCTGACGGCGGAGAAACGGGTGCATGCGGCAACGGTTCAAGATGTATTTCATATTTTTTAATGAGTGAGAAAAAATTAAATAAATCTAAAATAAATACCGAAAGTGGAATTCTAAAAGCAAAACTTGTTGGAAAAACTGAAGTATCTGTTGACATGGGAATTCCAAATTTTGATTGGCAAAAAATTCCTTTGGTAAAAAAAATGGACAACACAAAAGTTAAAATTAAAACTAAACATTTTGGAGTTTTATCAGGATATACTTTAAGCGTTGGCAATCCTCATGTTATTTTTTTTAAAGATATAACATTTGAATTACTTAAAAAAATTGGACCTCAAATTGAACATCACGAATTTTTTCCAGAAAGAAGCAACGTCACATTTGCTAAAATAATGAATAAACAAAATATTGCNGTAAAAGTTTGGGAAAGAGGAGCTGGTTTGACGCTTGCGTGCGGTACAGCTGCTTGCGCCACAGCTGTGGCTGCAAGTAAATTAGGTCTGACTGGAAAAAAAGTTAATATTCATTTTAAAAATGGAACGCTTCATATTGAATGGGCTAAAGACAAACATATTATTATGACAGGATCTGTCTCAAATATTAAAAATATCAGTCTTAAAATATAATTCTTAATGAATTTTTTTAAAAAACTTCAAGACAGTCTAAAAAAAACTTCAGAAAAATTCACAAAAGGAATTGACGAAATTTTTAATAAATCCAAACCACAAGTAGAAATTCTTCAAGATATAGAAGATATTCTAATTCAGGCAGATGTTGGTATTGGTTTTGTAGAAGAATTTAGAAAAAATATAGCCAATAAAAAATACAGCAAAGAAGAATTAACAAANGAAAATTTTTTTCATGNTATTGCTAAAGAAATAGAAGAAATTTTAATACCTCTACAAAAAGATTTTTTTACGAAAAAGCATAACAAACCCACAGTGGTATTAGTTTGTGGAGTTAATGGAGTTGGTAAAACAACAACTATTGGCAAATTATGTAAAAAACTCAAGGTCCAAGGAAATAAAGTTATTGTTGGAGCTGGTGATACTTTTAGAGCTGCAGCAATTGATCAATTAGAACTTTGGTGTAAAAAAATTAATGTAGAAATAATAAAATCAGATATTGGCTCAGATCCAGCCTCTGTTGCATTTAAAAGTTTTGAATATGCAAGACAAAACAATGCTGATTACTGTGTAATTGATACGGCAGGACGACTTCAAAACAAAAAGAACTTAATGGAAGAATTCTCAAAAATTATTAGAGTTTTAAAAAAAATTGATGCAGACGCTCCTCATGAAACTATTTTAGTCCTTGATGCAACCACAGGACAGAATGCAATTAATCAAATTGAAGAATTTAAAAAAATTACACCTATCTCTGGAATTATTATGACTAAATTAGATGGAACTGCAAAGGGAGGTATTCTGGTTGCTATTGCAAAACAATTTCAAATTCCAATCTATGCAATTGGCATAGGTGAAAAAGAAGAAGATTTAGACAACTTTATTGCAAAAGACTTTGTGCAAGCCTTTATTAAAAACTAATTTAAAGTTTTTATAAATTTCTGTAATTCTAACTTAAGCTCGGAATTATAAGTCATCATATGACGATCAAATTGTGGGAAGTATCCATATTTTTTTGACTGAACTTCATCAAACAATTTTTTTCCCATAGCAATAGGTATTATTATATCTGCTCCGCCATGCATTATAAGAATTGGTGAATTAATATTTTTAATTTTTTTTAAACTTAAATATTTATCTTTTAATATTAGATCTACAGGTAAATAAGGATAATAAATCTTGGCGGCATCAACGATAGAAGTGTAGGGAGACTCTAAAATAATTCCTGCAAATTTTTGATTTTGAGCAACTTCAACTGCAACGCCTGTGCCTAAAGATTCTCCATATAAAATAATTTTATTCTTTGAAATATTATTCTTTTGTAACCATTCTAAAGCACTTCTGGCATCACTATATAAGCCCTGTTCTGTTGGACTTCCTTTGTTACCACTAAATCCTCGCCAAGAAATAATTAAATAATTNAAATTTAAATTTTTAAATTCATTTAACTTATAAATTCTNTTTTCNAATCCNCCGGCATTTCCATGAAAAAATAAAACGGTATATTTATTCTTGGGGTTATTATAAAACCACGCTTTTAAGGTAATGTTCTCTGTTGAAGGGACAGATATTTCCTTGATTTCTAAGTTTAATTTCTCGCCACGCAAATTATTATTTTGCCCGGGAAGATATAAAAAATTTCTCTGAAAAATGTACATATATGTACAAACGCAAGCATAAAGAATGGTTAAAGATAAAAAGACGTATAAAAAAACTTGTCTTAATTTCATTATCTGCTGAGTGCTTTGATAAACAAATATAAAGCACTATGATCTAGATTAGCTCTTCCAGATTTTACTGTCTTTGCGTAAAGTTCTTGTACTTTTTTTGCAATTGGCAAATTAAGTTTATATTTTTTCGCAGTTGCAATTATATTATTCATGTCTTTTAGTTGGGTAGATGCTTTGCCACCAGGTTTAAAATTCTTAGTTAATATTCTTAANCCATGGTTTTNAAGAATTGGGCCTCCTGCNAACCCACGTAACATAATTTCTCTTACAGCTTTAGGGTCTGCTCCTGCTGCTTCTGCTAAAATTAAAGCCTCAGATACAGCTCCAATGCTGATTCCAACTATTGTTTGGTTTGCTAATTTTGCAACTTGGCCACAACCAGTTTTTCCAACGTAGATTGCTGTTCCCATACTTTTAAATAATGGCAGAATAGTATTAAACATTTTTTTTTCTCCACCCACCATGATCGCAAGTGTTCCCTTTTCTGCTCCTATCGTACCGCCAGAAACAGGCGCGTCTAAAAAAATTGCTCTTTTCTTTTTTAAAGCTTTGCCAATTTCTAATGCTGTATTTTGAGTTGTTGAACTCATATCAATTACAATCTGCCCTTTTTTTAAATATGGATGAATTTTCTTTATAAGAATTGCTTTGCAAACATCATCATTTGCAAGCATTGAAATGATTACTTTGGAATTTTCTACTAAATCTTTTATATCTTTAAAAATTTTCGCTCCTTTTTTTTGAAGCTCTAAAGTTTTTCCTGAAGTTCTATTCCAAACGTTTAATTTAAATTTTTTAGATAAAATGTTTTTTGCCATAGGCAACCCCATTAAACCTGTGCCAATAAAGCCTACTGTTTTGATTGAACTACTCATTTAATTTTAAATAAATTTTTATTAGCTAAAATTATACCTGCTAATACAAATAAACCACCAAACCAATGAAAGCTTTGCAATTTTTCATTAAATAAAAAATAGCCATATAATGCACTATAAATTGGCATCAAATAAATCACTAATCCAGTTATGGAGGCACCAACGAATTTTTG
>JGI25917J50250_1000456_pt1 | contig 11303 bp, 9 predicted proteins | sample LauGreSBDMM110SN_4_FD_50250 | JGI IMG/M metagenome (IMG submission 50250) | reverse complement strand
AATGAAGCGAAAACCATTTTTATAGATCTAAAAAGGTACATCATTAATCCTGCAATCATTAAAATGGCAAAAATCAGTGATTCTATCAAATTGTCTATCAAATAGGAAGTTCCTTTTTGAAAAACCAAAGCTTTTCCTGTCAAAGTAACTTCATAACGATCATTAGGAAAAATTTCATTTATTTTTTTTCTTAATTTACCTTCTACTTTTGCCATTTCTTCGGTACCTATATCCTTCATAAAAGTAGTAATTCTAGCATATTGACCTGTAGAATCGACATAACTTTTCATCAAATTTTCTTTGGTGTTTTTGGTCGCATTTTTGGCATAAGACAAAATAAACGCTTGTTCTTGATTGGTTGGCAATTCATAAAAAGCTGGATTTCCATTGTAAAAAGCTTGTTTNGAATATTTTACTAAATTCACAACCGAAACGGGTTTAGACAATTCTGGAATTTGAGCAATAGTNGCTTGCAATTCGTCCATTTTTTTCATGGTCGATAGTTTCAAAACACCTTTTTTGCGTTTTGTATCAATCATAATTTCCAACGGCATTACTCCATTAAACTCCTTTTCATAAAACAATATATCTTTGAAAAACGATGCTGATTTAGGCATTTCGCCAATCAAACTACCAGAAACTTTCATCTGTGCAATGCCAATAATACTGATAATTAACATTAATCCATAAATGGAATAAATCATCTTCCTTTTGAATTTTACTTTGTTTTCAACCCAATTCAACAATGAAGAGATATACGTTTTATTCAAGTGATCTAAGTGTTTTTCTTTCGGAATTGACATAAAACTATAAACAATAGGAACAACAAGCAAGGTCAACAAATAGACTGTAATTACATTGAGTGATGTCACCAATCCAAATTCAAATAACAAATCGTTGCCTGTAATCATAAAAGTAGCGAAACCAGCGGCCGTTGTTAAATTGGTCATCAAAGTCGAAACACCAATTTTCGAAATTACACGTTGTAATGCTTTCGCCTGATTTTGGTGGATTTTGATTTCTTGCTGGTATTTATTTATCAAGAATATGCAATTTGTGATGCCAATAACAATAATTAATGGCGGAATTATAGCGGTTAAAATAGTGATTTTGTAATGAAAAAGGCCTAACGTGCCAAACGACCACATGACGCCAAAAAGCAAGATACAAATGGATATAAAAGTAGCGCGATAAGAACGGAAAAATAAGAAAAAAATCAAAGAAGTAATAAGCAAAGCCGCACCAATAAATAGTCCGATTTCGCCTTTCATGTCTTCGGCATTAATTGTTCTGATATAAGGCATTCCAGAAACTCGTAAATCGATATTGGTCGTTTTTTCAAACTTTTCGATTTTCGGCACAAGATTTTCTACAATAAAAGTCTTTCTCGCCTCGGTATTAACCACTTTTTTATTCAAATAAACCGCTGAGCGAATACTGCCAGATTGTTTATTAAAAAGCAAACCTTCGTAAAAAGGTAAGTTGTTAAAAAGTTCGAATTTAATTTTTTGAAGATAAGCCAAATCCTTTGCTTTAGCAGGATCAATCAAAGGAATAAGTTGAAATTTCTGAGCTATTGTGTCTTTTTGTAGTTTTTTTAAATCATTCAAAGACACGACGAGTTCGACTTCTTTTGCCGATTTCAGGCCCGTCATCAATTCGTTCCACGCCGCAAAAGCTTTAGGTGTAAAAAAAGTTTTGTCTTTAAAACCTATAACAATCAAATTGCCTTCTTCTCCAAATTTTCCTAAAAAATCTTGATATTGTTGGTTAACGATGTGTTTTTTGGGTAGTAAATTAGCTTCCGTATAGGTCATTTCTATATTTTTCCACTGAAGAGATAGAAAAATAGTGAGGATAGCGATGGCAATTAGTATCGTGATTCTATTTTTGAGTATAATTCTGGCAACTTGTTCCCAAAATCCTACTTTTAAAGTTTGCTTCATATTCAAAAAATGATACGCAAAGGTAAAATAAATCTTGAAGTAAATAAACATTTTAGTGGTTACATTTATTGAAAAAATAGCGACAGTTACAGTAGCCAGATTAAATTAATATTACTATTTATTTTGAGTATATAATTTATATATTTGTTTTCTAACTTTACGACTTATAAAAGTTTATTTTCAATAAAAATGAAGCAATTTAAAAACACGATTTTTTACGTCCTCATCACCGGTGGTTTTTCTTCATTAATTTATTGGATTTTATCAAAAGGAAAATTGCAAGAGTCTGGAAGAAACATCAAGGTCAATATAATTGAAAAAGACCAGTGGACCGAATTTTCAAGTTCTTTTTTGAAAAGTCTTCAAGAACCATTGGCAATTTTATTACTTCAAATCATAACCATTATAATTGTAGCCCGCTTTTTTGGGTGGATTTTTAGAAAAATTGGTCAACCCTCTGTAATCGGAGAGATGATTGCCGGAATTGTGCTAGGTCCATCAGTAGTTGGTTTGTATTTTCCTGAATATTTTCATAGTTTATTTCCTGTTGCGTCTTTAGGAAATTTAAAGTTCTTGAGTCAAATCGGACTTATTCTTTTTATGTTTGTTATTGGCATGGAACTTGACCTTAAGGCATTAAAAAATAAGGCGAATGACGCCGTTGTGATTAGTCATGCGAGTATAGTTTTTCCGTTTGCACTTGGTGTCGGATTGGCTTATTTTATATACCACTTATTTGCTCCTCAAGGAGTTCAGTTTATTTCGTTTGCACTGTTTTTAGGTATTGCAATGAGCATAACTGCCTTTCCTGTTTTGGCTAGAATTGTGCAGGAAAGAGGTATTCACAAAACAAAATTAGGTACTATCGTAATTACTTGCGCTGCAGCCGACGACATTACTGCTTGGTGTATTCTGGCAACTGTAATAGCCATCGTAAAAGCAGGTTCGTTCGTAAGTTCTCTTTACGTAATCGGACTGGCCATCACCTACGTTTTTTTAATGCTAAAAGTCGTTCGCCCATTTTTAGGAAGAGTTGGAGAATTGAAAAATTCGCGTCAAAGTTTGAGCAAACCAGTGGTAGCCATTTTTCTTCTTACTTTAATAATATCTGCATATACGACAGAAGTAATAGGTATTCATGCCCTTTTTGGTGCTTTTATGGCAGGAGCGATTATGCCAGACAACGCAAAATTTAGAGGAATAATTATAGAAAAAGTCGAAGATGTATCGGTAATTTTATTGCTTCCTTTGTTTTTTGTTTTTACCGGTCTTCGTACCCAAATCGGATTAATTAACGATATATTTTTATGGAAAGTTACGGGTTTAATAATCCTTGTTGCCGTTGTCGGAAAATTTTTGGGGAGTGCTTTGGCGGCAAAATTTGTTGGTCAAAATTGGCGTGACAGTTTTACTATTGGCGCATTGATGAATACAAGAGGGCTAATGGAGCTCATCGTTTTGAACATTGGTTTAGATTTAAAAGTATTGTCGCCAGAAATTTTCACCATGATGGTCATCATGGCTTTGGTAACAACATTTATGACAGGACCGGCGTTGGATTTGATCAATTTTATTTTCAAAACAAAAGATATTTCTGAAATAGAAGTAATTCAAACCATTAAAAAATATAAAATTTTAATCTCTTTTGGAAATGCCGAAAGAGGAAAATCAATGCTTAGATTGGCCAATAGTTTGGTTAAAAAAGAACAAAAAAAATCATTAATTACAGCCATGCACCTCACGCTGAGCAACGAATTGCACACTTTTGATTTAGAAGAACAAGAACAAAAAAGCTTCAGCCCTATTTTATTAGAATCAGAAAATCTCAACCAAGAAATAGTGACACTCTTTAAAGCTTCCAATGACATCGACACAGATATAGTAGAAATTGCAAACCAAGGCGAATATGATTTATTGTTGGTCGGACTTGGACAATCTATTTTCGAAGGAACTTTGCTCGGGAAAGTTTTGGGCTACACCACCCGAATTATCAATCCAGACCGTTTGATTGACAAATTTATTGGCAAAGAAGGATTGTTTGAAAATTCTCCTTTTGATGAAAGAACACGACAAATTATTGCCAAAAGTAAAATCCCCGTCGGGATGTTAGTTGATAAAAATTTAACCAATTTAGAAAAAGTTTTCATGCCCATTTTCGTCCAAGAAGATGCTTTTTTAATTGATTATGCCCACAAATTAATTCAAAATAACAGTTCAATTGTTACTTTTATTGATCCCAACGGCGCTATCAAAGACAACAAATCTGTGTATGAAAAAATAGACTTGATCGAAAAAGTTGCTCCCAACTTCACCACCATGATGGAAGACAGAACCATTAAAAAAGAGTTTTTGTCGCAACAAGACATTATGATTATCAGTCTTGAAAGTTGGAAAAAATTAGTCAATTCGCAAAGCACTTGGCTTATTAATATTCCTTCTGTATTGATTATAAAAAACTAAAACCTGCAATTTAAACCACACATTTCTAAAAATTTAAAAAACATGACAACATTACAAAAAGGCGACAAAGCACCTGATTTTTCGGGATTTGACCAAGACAATAAATTCCATCAATTGGCAGATTACAAAGGTAAAAAACTAGTAGTTTTCTTCTATCCAAAAGCAAATACGCCTGGCTGTACTGCCGAAGCATGTGATTTGAGAGATAATTACAGCCGTTTTGAAGCACAAAACTATGCACTTTTGGGAGTTAGTGCAGACAGTCAAAGTGCACAAAAAAAGTTTAAAGACAAATTTTCTTTTCAATACCCACTTATTGCCGATGAAGATAAGTCGGTAATTCAAGCATTTGGCGTTTGGGGACCAAAGAAGTTCATGGGAAAAGAATACGACGGGATCCATAGAACAACTTTTGTCATAGACGAGAATGGCGTTATTGAAAATGTAATTACAGACGTAAAAACCAAAGTGCACGCAGCTCAAATTCTAAAATAATTTAAATTAAATCTAATTTTCTATTCATACAATAAAAATTATTTAAAATATTTGCTTCTTCCACGCGAAAACGTTTTATTTGAACTGACCTATTTTAGGTATCAAATAAAACGTTTTTTTATGAAGACTTATCAAATAAATGAAATTAACGCCATTGTTAAAGGTGAAATAGTTGGCAATTCTACCCAATTCATCATCTCTCCCGAAGAACTAGAGACAGCTACAAGTGAACAGATTACTTTTATCGGAAGTAAAAAATTCGAAAAATTATGGGCAACTTCAAAAGCCAGTGTCGCCATCGTAAATGAAGACATTTCAATAGATCCGGGCGAAAATCGGGCTTTCATAAAAGTAAAAAATGCAGATTTAACAATGTGCCAAGTGGTCGAGCTATTCGCCCCGCCAAGTCCAGTTTTTCATAACCATATTCATCCCAATGCCACAGTTGACCCAAGTGCCATCATTGGCGAAAATGTAAAAATCGGCGCGGGTTGCTACATTGGATTGAATGTAATAATAGGAAATAATTCAATTATCTATCCGAACGTTACGATTTTAGACGATTCAAGCATTGGAAACAATACCACAATTTGGTCGGGTGCGGTGATCCGAGAGCGTTGTTATATAGGCAATAATTGCATCATTCATGTTAATGCGAGTATTGGAGCTGATGGATTTGGATTTAAACCATGTCCGATCAATGGCTTAGTGAAAATGCCGCAAATCGGCAATGTTGTTATAGGAAACAATGTAGAAATTGGTGCTAACTCTTGCGTTGACAGAGGAAAATTCAGTTCCACGGTGTTGGGAGACGGCTGCAAAATTGATAATTTGGTTCAAATAGGACATAATTCTAAGTTAGGAAAATTCTGTATTATGGCAGGAAATTCTGGTTTGGCAGGTTCTGTGACTTTAGGCAATGGCGTAATCATTGGCGGAAGCGCTTCAATAAAAGACCACACCACGATTGGCGATGGAGCCATCGTTGGTGCTGGCTCAGGCGTTACAGGCGACATCGATGCAGGAAAAACTATGCTGGGTTATCCGGCAGTAGAAGCCCGAGATGCACTAAAACAATGGGCAATATTAAAGCGATTGGTAAAAGAATCCTCTGGAAAATAAAAATAATAAGTTGGTATGCGTTTCATATCAACTTTTTGCTTTCCCATTCCGCAAAATGTTCCTCTGAAGTGTTTCGCCATCGTTTCCCGACATTGAGCAATCATCAACAAATCAATTAAAAACTAGAAGCCCTAATGAAAAAAATATCAATCTTTTTTGCTTTACTAATATTTATTAGCTGTAGCAATAACAATGAAAATCGCAATTCTTCGACTGAAACTAGTATTGAATTAGTTACTGGAATTAATATAAGAAGCTCGGAATATTCCGAACCTATACAATTAGGTAATCCAAATATTTTAAATAATAATAAATTCATTGCTTATCCAAATCCGCCCTCTGGAGCATTGAGTTTATTAGCCTATGAAAATATCTCTGATGTTTGGATTACACCAGCGAATGCAGAAAAAATATATCAACAAACGAACTTTAAATCAATTTTAAATTCAGAGTTATATGACCAAGGACTAATAGAATCGAATGCTGAAATCGAATTCTTGAACTTTAGTTCAAAAAATTTAGTATTGAATTTAGAAAACTTAACTTCCGGATATCATAGAGTCTTTGTAAAAATAGACGGAACAATATATTGGGATAATATCTACATTCCTGATAGCAACTTTGAAATTACTGATTTAATAAACTATTGGAATTAAAATCGTTGTAGCAAATAAAATTTAAAAAAAGGCTTCACAAAATTTTTCTCTGAAATGCTCCGCAATTGTCTCCCGACATTGCGGAATCATAAGCCACAAGCACCGGCAAATAAAAGTTGTAATTTAAATTATTCAACTTTATAAGCTGAATTATACCTTTCTTCACTTTTGTCTACTACACTTAATTTACAATTCAGCGAACCATAAAATCGAAACAAAACATGAAATTTGACTTAAAAACATTCTTCACATTTTTTGCACTTCTATTTTCAATTGCTAATCAATCTCAAGTGATAAGCGACTCTTTGTTAATAGACGGGAACTTTAGGACATTTCATTTCAATAAACCCAATAACAATAATCCTAATAAAAATCTTCTATTCATTTTGCATGGTTCAGGTGGAAATGGCATTAAATCTATAAAGGGTACAAACAAGTTAATGGCACAATCTGAAAGCGAAAATCTTTTGTTGGTTTATCCAGATGGGTATAAGAAAAACTGGAATGAGTGCAGAAAAAATGCCCCCGCGGCTGCAAATGTTGAAAATATTGACGAGAATACTTTTTTTTCAAAAATGATAGATTATTGTGTAGAAAAATTTAAAGCAAACCCTAAAAGGGTGTTTATTATAGGCACTTCTGGCGGTGGTCACATGGCTTACAAATTAGCATTTACAATGCCCGAAAAAATTAAAGCAATTACCGCCATAGTGGCCAACATTCCCGATACTTCAAATATGGATTGCATCGAAAAGCTAAAACCTATTCCTGTTATGATTATCAATGGCACCAATGACGCTACAAATCCGTACAATGGAGGAAATGTTAAAAACAAAGGATCAGTTCGTTCTACCGACCAAACATTTCATTATTGGGCGTCATTAGCAGGTTATAGCGGAGATCCAACGATGGAAAGTTTACCCGATACTGATCCTACCGATGGCAAAACAATCGAAAGGTATACTTATAAAGAAAAAACGAAACCAGAAATTGTATTGTTAAAAGTGCTCAATGGAGAACATAACAATCCAAAGGATATAGATGTCTTTGTAGAAAGTTGGCTGTTTTTTAAAAGACAAATCGAATTAAAATAAGGTATTCCAGTACCGTAAGACGTTCCTTTGAAATGTCCGCATTTGCCTTTGCTTCGAAGTTATAAAAACGCACTCCTCAAATATATTTAGAGCTAGTCAATTTATAATTATTGCAATCCCATTTGTAGTTATTGCAATCCCATTTGTAGTTATTGCAATCCCATTTGTAGTTATTGCAATCCCATTTGTAATTATTGTAATCCCATTTGTAGTTATTGCAATCCCATTTGTAATTATTGCAATCCCATTTGTAGTTATTGCAATCCCATTTGTAGTTATTGTAATCACATTTGAATTTATTGCAATCCCATTTGTAGTTATTGCAATCTCATTCGTAATTATTGCAATCCCATTTGTAGTTATTGCAATCCCATTTGTAGTTATTGCAATCCGACTTGTAGTTATTGCAATCCGATTTATAATTATTGCAATCCGACTTACACTTATACCAGTCCGACTTCGACGTATTGTATAAACCTTTACAATACGAAACTGTAAAATGTTATAAAATTGTTTCTCAGCATGGCGATATTATTAATCACTTTCTAAAAAAACTTAAATCCCACGAACGATACTTAAAATAGAACTGATAATATACTGAACACCAATAGCAATTGTTAAAAAACCAACAATTCTCGAAATGGCAACAATACCAGAAGTTCCCAACATTTTAGATAAATAATGCGCACTTTTCAAAATTAAAAAATCACTATCGAAACAGCAAAAATAGCAATGCTACACGCGATGATTTCATTGAATGAATGGTGATCTTGGTAATAAGCAATCAACAGCGACATCGATCCAGGACCAGCAAGCATTGGCATTGCCAGTGGAGTAAGTGCAATATCATTGCGCTTTTGAATTTCGTTTTCGACTTTTTTATTGATCCCTTTGTTTTTATTAAATTTTCCATTCAGCAGCGAAAAACCAGAACTCGCGATGATAATTCCGCCGGTAATGCGCAGTGCATTGATGGTAATTCCAAAAAATGTCAATACATATTGCCCGATGAAAAAAGCAATCAAAAGAATGATAAAAACATCAATTGCAGTCCAAAGTGAAATGCGAGAACGTTCTTTTTTATCGTCAAATTGTGTGAGTCCAACAAAAATTGGAACTGTCCCAATAGGATTTAAAACAGAAAAAAGGGCGAAAAACAAGTAAATGAAGATTTCCATTTTTTTTGTAAAATTAAACTTTTTATACGATTTGAGATTTGAATTTATTGTAAAATTAAAGGTAGCATCAATCCAACGGCAAAAAGTCAAACAAACTAAAACCCAAAACTTAACGTGCAGATGACAATCTTTACAAAAAAATAAATAAATTCGTAGCTTAAAAAAATACAAACTATGGCAGATTTAGAAAAAGGGAGTAAAAAACTCCTTAACGCTTGGGCATTCTACGATTGGGCGAATTCGGTTTATCCGCTGGTTATTTCTTCGGCAATTTTTCCTATTTTTTACGAAGCCTTGTTTTCNAATAACAACCGAATGATCCACGTTTTCGGTATAGATTTTAAAAATTCTGCGCTNATTAGTTTCGTCACTGCATTTGCTTTTTTATTGGTTGCCTTTATGTCGCCTCTTTTGTCTGGCATCGCAGATTATATTGGCAATAAAAAATCGTTCATGCAATTTTTTTGCTACCTCGGAGCATTTTCTTGCATTGGCTTAAACTGGTTTAGTTTAGACAATATTTATATCGGATTATTATTTTACTTCCTTGGATTAATTGGTTTTTGGTCGAGTTTGGTTTTTTATAATTCCTATCTTCCAGACATCGCTTTTGTAGAGCAGCAAGATAAAGTTAGTGCTAAGGGCTATTCGTTGGGCTACATCGGAAGTGTAATTTTGTTGCTACTAAATCTGGCGATGGTGATGATGCCTGATACTTTTGGGATTTCTGGTACAAAAGGCGAAGCCGCAATGAAAGCCATGCGTTATTCCTTTATAATGGTGGGTGTTTGGTGGATAGTTTTTAGCCAATACACCTATTATTTTTTGCCAAAAGGAAATGCCAATCAAACCAAAATCACAAAAGCAATTGTTTTTAATGGTTTCAATGAATTGAAAAAAGTGTGGCATTTGTTGTCTCAAAATGAAACTTTAAAAAAATATTTGGCTGCTTTTTTTGTATATAGTATGGCGGTACAAACCGTTATGTTGATTGCCACTTATTTTGGCGCACAAGAAATCCATTGGGGATCAGACACCGAAAAAACTACTGGTCTAATCATTTGTATTTTGGTTATTCAATTGGTGGCGGTTTTAGGTGCAGTTTTAACTTCGAAAGCATCGGCTAAATTTGGGAATATTAGCGTTTTGATGGTGATAAATTGTTTTTGGATTTTATTGTGCATCGGAGCTTATTTCATCACAATGCCCATTCATTTTTATGCAATGGCAGGATTAGTTGGATTAGTAATGGGCGGAATTCAAGCATTGTCGCGTTCTACTTATTCTAAATTATTGCCAGAAACAGAAGATACTGCTTCGTTTTTTAGTTTTTATGACGTAGCTGAAAAAATCGGAATCGTTATCGGAATGCTGGTTTATGGCATCATTGATCAAATCACCGGAAGTCCAAGATTTGCTATTGTGTTTTTGGGTGTTTTTTTTCTAGTAGGTGTGATTTTACTCAATAGGGTTCCAAGAAAAAAATTGTAGGTTGTTCAAAAAACCTATATATTTGAAAAAATTTTAAATTTTGTTATAATGAAAGTATTAAAAGTTGTTTCGGTATTGTTAGTAATGATAGTTTCTTTATTATCAATTGCTTGTACAACAAACGTAGAGCCAATCGATCCAGCAGTTTTAAATCCTAATATTGATCCAAACGCACCAGTTGAAGGAACTTTCAAGGTAGATTTTGAAGACCAAACCTTTTCAACAATAAGTGCAAGCGCTTTAATTACACCAAATTCAATTACAATTGGTGCACTGAAAGCTTCAACAGGAGAAAATTTCAACATTAATTTAACAGGAGTAACGCTTGGAGAATATTCAACGACAGATCAAGTTTCAATTCTTTATAAAGAAGAAACAGCGGGTGTATTTGGTTATTTAAGCAAAAACACTATCGGTTCTACAGCAACGGTTAATATAACTTCAATCAACAATGCAACAAGAAGAATCAAGGGAACTTTCAAGTTTATCGGCAATTGGAATGACCCAACAAATGCAACGCCTCCAGCTGCCATTCAGTTTACAAATGGCACTTTCGATATACCNTTTACAACCCCCGATGTTTCAGTAAACACGGCAAGTTTTAAGGTCGATATTGATGGTGTACCGTTTGAAGCTACTTCAGTTACGGCGGTCAAATCGTATTCTTTCGATCCAATAACAAATGAGCCAGTTTTAGACCCAAATACAAATCAACAAATATTTTCTTACTCAATAATTGGAACTTACAATCAATCATCATTGGTGTCTTTAAGTATTTTCGAATCTACAGAAATCAGTTCACATGATATGCCTGGAAATGGAGCGCAAATCCAATACATGCCTAATCTACTCGACCCGATA
>JGI25917J50250_1000454_pt1 | contig 11317 bp, 7 predicted proteins | sample LauGreSBDMM110SN_4_FD_50250 | JGI IMG/M metagenome (IMG submission 50250) | reverse complement strand
CTTCCAACTCATTGTTTTTTTGAATATCCTTTACGTGCGGATTGTTTGCCCAGAACAATTTGATTAATTTGTCCAATTGAACTTGCGGAGATTCTTTTGATTGATAGCGAGGTCGCTCTTCTCTTTTTTTGTAATTTGACGGTTCTAAATTTTCAGGTTCTTTTTTGATGGATGACATAGTTATATATATTACAATACATATTTTTATATTATAATCAATTTTTAATTAAAATATCAAATCTCTTTGTTTGCGTTGATATTTTAAATTAGCTTGCGAATTGCAATAATTTTGCATTTATTTCTTATGCTTTCTTGTAAACTTTTTCTTATGCACTTTTTTGTGCTTTCTTGTGCGTTTTCCGCCTTTCTTATTTCCATGTTTTTTGTATGTTTTATTTGCTCGTTTTACACATCTAGTATTTCTTTTCTTTTTCTTTCCACCGCTAGCACCAACCGCTATAGCGCCAAATTTATTAGCTTGACCAAATGAATCTCTTGGTCCTTGATCCAACGTTCTGTAATCAAATGGTTTTTGTTGCATTGGTTTTGCGGTAATGCCTTCGGCTTGGTCATTTTCAACTTCAACAGGTATGGATTCACTGGTTGGCGTCGGAGCAAGTCCTTCGCCAGTTCCCTCGCCGCCTTCGCCGGGTTGGCCAGTTCTATCCGCAATAATTTTTTGACCAGTTTCTATCAAGAAATTTCTGGCTTTAAAAATCAACATTTTTCTGTTAACGTATTCACCTGTGCTTAATGGTTCATTAAATATTTGTTTTGGATTAACGGTTGCAATGTAATCTATAAAAATAGGACTTTCTAATATTCTAAGTCCAATTGTTTTTTCTTCATCTGATTGAAGTACGCGTCCAGATGACATATAACTTATTGTGCTACTCAAATTTGATATTGGAAAATATTCGGATTCAGTCAATCCTAATGCCTCGTAACATTTTTGATGTCCATCGTCATCAATATTTGCTGTAAAAAACAATTGTTTTAACCCCATTCCAATTATATATGCTTTAATCTTGTTTTCTTTACTGTTATTTTCATTTGCATACGACAATGCTAGCCGTTGTTGACATTTCTTTAATAATTTAAAGTATTTAATACAAAATTCATATTCCAATGATTCTTCTATATCGTCATTCTGAGCAAAGGACAAATAAGCGTCACCCATTATGTATATGGGTAAAGATGGGTGAAAGCAAATAGAATTGTCCATTAAAACATCTTGAATTTCTTGGACTTCTTCGCTGGATAATGAATCTTTTTCGGATGAACCTCCTACTAGTTCTTCTTCTTGTTGAGGTTCTGGCAACAACAATCTTGGATTTACGTTTCTTGCAATTTCATCAAAAGTTGACCCATTTTGTTGCGTAGGTCTTAAATCACCAATGATTGTTCCCTCACTATCTCTCGAATAGTCTTCATCATTAACTTGTTCTCTCCCGGCTTGAGATTGTTCTATAGACGCTAAATATTCTTGCAAATTGTCTGGGTTCATTATAAATATTCTCCCCATTTGACCCATTAAATATCCTGACAGTCCGCGCGTAAAAGCAGAGCTAATTTCGCTAGTATATGAAATGGCGCTTGAAACACCTTGAACATTTGCAACATTTCTAGAAAAATTTCTTAATAAATGAAACGATTCAGCTGATGCAATATTGTGCGCTAAATGCATATTTAGTAGAGGACCTATTGCCTCCCTTGGGTTTTGCTGTATAATAAAAGTATTCATGGGTATTGCTGGATCACCCCGCTGAGCACCCGGATTGGCAACTGGACCTATTGTTATAGCATTTGCAATTTTAATTGGGGCTCCGCCTTGTTGAATGGGTTCTCCAAGGTTTTCGGCGGAATCTACATTTACAACTGCAAAGTTATCTTGAGGCGTTTCAGTAATATCAATGTCTATACTATTGACAAGACCCGCTTGGTCGGTTACCACTTTTTGATTTTCATCTATAACGTTAACTTCTGAAATAAACGGATAATAGTTTAATCCAGCTTTTAAGTTATTTCCTTTTGGTTGGGCAGAAAAAAGAGTACCTCGTGGTATTATTGTTTTTTTAATAAATTCAGTTATAATTTGATCAACTGATTTTCCAGCCTGAGTTAAACTTGGTGGGGTTGGACAACAATTCAACAATATTTCAACGCAAAATGATTGAACTACGTTTGTAAATTTTTGTCTGTTCACTACAGCGTTGTTTGTTGAAGGAGTTTGAGCCGCATAAATTGTTTGTATTTCCGGCAATTTTACATATAAATTTCCATAAACTTCTGCAATAGATTTTTTACAATTTTCGTCTAAATTTTGCAAATTATACAAGAAAAGATTTTTATCATTTCTGTAACTAGTACCCGCTACAGCATCAATCAATCTTTCGTAATATCTTTGTCCTTGAGTAATATCCCAAGTCCACGTTTCAGCTGCTTTATACGCAGGCTGCGCTCTTAATTTGTTTACAGCACTAGTTACGTCAAATTTTGTATCAGCTGTTCCGGAAGCACTAGCTGGACCAATATACATAGTTAACATATTTTCAACAGTTCTACATTTTGCCATAAATTCATTATACTCAACTATACACTGTTTTTTTACCTGAATATCTCCAGATCCAACATTATTTAATTTTGTTAAAAAAGCCGGAACCGCGAACGCGTTTATATCTGCACGAAAAGTTTCAATATTCGGAAATATTACTTTTAAGTAACAATGTTGCATCGCTTTTGTAAATATTCTTCTAGTTGCATTTAGAACCATGGTACTAGCAAAATGGGTTGATTGGTTGGCTATTGTATTGTTAATGGATGTGTTTAAGCTTGCACAAGTTGCACTTATTTCACTGGAAACGTCGCATTGTGGGACAAAGGTATAAATATCTCTATTATATGAATCAATGTAATCCATATATTTTTGTTTTATTTTTTGAACTTCTCCGTTTTCGGCTGCTTTTGTTTTAATATCATCAAATAATTCACTTGTTCTGATTGTGTCCTGTTTTTCATTTAAAACCTTGTAAGAATACGCGCTTTGACTATCCCCGTGAGTGAATATAACGTTAACACCCATTAATAATGCAAACGCCATTGCTATTCTATCATGTGTTACAAAATAAATGTCTAAGAATTGTTTTTGGACATTTTCAACAACTGGTGTGGTTCCATATGTTTTAAGATTTCTATTTTTAAGAACAAGACATAATAAAACTTGCAACCAATCTCCCGAACGTTTCTGTAAAAAATTTGTATTCATTGAAAATGTATTTTTATCAATTTCCTTCGGAGACTTAGCTTTTGATTGCGCAAAGAATGATAAAACTCCCTGTAATAATTTTGCCAATGAACCAATGCTATTTGCTTTTCCACTATTTTCAATTGGCTGCGTTGACATATTTTTTTCTGGGTCTACAATTTTAACGTTTGTAATAAATGTTTTTGATTTTGATTTTTTATCTAGATATAATTCAGATAATTCATAGTTATATTTTGTAAAAAAATTTTCATATGGATTTGTTGAATTGGATACCCAATTATATAAGTAGTTAACATTAGATAGACTTGACCCAGCACCTTCCATTTGAACGGCTGATGGAATGCACGAAACTAAGGTGTGAGGCGTATTTGCAGTAGGACGAAACATTTTATCATCATATCGCGTTTTTCCGGCGGGGTCATTTTCCAATTCTGAAGTATATACATAATACAACGTTTTTTGACTATTATCAGTGGCTTGTCTGTGTTTTTCCTTTGCCTCGCCATTTGTCATTATTGTATTAAAACTTACCGCAGCAAAATCAATTACAAAAACTGAATTGTTTGCAATGTCTAAATCCTGTGTAAATTTTTTTGCTCCAACATAAGTGTCTGACCAAATTTTTTTTGCTTTGCCACCAAGCGTTGGTTTGGATATGTTTAATAAATCTTTTACTTGGCACCTTCTAACGTGATAAGATTGATCCCTAACAGTTACTATTGTTGCAGGTTGTTTCCCAAAGTCAAAAAACCAAGGGTTTTTTTTGTCTCCTGTTGACGTTGGTTCAATTATAGGCGTGTATTTTTGAATTGGAACTCCATCAACGCTTGCAACGACGCTTGAAAGTATTTCAGGTTCAAAAGGAGCCAAAGCATCAGCATTTGTTGGTAAGCTTTCGTTGTAATAATTAATATTCTTTTGGATGTCAGTTCTAATGGAACCAAATTTTTCGTGAAAATCGTGTCTAGAATCTCCAATAGATGCATTTGCTAATATTTTTCCATTGGCTGGCGTATCTAAAGGCCCTGCTGATGGATCTGGTGATGGGGTTGCACTAGATTTACCTCTTGCTTTTGACGCCTTTGCTAGTACTGGTTGTGCTTGCGGAAGTACGCTTCTTGCTGGTGGTGGGGGTGTGCTTTTTTGCGCTGTTCGTCGTTTTTGCATAAATTATCTACTATTATAGTATATTTTTATTATAAATTCATAATTAAACCCTCATATAAATCCTTTTTTGTTTTTTTGCTTAAATTATTTCCTAGTCCCATTCTTTGAGAAAGCTCAACCAACTCTTCCAACTTATATGCGGTCATTGCCTTTAATGGTTTCTCTACACTTTCCCACTTGAACAACGTATTGCGATATATTTCCACCTGTTCAGAACTCGGGTTCAATTCATAACAGTAGTTACAGGCGGAAGAATCTGTATTATTTATACAGTGTACGACGTGCATCGGCAGTTGATCGTCGCAAACTAGTTCAAAACATTTTCGTTTGTGGATATACATAATATTGATATTATTTGCAACGCAGAGAGCAATAAAGGTCTTCATTCCAATAGTTTGTTTATTTGCCAATTCATCCTCCACGTCTTCTCTAATATTCTTTATCTTCTTTGTTTTTAATTGTTGCTTATTTTTGCGCATATGTTCAATGCACCTAAATTTTTCTTCTTTTTCATTGACAAAACTGGTTGTTCCTGGATATTCATACTTGGAAAATCCATTTTGTATAATAAAATAGCACCAAAAAAGCTGGTCCTTCTCTCCTGGATAAAAAAATCTTTCCTGAACCTTCTTTTCAGGTTGTTTTTGTTGTTGCCTTTGAATTGGTTTTGTCTCTACATTATGAAGAGATGAATGCTTTGCAATGAGTTTGCTTGTTAACATATAATCTTGTAATTCATTTACTACATGATTATAATCATTTTTTTCCTGATTGTTTGATTTTAAAGTTGCAGTTGGTGCGCTATGCATATTTATTTTTTCCTGAATTGTCTTTATTATCTTTCGTAAAGTATATATTCTTAAAATCTTCCTTTTGCTTTTCAAGAAAGTTCAAGTTGACTTCTTGCGCATTTACGTAGTCAATATACGTTTTCAAGCTGTCAATCATTGTGCCCGGTAACTCGGTTAAATTAATAAACGTACCATATTTGTTCTCATTTAAAATAACAGTTTCGTCTTTGCTAAGAATCCGCAATATTTCCACTTGATTAAACTTTGGCATAGATTCAATCTTTTCGCGAATTGAATTTAATTCATTGGACTCGTATGACGACTCTGCTAACATTGTTTTATATGATTAAAAAAATATTTTTAAGCTTGTTTGAAGTATTTAAATTAATTTTTATTTTTTTATTAGACGTAGCAAATAAGTTTTTCACCGTTGTAACGCATCTCCCAAAAATCGCCTTCTTCATAATGGTCATTGATCCAACAACGACCTTTTAAAACATTAATAACAACAAATTTTTTGTTTGGAAGCTTGAACCAAGTGCAACCAGCCTTTAAATCCCCAATAGGGTCATAGTTCAATTGTTTTATCTTTGGCCGCCCTCGCAACATAGTGTATCGGAAATCATTGCGAGGAATGCGGTGAATGTGAATAAATTTTCCTCGGCGCCAACAAGCCTCTCCTGTAAATTCTTTAACAATGTCAACAATATATGCAGGCAAAACAATTCTTAGGACGTGCGTCATTTATTGTGCGTTTTAATTTGATTGCCTTTTATAATTCCGATTAATCCATTTTCAATTTTTTTCTAATCGTCTTCAATAACTAATTTTGGCTTTGACATCTCCTTATTCATCCCCACGTTAGAATAATCTTTCTTTGGTTCAACCAACTCGGCAATGATGCTAACATATTTGTCATTCAATTCAAAGCGTTGACCAATAACCCTAGCGGTAAATTTAGTTCCTTCTTCAATAGTTGAGAAATACTGAACCATGTAGTGATGGTCTCTTGTAACAAACACAACAATCGGTGAAGGAATCTCATCAGAACTTTCCGCGCGAATACCCGCCTTTGTAATATTCTTTGCAACGCATTGAATCAACATTCCTTCAACAGGACAACAAATCTTGCATTCAAACACGACTTCAAATCCAATATTTGTCCCTTTCACTAATCCACTAGAGTATGTTACAATCTTACATGAACCTATCCTAATAAAACCCTCCACTACACATTTCCCCTCAAAATTATCTATAATATACCGTTCAATAGTCTGCTGAACATTCTTACCAATATTAACTATAGGCAATGATATACTGCGAGTGATTAATGCTCTTGAGTATATATTGTTTTCAATTGATTGCTTCTTTTTGAATTTTGGTTTCTGAACAGCCTCCATGGAATGTATATATTATACATTTATCTTTTTATTTCCATTTCAATTTTATATTTAATAGATTGTTGATACCCAACAATTTATTACTCGTTTTAATTTATGATGTTTTCATGAGAATCGTTTATATTTTTAATTCTTTTTTAGATAACATTGCCGTCTCAAAATCAAAAAACCATAATTTATTGTTCTTTTTAGTTTTATTGTAATACCTAAACAATAATTCTTGCAATGAACACAATTCGGATTGAACCATACCTTTTGTTGTTCCTTGTGTATATTTATCAAATATTTCTTGACCAAGCAACTCTGTTAGAATTGCAATCTTTTTGGGTTTACTTGCTTCATCGCATCTAGCCCCGGTATTTCGCTTTGCCTCCATATCTTTTACCTTAAATACAAAATATCTATTCTTCTGATCTTGACCAATAAAACCAATAAGATTGTTCAACTCAAATTTCATGTAATCCATTTTTGTTACTGTTTCCATGGCAATTTCTCTTTCGTCCTCTGGTTCAGCTTGATGCCATTTTTTATCTTTCAATATCATAACGTGGATTTTGTCTCCAGAAAATAATATCATGCTAGTTAACCGCGAAGTTTTAACAAGTTTTTTGTCAAGATACTTTTTTATATAATAATCAAACGTGTTTTCTTCAAACATATCAAAAGAATATATATATTTTATCAAGTGCAATTTATCGGTGTAATCAAGCATATCAACTATATGTTCAACCAAAAATTCAAGAGCCTCAGGCGACGACATAATTCCGTTTTTAATAAGTTTTCTCATACTTACCCCACAATGTTTATACCAATCGTCGTCTCCTCTCGGAACAACTTCAGCTGTTCTAGCAAACGACATTGTCAAGTCAAAATTTTTCTTCATTTCTTTTACAATATGAGGCTCTTTTTCTCTTGGTTTTTCTTCTTCTCTAACGGTTGGTTCGCGCGTTTTATGTTCAGACACAATTGGTAATAGCAATTCTTTGTCGTCTTTAAAAATGTTTGATTTAATGTCAAATTTAACCATTCTATGTTTAAAGTCCAGAGGAACTGAGCGTTCATAGATAGTTGCATGTGGATTATTAAGTTCACTTGGTTGGAATAAATAGTATTCTCCAACATTTATCAAGTGTCCGGTTCTTCCATACCTATCCATTATGGGTTCATTTGCGTCTTCTATCAACTGCGTTAATGCCGCATATATCTGGACCATTGGATATGGTTTGGGTGTATTTATTTTTTGCATTAGATCACTCTTTTTAAAGAAAAATTTTCCGTCCAATTTATCGCTGAATAGTTTTCTAATTTTTTGCAATATCTTTTCTGAATTCATCATAATAAAAGCTTCATTATAAGTATCCACTTTTGTTTTTGACGAATCGTCAAAGTCTATTTCTTTTTCCGGTTGACATTTATATTCACAATCTGCCATATAATCGCACGCCGCGGAATAAGGAATGTCACCAACTTTAAAATCGTCTATAACCGCGCCATTTGATAAAATCTGTTTTACTTTTTTTGTTGTTTCCTTTTCAATATTTTCCTGAGTAAAATTTGATTGATCGTGATTAATTATGCAATCAACAGATGTCTCTTTCAATAGTCTGCTAACCCTTCCCATCTGAACTGCTTTGTATTCTGCAACTCTGTATACATATAAATCAGCTGCTTCTTCTTCGTTATTTTTCAATATAGTTCCATATATAAATATTAACACATTTCTTTCTTCAAAGTCTAAATCTTTGTGACTGAAATTGCGAACACCTCTACCAACAATTTGTTCAATTCTATTCATATTGTACCATGGGTCAATTATATGAACTTGTCGCAAAAATTTGAAGTCAACGCCTTCGGAACCTGCTTGAGAGATAAGAACTACTTTAATTTTATCACCTTTCTTATTATCATCGTTTGTAATTGCCTTAATCTCAAAATCATTGTTTGGCGATAATCTTGGATCTCCAGTAATCATAATATATCTGGCTGGCGCAAAGCTGTCTCTCTTATTTTTGCGGGGCTGAAACGTTCTTGAATCCACTAATTCTGTTGGAGGCGTTTTGAACAACGATTTGGCGCCATCACCATATCTAGAAAATCCCATTTCTTCTAATGCAAGTGCAACTGGTATTAAACCACCATCAATGTATTGTGAATAAATCAATATAATACCTTCCGCAACATGACCATCATCGGACAAAATGCTCTTGCAAATAGAATTAATCTTTGAACTATAATTTCCAATTTTATTAGGAGCAAAAATTCTCTCGTCTTTGTCAAGCAACCACTTTTTATATTCAAACGACCCCTTTTCGGGTGGATTTTTACTATCAATAAATTCCATGGTTCTTTCCAAACCGCGCTTTCCAGTTAAATCATTTGCATTAATAAATACCTCATGCTCACTAACTATGCTTTTACTTTCAGAATCTCCTCCTCTATATGAAGTTATAGATTTTTTGCTAGAAGGTTTTCTGGTAAGTTTAATAACCTGTTCTTGATCTTCCCGATGAGGTTCCAATGCAGATTCCAATTGTCCTACTCCTGTATATTCCTTTAATTCTGGTACAATAACTGGTTCTTTTTCTTCAACATCAGAATCATCCTCAAAATTTTCAACGATGCGCTCAAGACCTTCCATTGGATAAACAATATTTAGTGCCTCTAACGGTATCTGCAATAAAGTGTAACCAAATGATTCCATGTTTTCAAAACTAGGCATTTCTCTTACAACTCCAGTTTTGGTAGTTGTGCTAATTTTTCTTTTTCTAAGACTATCAATAGCAAATTTGTATCCCATGGCTTGGTACTCGCCAATGTTAGTTAAATAGATAGTTGGTTTTAAAATTTGAATCACGTCGCTGTCCTCTATTTTCTTTCCGTTCATCTGAAATTCTGGGTATTTTACGTCTTCCAAAGTGGAGTTGGGAGAGAAAGTGGATGGATAAACTCTAAAAGGAAATGTATAAGGATTTTCTCCTCTAACAAAAGAAACATACCCAGTCGCCTTTCTTGAAAGCAATTCTTTTCCTTCATCTTCTCCATTTGGACCCTTTTTAAAATTTCCATCCTTATCAAATACGTCTTTAATTTCAATGGTTGCGCGACGATCATTCAAGTTCATCAAATTCAAAAGCCAAATAATTTCCTTATAACTATTATACATTGGTGTGGCAGACAATAACAACAAACGCATATTAGAGGCAGATTTAACCAAATCTTCCAACTGAATGGCCACCTTCTTATTCTTATTTTCTTCCGCAATGCGAATATTATGAATCTCGTCAATTACAATCAATCGGTTGTCAAATTCATATTTTAAATTGCGCGTCATTTTAATGCGTTTGTCTTGCTCATCTCTAAAAGAGCCTTTTACTTCTTTAACCTTTTCAATATAATTGGCAAACTCAATATAACCTAAAAATAAATAAGAAGTGTTTATAATTGCTTTAATTTGGCTAACAACTTTTTCTTTTGTTAAACCCTTCATGTTCATTGGATTAATTTCCTTTATAAACTTATTTCCCGTTGCACCCTTTAAATTCCAAAGTCCGTCCACTAATTTTAATTTTCTCTCGTCAAAAAGCTGAACGCGAAAATTATCTTGAACGTTTGGTGATGCAACAATAATTGTGCGTTTTGAAATACCCATCTGTTTTAAATAATCTCTTTGCTCCTCGCACACGCCAATAGATGTGGCCGTTTTTCCGGATCCTAATCCATGATACAGCAAAAGGCTGTTATAAGGAGTTTGAAATGAGAGAAAATTTCTAACAAAGGCTTGTTGTGGTGCCAATTCAAATTCAGCGTTTGCTAAAAGATCAGCTTGCTCCTTAATATCATAAATTTTACCGTCATAGCGATTATCGTTAAACTCCTTCTTTTCCGCTATTTTAACAATAAAATTTGGGTCATTTAAACTGGGGTACAAATAATCGTCTTCTTCTGGGTGTTTACCTAATTCATTTCTCTCTACTAACTCCTTTTTCAAGAGGAATTTATTGCACGTCTTGTCATATTCATTCCCAGGCGCAGCGCATTTATTTTTTTCATATTCACCTTTTAAAACCTCTTCTGTGCTTAGAGCTACTTCATCGGAAAATTTAAGTTTTTTAACTTGTTTCTGTTTGGAAATTTCTGGGGGTACAAATAATCGTCTTCTTCTGGATGTTTACCTAATTCATTTCTCTCTACTAACTCCTTTTTCAAGAGGAATTTATTGCACGTCTTGTCATATTCATTTCCAAGTGCAGCGCAGTTATTTTTTTCATATTCACCTTTTAAAACCTCTTCTGTGCTTAGAGCTACTTCATCGGAAAATTTAAGTTTTTTAACTTGTTTCTGTTTGGAAATTTCTGTATTTTTTGTTCTTCGTGTTTGCATATTATATATTATGAATATAATCTATATTCTTGTAATACTTTATTTATATTAATAATAATTTGTTTCTTTTCTAAATTATAAGGTCTAATTGACTCTAAACACTCATCAATCGTTTTCCACTCTAGCTTGCTGACCTCGGTCTTTTGAAAATTTTGCAAAGAGTCAACGGTGTCATTCATATACGCCAAATAATATTTATGTTTATACGATTTGTGATTTGAGCCAATAAATATTTCCTCAAAAGGTAACATATTTTCAACAACTGTAATGTCTTTGCTTGAATGTCCAGTTTCCTCTTCAAACTCCCTTAGCGC
>JGI25917J50250_1000453_pt1 | contig 11340 bp, 10 predicted proteins | sample LauGreSBDMM110SN_4_FD_50250 | JGI IMG/M metagenome (IMG submission 50250) | reverse complement strand
TTTTTTTATCTTGAGGTGGTCTACCATAAAGTGAAATGGCAGAGAAAATAATGGAATATAAAAGAATCACTGTCACAACAACCGTAGTCTCAAAAAAATAATCACGTACTAAGCTCAAAACAGGGTCTAACCAGGCCCAGCCTTGCTTAACTTGGTACTCAAGATTGTCTACCCAAACTAATTGAATGGCATGTAAATATTCAAATAAAGCCGTCATGATGAACTCCTCTTATATTCTTTAAATTATAAGTGAATTCCTTATCTAGAAAAGACAAGCCTTTAACAAAAGAGGTAAAATATAGCTTTAAATACAACAAATTATTATGAAAATTACTGTTGTTGGTGCAGGATATGTGGGTTTAGTGGGTGCTGCATGTTTAGCCGAGGTGGGTAATCACGTTTTAGGTCTTGACGTAAATGCAGAAAAAATTCGTATTCTAAAAGAAGGTGGTATTCCTATTCACGAGCCAGGCCTTTTAGAAATTGTTCGTCGTAATGTTGAAAATGGTCGTCTTTCTTTCACCACCAATGTNGAAGAAGCGGTAGGCTTTGGTGAAGTCCAATTCATAGCCGTTGGCACTCCTCCCGATGAAGACGGTTCTGCTGATCTGCAATATGTGACAGAAGCTGCTCGTAATATTGGTCGCTTTATGAATTCAGCCAAGGTGATTGTAGATAAATCAACCGTTCCAATTGGAACAGGTGACATGGTCAAAGCGGCAGTAGCTGAAGAACTAAAGAAAAGAAATCTCGATATTCATTACAGTGTCGTTTCTAACCCAGAATTCTTAAAAGAAGGCGCTGCAGTTGAAGATTTTATGCGGCCTGATCGAATTATCATTGGGACTGAAGACCCAAAAGCGATTGAAGTTATGAAACAAGTTTACGCTCCCTTTCAAAGAAATCACGAAAGGCTTGTGGTCACCAACCTTAGAAGTGCTGAGCTTATTAAATACGCAGCTAATTCAATGTTAGCTACTCGCATTAGTTTTATGAACGAATTGGCTAACTTAGCTGAAATTTTGGGCGCTGATATCGAAATGGTGAGACAAGGTATAGGTTCTGATTCACGTATTGGTTATCACTTTTTATATCCGGGGTGTGGTTATGGCGGTTCATGCTTTCCAAAAGATGTGAAGGCTTTAATCAAAACTGCTAAAGATGTTGCTGGTTTCGATTTGAAATTACTTAAAGCAGTTGAAGAGGTGAATGACCTTCAAAAATTTGTATTGCCTAAAAAAGTTAAAAAGCAATTTGGTGAAGATTTAAAAGGCAAACATTTTGCATTATGGGGTTTGGCTTTTAAACCGAACACCGATGATATGCGAGAAGCTTCAAGTCGTATACTGATTAATGAATTAATCAAAGCAGGAGCCTCGATCACAGCTTACGATCCTGTAGCGATGGATGAAGGAAAGCGTATTTTTAAAGATGAAAAACATTTAACTTTTGCTGATACGCAAGATGAGGCACTTAAAAATGCGGATGCGCTTATCATTGTCACAGAATGGACAGAATTTAGAAGTCCAGATTTTACATTAATTAAATCTTCACTAAAATCTCCCATGATTTTTGATGGTAGAAATCTTTATGATCCAAAAGCTGTTCGAGCACTTGGATTTAATTACTATCCTATTGGACGTTAAATGAAAATCTTGGTGACAGGTGTAGCCGGTTTTATTGGCATGCATTGCGCCAAAAAACTTCTTGATGATGGTCATGAAATTATTGGTATCGATAATCTGAATGACTATTACGATGTGGCTTTAAAAAATGATCGGCTTAAAATATTAGAAAGTTATAAGCATTTTCGTTTTCTAAAGCTTGATATTAAAGACCAAAAAGACGTTCTTAATCTTTTTAAAAAAGAAATACCTCNNCGAGTTCTTCATCTTGCAGCACAAGCAGGCGTGCGTTACTCCATTCAAAATCCGTATGTTTACATTGATTCCAACATACAAGGATTTATTAATATATTAGAAGGTTGTCGCACAATTAAAGCTGAACATCTTGTCTTTGCAAGCAGCTCGAGTGTATATGGTGGAAATGAGAAAGTGCCATTCAGCGAACACGACAATGTCGATCATCCAATAAGTCTCTACGCTGCGACTAAAAAAGCCAATGAACTCATGGCCCATACTTATAGTCATCTTTATCAAATTCCTGCAACAGGTTTACGTTTTTTTACGGTGTATGGTCCATGGGGAAGGCCTGATATGTCACCTATATTATTCACGAAAGCTATTTTAGCTAATGAGCCTATTCAGGTATTTAATCATGGCGATATGATGCGTGACTTTACTTATATTGACGACATCATAGTATCTGTCAAAGAAACATTATTTAAGTCTGCAACACCTAGTACCAATTTTGATTCGAAAAATCCTGATCCAGCTTCAAGTCATGCACCTTATCGTATTTTTAATATCGGCAATAGTCAGCCCCTGCCCTTGATGCACTTCATTGAAACACTTGAGGATGCTTTAGGTAAAAAAGCAATTATGAAAATGACAGATATGCAACCAGGGGATGTCAAAGAAACTTCAGCAGATACGTCGGAACTTAATCGTTGGGTCAATTTCAAACCTAACACCTCCATCAAGGAAGGCGTTAAGCAATTTGTTGACTGGTATAAAACCTACTACTAAGTTATTTCTTTTTAGAAGCCTTATGCGCTTTATGAGCTTTTTTATTAGTCTTAGTTTTAGCTGAAGCTTTAGCTTTTGCAGACGCTTTTGTTTTTGTCGCTAATTTTGTTTCTAAATTTTTCACTTCCATTTGAAGCGCTTTATTTTGATTGATCAGCTCTTCATTTTGAGCTGCCTGATCAGTTAATACGGCCACTTGATTTTGTAATGCTTTAATTTCACTTGCTTGACCGGTAATTTTATCTTGTGCATTGTAAGCCACGAATAGTGAGCCTACTACGATAACGCCAGCGACTACATACTGCACAATTGTTTTAGTTTCCATTTAAATTAATGTCCTTTTTGATGTAAATAAACTTCTAGTTAATATTTTATCCTTTTTACGAAAAGACTTTAAGTTATATTTTTAATATTTTCTATAGGTGACATATTAAGTTGGTTATTACTCAACCGTGACAGACTTTGCTAGGTTACGAGGTTTATCTACATCTGTACCTTTAATAAGTGCGACATGATAAGCCAATAACTGAACTGGAATAGAGTGAATAATCGGAGACAATACGCCAGTATGTCTTGGCGTTCTGATCACTCGAACACCAGGACTTTCCGAAAAATGACTGTCAGCATCTGCGAACACAAAAATTTCACCGCCACGCGCTTTGACTTCCTGCATATTAGATTTTACTTTTTCGAGTAAATTGTCGTTTGGTGCAATCACTACGACTGGCATATCATGATCCACCAAGGCTAAGGGTCCATGCTTTAATTCGCCTGCAGGATAAGCTTCTGCATGAATATATGAAATCTCTTTTAATTTCAGCGCTCCTTCCATAGCAATCGGGTAATGAATACCTCGACCCAGGAATAGTGCATGGTGTTTATCAGCAAATAACTTTGCCCACTCTTTAATTTGCGGTTCTAAGTTAAGCGCTTGTTGGATGCTACCTGGTAAATGTCTTAAACTTTCTAGATAATTTTTTTCTTCTGTCTTGTTAATAAGCTTTTTAAAAGTAGCAATCGCCACAGCTAAACTAAAAAGGGATACCAGTTGTGTTGTAAAAGCTTTAGTAGATGCTACGCCAATTTCTGCACCTGCCCTTGTATATAGAATAAGTTTTGATGCACGCGCAATCGTACTTTCCTGCACATTACAAATTGCTAAACTTAAATGCTGACCTAAAGACTGGGCATGCTTTAAAGCTTCCATCGTATCTAAAGTTTCGCCCGACTGAGAAATAGTGAGGATCAATTGGTTAGCATTAGGTACTGAGTCGCGATACCGATATTCGCTTGAGATTTCTACCGTGGTTGGTATTTTTGCAATACTTTCTAACCAATACTTAGCCGTGACTCCCGCGTAATAACTTGTCCCTGCCGCCAAAATTAAAATACTATCTATTTTAGAAAATACGTCCTTTGCGTCTTGCCCAAACAAGCTTACGTCAAAATGACCTTGATCAATGATGGCTTCAATCGTATCGGTCAAAGCGCGAGGTTGCTCATAAATTTCTTTTTGCATAAAGTGATCATATGGGCCTAATTCCATGGAGGATAAAGTTACTTCACTAATATGTGTTTTACGTGTAATCACCTTTTTATCTTTACCAAAAATTTGAATCCCATCTTTTTTAACTTGAACAATATCACCGTCTTCAAGATAGATTACCTTTCTAGTGACGGCTAAAAGCGCTGAAATATCTGATGCAATGAAATTTTGTGTATCTCCTAATCCGATGATAAGAGGGCAGCCTAGACGTGCACAAATCATTTCATCAGGATTTTTAAGCGAGATCACAGCAATTGCAAATGCACCCCTTAATTCTTCACCCAGCATTTGAGTTGCTTCAAGAAGAGTTTTATTTTTATGTTTGATAAAATAATGAATGAGATGTGCAATGACTTCCGTATCTGTTTGTGATTCAAAGTGGTAACCTAATTTTTTAAGGTGCTCTCGTTTTTCTTCATAATTTTCAATAATCCCATTGTGAACTACTGCAATCTCGCCCTCTGATACATGTGGATGTGCGTTAAGTTCAGTGACGCCGCCATGTGTTGCCCATCTAGTATGACCAATACCTAAAAATCCTTCCAATTTCTGATCTTTAACCATTGCTTCAATCTCAGAAACACGTCCTACGGAACGAACTCGCTCAATGCCATTTCTTACCACTGCAATACCGGAAGAATCATAACCACGATATTCGAGACGACTTAATCCTTCGATTAAATGTGGAACGATATTTTTATTTGAAATTGCACCTACAATGCCGCACATATATTTCTCTCTTTATTTCTTTGTAGGTTTTTTCCAGCCAGAAATGCTGGTTTGTTTTCCACGTGACACGGTGAGATCTCCTGGTGGAGCATCTTTAGTAATCGTCGATCCTGCTGCAATCGTAGCGCCCTTACCAATTTTAACGGGTGCTACTAATGCTGTATTTGATCCTATAAAAACATCATCCTCAATAGTAGTCGGATGTTTATTTGCACCATCATAATTGCATGTAATAGTTCCGGCACCTATGTTGACTGATTTGCCTACAAGGCTATCGCCGACATAGCTTAAGTGATTGATGTTGGTGTGATCGTTCACTTCACTATTTTTAATTTCTACAAAATTACCAATGTGCACATGATTTTGAAGCTGGGTACCAGGTCTTAATCTTGCAAAGGGTCCAATACGACAATGGCTCCCCACTTTACTTTCAACAATATGTGAATAGGGTTCGATCGAGGAATGGTCACCAATGACGCTATCTTTGATATGCGAATACGCTGCAACTTTCACATGACTACCCAAAACGACCTTGCCTTCAAAAATACAACCTACATCAATCGTCACATCTTGTCCTGCTGTGACTTCGCCACGGATATCAATTCGGCTCGGATCTATTATGGTGACACCCTGTTCCATCAATGTTTTTGCTATCATAAGTTGATAGTTCCTTTCCATGGTTGCTAATTCATATTTCGAATTAATTCCGGTAATGGATGCTTCATTATCCGCAGATTCGCTTAATACTTCAATGTTATCTTCAATGGACAGCCCTACAATATCTGTCAAATAATATTCTTTTTGAGCGTTCTTATTGGTCAGTCTTGTAAGCCAATTTTTTAAGAGATGGTTGGGGGCGCACATAATGCCTGTATTAATTTCTTTAATATTTTTTTGTGATTCATCACAATCTTTTTCTTCTACAATTTTTTGTATTTGGCCGTCTTTTCTTACAATTCTACCGTAGCCTTTTGGATCCTCTTTTAAGTAAGTTAAAACAGCTAAATTTTTTTTGCCTTTTATAATTAGGCGTTCAATCGTTTTTTGATCAATTAAAGGTACATCACCATATAAAATGAGCGTATTACCCCCGTCATTGATTAAAGGAACAGCTTGTTGCAAAGCATGGCCTGTGCCTAATTGTTCTTTTTGCTCTACCCATTGAATATCGGGCGATGGAAATGTTTTTTTGACGAGATCGCCGCCATATCCATAAACCACCACAAGCTCTTTAGGTTTGAATGACATAGAAGCATCAATGACATAACCGAGAAGAGGTTTATGAGCAAGCGGTTGCAAGACTTTGGGTAAATCAGAACGCATCCGCATTCCTTTGCCTGCAGCTAAAATCACAATAGATAAAGACATCTTTGCTATTTTATCGTCTATTTGTGATCAGATGACATAAAAAAAGCAGCTTAAAAGCTGCTTTTAATAGTTTTGTAAGCTTTGTAATTTAATGTTTTTGGCGTAATTTTTGAATCGCTTGAATTTGAGCAATCGCTTCAGCTAATTCAGCTTGCGCTTTTGCATAATCCACATCGGATGATCGATTTTTCATTGCTTCTTCAGCCGCTTTTTTAGCTGCATTTGCTTGCGCCTCATCAAGATCATGACCACGAATCGCTGTATCCGCTAACACTGTCACCACCCCTGGTTGCACTTCTAAAATACCGCCTGAAATATAAATGAGTTGTTCTTCATTTTTATCCGCTAATTTGATGCGCAACGCGCCTGGTTTAATCGATGTAATCATCGGTGCATGATGCGGATAAATACCCACTTCACCCATTTGTGCGGGTGCTGCTATAAATTCAGCTTCTCCTGAAAAAATAGATTCTTCAGCGCTTACTACATCAATATGAACCGTTGCAACCATGTTGTTTTTACCTAATCAATTAAGATAATGTTTTTGCTTTTGCTACAGCTTCTTCGATGCTACCAACCATATAGAACGCTTGTTCTGGTAAATGATCATATTCACCACTCACGATTGCTTTAAAGCCTTTGATCGTATCTTTCAATGTCACATATTTACCAGGAGCGCCTGTAAAGACTTCAGCGACGTGGAATGGTTGTGATAAGAAACGTTGAATTTTACGTGCACGACTCACCGCTAATTTATCTTCCGGAGATAATTCGTCCATACCAAGAATCGCAATAATATCGCGTAATTCTTTATAGCGTTGTAATGTAGATTGCACAGAGCGTGCGACTTGATAATGTTCTTCACCCACTACGAGCGGATCAAGCTGACGTGATGTTGAATCCAATGGGTCCACCGCTGGATAAATACCAAGAGAAGCAATGTCACGAGACAATACAACTGTTGAATCCAAATGTTGGAATGTTGTTGCAGGTGATGGATCAGTCAAGTCATCGGCTGGGACATAAACCGCTTGAATCGAAGTAATCGAACCTGTTTTTGTTGAAGTGATACGCTCTTGTAAGCGCCCCATTTCATCAGCGAGTGTTGGTTGGTATCCTACCGCTGAAGGCATACGTCCAAGAAGTGCTGATACTTCGGTACCTGCGAGCGTGTATCGATAAATATTATCTACGAAGAAAAGAACATCACGACCTTCGTCACGGAATTTTTCAGCCATGGTTAAACCTGAAAGCGCTACGCGTAAACGGTTGCCTGGTGGCTCGTTCATCTGGCCAAACACCATCGCTACTTTAGATTCTTCCATGTCATCTAATTTAATAACGCCTGCATCTGACATTTCATGATAGAAGTCGTTACCTTCGCGAGTTCGTTCACCCACACCTGCGAATACAGATAAACCTGAGTGTTGTTTAGCAATATTGTTAATGAGTTCCAACATGTTCACAGTCTTGCCTACACCGGCACCGCCGAAGAGACCCACTTTACCGCCTTTAGCGAACGGGCAAACTAAGTCAATGACCTTAATACCTGTTTCAAGAAGATCAACAGAAGGTGACAGGTCTTTGAAGTCTGGTGCTTTTTGGTGAATAGAACGGAATTCTTTAGATTTAATTGGGCCTAATTCGTCAATCGGGCGACCAAGCACATCCATGATACGACCTAGAGTGCCTGTACCTACTGGCACATTGATCGCAGCGCCCGTAGATTTAAATGCGGTACCGCGCGCNAGTCCGTCAGAAGAACCCATCGCAATCGTTCTAACAATTCCGTCGCCTAGCTGTTGTTGCACTTCGAGTGTCAATCCTGCTTCAGCTTGTGAGTCTTTGTCATCTATAATTAATGCATCAAATACTTTTGGCATTTGATCGCGAGGAAACTCGACGTCAACCACCGCTCCGATACACTGAACTACTTTTCCGATTTGTTTACTAGCCATTTTTTTATCCTTGAAGACTCTAAATAATTAATTCAATGTTATGCAACCGCAGCTGCACCACCCACAATTTCTGAAATTTCTTTTGTAATTGCCGCTTGACGCGCTTTGTTATAAACCAATTTCAATTCGCCAATTACATTCTTCGCATTATCTGAAGCAGACTTCATTGCAACCATTCGTGCGGATTGTTCTGACGCCATATTTTCTGTGACGCCGTGATAAATCAATGATTCGATATAACGTGTTAATAATTGATCAATCACACTTTGTGCATCCGGCTCATAGATATAATCCCATGGGCCTTCTGGACTTCCGATTTTTTCACCTGAGAGTGGTAACAATTGATCCACAACAGGGTCTTGTTTCATCGTATTAATAAATTTGGTATAGCAAATAAAGAGCTGATCAACTTCACCATTTACATATGCATCTAACATTACTTTGATTGCACCAATTAGTTTTTCAACATGCGGCGTATCACCTAAACCTGTGATGTGTGATTTCACATTCGCGTTAATACGCGTCATGAAACCTAAACCTTTATTACCTAATGCACTCACGTGTACCTTTTTACCTTGTGATTCCCATTGTTTCATCTGATTGACAGACATTCTTAAAACGTTGGTATTAAGGCCACCACATAAACCTTTATCTGAAGTGACTACAATCAAACCAATATTTTTTACTTGGTCTTTTTTCACGAGAAATGGATGTTTATACTCAGATTGGGCGTAAGACAAATGTGCTGCCACGTTTCTGATTTTCTCAGCATAAGGTCGAGCTTGACGCATACGCTCTTGAGCTTTACGCATCTTAGATGCTGCGACCATCTCCATCGCCTTGGTGATCTTTCGTGTATTTTCCACACTCTTGATCTTGGTTCTGATTTCTTTACTACTGGCCATAATGACTCTTTATATTAGTAAGCGTTACTTGATTTGAAATCTTCAATCGCCTTTTCAAGTGCTTTTTCATTGTCACCCGATAAGTCAGTTGTTTTTTCGATGTCTTGCATAATCTTTTTGTATTTAGAATTCATGAAACCATGCAATGCATTTTCAAATGCCAACACTTTAATCGTTGGAACATCATCAAAGTACCCTTTGTTTGCTGCAAATAATGTCACAGCCATTTGTGAAACACTTAAAGGTGCATATTGTGCTTGCTTCATAAGTTCTGTAAACATGCGACCGCGATCAAGTTGTTTACGTGTAGCCTCATCAAGATCAGATGCAAATTGTGCAAACGCTGCTAACTCACGATATTGAGCTAAAGCTAAACGTACACCACCGCCTAATTTTTTAATCACTTTAGTTTGTGCAGCCCCACCCACGCGAGACACAGAAATACCTGCGTTAATCGCTGGACGAATACCTGCGTTAAATAAGTCTGTTTCAAGGAAGATCTGACCGTCAGTAATCGAAATCACGTTTGTTGGTACGAATGCTGATACGTCACCTGCCGCTGTTTCGATGATTGGTAATGCAGTGAGTGAACCTGTTTTACCCTTCACTTTTCCTTTTGTAAATTTTTCTACATAGTCTTCATTNACGCGTGCTGCACGTTCAAGTAAACGTGAGTGAATATAGAAAACGTCGCCAGGATAAGCTTCTCGGCCTGGTGGACGACGTAAGAGTAATGAAATTTGACGATAAGCAATCGCTTGCTTTGTTAAGTCATCATAAATAATAAGCGCATCTTCACCACGATCGCGGAAATATTCACCCATCGTACAGCCCGCGTAAGGCGCTAAGAATTGCAACGCTGCTGAATCAGAAGCTGTAGCTGCAACGATGATTGTGTATTCCATCGCGCCGTGTTCTTCAAGTTTTCTAACGACGTTAGCGATAGTAGATGCTTTTTGACCAATCGCCACGTAGATACAGGTCATGTTTTGACCTTTTTGATTAATAATCGCGTCAGTCGCTACAGCTGTTTTACCCGTTTGACGGTCGCCAATAATCAATTCACGTTGGCCTCGTCCGACTGGCACCATCGAGTCAACAGATTTCAAACCTGTTTGAACTGGTTGGGATACAGATTTACGTGCAATCACACCTGGTGCAACTTTCTCAAGCTTGTCAGTAAGTTTAGTTTTAACTGGGCCTTTACCATCAATAGGTTGACCAAGTGCATTGACCACACGGCCAATCAATTCTGGGCCTACAGGCACTTCTAAAATACGGCCTGTACATTTACATACATCACCTTCTGTAATGTGTTCGTAATCACCTAGCACCACAGCACCTACAGAGTCACGTTCAAGATTCAAAGCAAGCCCATATGTATTCCCTGGGAATTCGATCATTTCACCAGACATCACATTTGACAATCCGTGAATACGCACAATACCGTCGGTCACTGATACGACCGTACCCTGTGTTCTCGCTTCAGCGGTTGTCGAGAAATTCTCTAATCGACTTTTGATGAGTTCACTAATTTCTGATGTTGATAACTGCATTACTATCTCCTGATAATGATTAGCTTACGACTTCAACGCGTAGGCTAAATTTTGTAATTGCTCACGAACTGAAGCATCAATCACGGTGTCGCCCACAATCACTTTAATACCGCCAATGATTGCTTCATCAATCGTTACTTTTGCGTCAATTTTTTTATTAAATTTCTTTTCTAAACTTTTCACTAATGTGTCGACTTCTTTATCTGTCGGTTTTGATGCAACAATAATTTCAGCATCGAGCGTTCCTTCATCCGTTGCTTTTAATGTTTCAAAAAGCTCGCTGATTTGAGGTAGCACATTAAGTCTTTTATATTCAATCAAAAGCTTAATGAGATTTTCTCCATAAGCATTAAGTTTTTTNCCNGCGATTTTAATGAGTGCTTTTTCGCGATCCTCATCAGATACCTTTGAATCGTTAATGAAAGCATGCATACCCTCATCTAAAGACACCTGTGCTAAAAATTCCAACATCTCAGACCACTCTGTAAGAGATTTTTTTTCTTTAGCAAGATTAAATGCTGCAACAGCATAAGGTCTTGCGATGGTTGAAATTTCTGCCATATAGATCCTATAGTTCTTTCGCTAATTTACTTAACATATCGCTATGTGCTTTCTTATCAATTTCTTTTG
>JGI25917J50250_1000452_pt1 | contig 11348 bp, 9 predicted proteins | sample LauGreSBDMM110SN_4_FD_50250 | JGI IMG/M metagenome (IMG submission 50250) | reverse complement strand
GCTGGCGTTCGCGTCAAAATGGTTGGGGCAGGGCAGGCGCATTTTCATCAACACCTGACCGCGTTGCAAGATGTCATGAATACGGGTGCAGGTGCTGCTGCCAAGCTTGCCTTTCACGAGGCGGGTTTAACGACGCGCGATATTGACTACTTAGGCGTCTACGATTCGTTCACCATCACGTTGTTGATGCTGCTAGAAGAACTTGGTTTTGCTGCAAGAGGCCAGGCGGCGCAGCGCGTACGGCAGGGTGATTTTTCGCAGCACGGTGTGTTGCCCTTAAATACACACGGTGGCTTGTTGTCGTTTGGTCACTGTGGTGTCGCCGGCGGTATGGCGCACACCGTCGAAGCCTATCGCCAATTTACGGGGCAAGCAGGGGCGCGACAAGTTAAAACACCCACGCACGCTTATATTCATGCGGATGGAGGCGTGATGTCGTCGCACGTTAGTTTGATTCTGTCTCGAGAGGGTTAAGCCATGACAACCAATCAATCAGCGATGACGTCTTTGGCTCAACCTTATCTTGAAGGGTTGACAGAACACGTGTTGCGCTATCAACAGTGCACCGCCTGCGCTCGTGCTCAAACCTTGGCGCATGATGCCTGTCAGTTTTGCGGCGCTGAGGCACTTGTGTGGCACACTTCAGTAGGACGTGGGCATGTTCATGCAGTGACTGTCGTCGGTCGGGCACCTTCAGATGCTTTCCGTTCGCTAGCACCTTACACGCTCGTGGTGGTAACACTCGAAGAAGGCGCGCGATTGATGGGGCACGCCTCGCCAGGCGTACAAATCGGTGATGCCGTCACCGCAACTTTTTTTAAACACCTCGATCAGACGCTTGTGCGTTTTGAACCGCTCAACCGGAATTTTTATGTCTGATTTGCTAGAAACCGCATTAAATCCTCGTACCGTTGCGATCATTGGCGCCTCAGAAAATATCCATAAAATTGGTGGGCGCCCAATTTATTACATGCAAAAGGGCGGTTTCAAGGGCACGATTTATCCGATCAATCCTAGCCGTGAAGAAGTGCAAGGCTTAAAAAGCTATGCGTCACTGGCACAGTTGCCCGAAGTGCCAGAGCTTGTGTTGATTGTGGTGGCGGGTGATAAGGCCGTTGAGGCAGTTGAGGATTGCGCCGCGCGCGGCGTGAAGTCAGTGGTGGTGATGGCGTCGGGCTTTGGCGAGACGGGCCCAGAAGGCCGTGCGACGCAGCAAAGGATGACTGATGCAGGGCGTGCGGCGGGTATGCGCATCTATGGTCCCAATACGCACGGTCTTGCAAATTTCGGCACGGGTGCGATAGCAGGCTTTTCGACTATGTTCATTGAGCGGCCGCCGCAAGATGGGCCCGTTGCGGTGTTGAGTCAAAGTGGCGGCATGAGTGCGATGGTGTACGGCTTGCTGCGCGAGCGTGGCATCGGTGTACGTCACGTACACGCCACCGGCAATGAAGCTGACGTCACTGTGGCTGAAATGGCCTGGGCGATTGCACATGACCCTGAAATCAAACTCATGTTGCTATACCTTGAAAATATTGCCAATCCTGAAATCTTGGCGCGTACCGCTGCGTATGCACGTACGCGTGATTTACCGATTATTGCAGTCAAGGCGGGGCGTACAGCAGGNGGGCAACAGGCCGCGTCGACCCATACGGGCTCNATGGCNAACGAAGAGCGTGTCGTTGATGCGTTCTTTAAAAAGCATGGCATTTGGCGCGTGCGTGATCCGCATGCGCAGGCTTTATGCGCGCAGGCCTACTTAAAGGGCTGGCGTCCAACGGGCAATCGCTTAGTAGTGATCAGTAATTCGGGTGCCAGCTGTGTGATGGGGGCCGATGCCGCTGAAGAGAACGGCCTAGAGCTTTCGATCTTGTCGGCGTCGACACAGAAGGCCGTCGCAACTTCGTTACCCGGTTTCGCCACCACAACAAATCCGATCGACATCACAGCCGCGTTGTTATCAAACAGCAATTTATTTAGTGAGGTTTTGCCGGCCGTGGCGCAAGATCCGTCGGCAGATATGTTTTTTATTAATATCCCCGTCGCAGGTGCTGGCTATGACGTCGAAGCGTTTGCGCGCGATACGGCAAAATTCGAGGCGCTTACTGGCAAGCCCGTTGCGGTGGCTGCCTGGCAAGATACGGTGGCTAAGCCCTTTATCGCAGCAGGCGTGCCGACCTTTACGAACGAAGCGCAGGCAGTCGGCGTGTTGGGGCAGTTAGCCGCACACACAGCGTTAATGAGCGAGTCGTTCGAGCCGTGGCACGATCTTCAGGCGGTTTACGTGCCAGAGGGTGTTGGCGAGTATTGCAGTGAGGCACAAACCCTTAAGTTGTTGGCCAGCCATGGCATACCCATCGTCAAACATCAGTTGTGCCAGACCGCGGCTGAAGTGCGCGAAGCCTTTGTCGCCGTCGGAGGGCCTGTTGTGCTTAAGGCCTGTTCGGCTGAGGTGCCGCATAAGTCTGAGTTTGGTTTGGTGGCGCTAGGTGTGCAAAGTGCAGATGTGGCCGCCACAATCTTTGAATCGCAACGCAAAAAATTAACAGAAATGAAGGTCAGCCACGAGGGCATCATTGTGGCTGCGATGAGCCGCGGCCGCCACGAGTGTATGGTGGGCGCCCGCTTTGATCCAGTATTTGGACCCATCGTCATGATCGGTGCAGGCGGTAAGTATGTTGAGGCACTGAAGGATTATGCCGTGCTGTTACCGCCCTTTAATCTTGAGCAAGTTGAGCGTGCGCTGCGCGGCTTACGCATGGCACCTCTTTTAGACGGGGTACGCGGCGATGCACCGATGGATATCAAAGCCTTTGCGCAGGTCGCGGTATCGGTCGGCCGTCTCATGATGGCTGCTGGGCCAAGTATCGCGTCGCTGGACTTAAATCCGGTGATGGTAGGTGCGGTCGGTGAGGGTGCTGTGGTGGTGGATGCCTTGCTTGAACGTAGTGGCCATAGCTAGGTCTTGCTGCTGGTTGCTTTGGTCTGTATGCAACGGACAGTCTGTGAGCGTTGTGCAGGTGCATCGGGCGTGATTTGCGATACAAGCGGGGCTAACGAAGGCTTAGCGCGCTGATTTCAAAGCTGAAATGCCGTCGTTCTGATTGACGCACTCGCCACAGTGCGGCAATATCCTAGATAATCAATACTCAATTTAAGGAAAACACCATGCGTCGTCCATTACTTGTTGCTGCGCTTGCCGCCGCGTTGCTCTTGCCGAGTTTAGGCACAGCTAAAACCTTCAAATGGACCAGTCAGGGCGATATCCTGACTCTTGATCCGCATTCGCAAAACGAAGGCTTGAACATTGCAGCTAACTTGTGGGTGTATGACCCACTGTTGAATTACAACGAAAAGTTTGAGGTGGTCCCTGGGTTGGCAACATCTTGGGAGCAAATCAATCCNTCTTTGTGGCGCTTTAAATTACGTGCCGGCGTAAAGTTTCATGACGGTTCTGCATTCACCGCAGAAGACGTCGTATTCTCGCTTAAGCGTGCCATGGCNCCCTCGTCGCAATTCAAGTCGTATGTTGCGGGCGTCAGNGATGTCAAGGCGATCGATCCCTTGACNGTTGAGATCTCAACCGCAGGGCCTAACCCCGTGTTGTTGCGCCAGTTACCTTCGCTAGGCATCATGAGCAAAGCGTGGTCAGAGAAAAACAATGCGGCTTTGCCTCAAGATTTTAATAAAAAAGAAGAAAGCTTCGCGGCGCGACACGCGATGGGTACAGGCCCTTACATGTTGAAATCGCGTGAGGTCGACATCAAAACGGTCTACGTTGAAAATCCAAACTGGTGGGGTAAGCCGACCAAGCAGGGTAACGTGACCGAAATTGTTTACACCCCGATTAAGCAAAACGCCACCCGCACGGCGGCCCTGTTATCTGGTGAAGTGGATTTTGTGTTAGACCCTGCAGCGCAAGATATTGAGCGTTTGCGCTCTCAAGTCAAAGTGCTGGATGGTAACGAAAATCGCACCATCTACATTGCGATGGATGTGAAAAGCCCTGAGTTGAAGTACAGCAACATCAAGGGAAAAAATCCACTGACTGACGTTCGGGTGCGTGAGGCACTTTATCGTGCGATTGATATTGAGACGATCAAAAAAGCTGTAATGCGTGGCATGTCGTTACCCACAGGCGCGATGATTTCGCCTCAAGTCAACGGGTACTCAGAGGCGCTCGGCAAACGCGTGCCTTATGATTTGGTCAAGGCGCGTGCCTTATTAAAAGAGGCGGGTTACGACAACAATCTTGAGTTTACGATTGATTGCCCAAATAACCGTTACATTAATGACGAGGCCATTTGCCAAGCTGTTGTTGCCATGTGGGCCAAAATTGGCGTTAAAACCAAGCTCAACGCCATGCCGCGGGCAACGTTCTTTCCAAAGGTTGCTAACGGAGACACCAGTATCTATTTGTTTGGTTGGGGCGTCCCCACTTTTGATGCGTACTACACACTCGAATCCCTGATTCGCAGCAAGGGTACGGGCGCTGCAGGTGCCTTTAACTATGGCGGCTATTCAAATCCAAAAGTTGATGAGCTGATTGATGCGGTCAAAACAGAGATCAACGATGCCAAACGCACCGCGATGATTCAAGAGGCCTTCTCGATCCATGCAAAAGAATTCGGGACGATCCCCTTGCATGATCAGGTGATCCCTTGGGCCATGAAGAAAAATATCGACATCAAGCATCAACCGAATAATCGTCCGGTTGTAGAAAGAATCACCATCAATTAATCCCCCTAACAGTCTTAGCTGAGCGAGCNCTCAGCTAAGACTGGTCTAAGTCGAGAGCCCATGTTTGCTTTTATTTTGCGCCGGTTGATACAAGCCGCGGGCGTCTTGCTTGCCGTTGCGCTTCTTGCTTTCGTGCTTTTCCAGTACGTGGGCGACCCGGTCATGATTATGTTGGGGCAAGAGGGGACACCTACAGAGCGTGATCAGCTTCGAAAAGATTTAGGCCTGAATGATCCCGTGATCGTGCAGTTCTACCATTTTCTGTCTAACGCGATTCAGGGCGATTTTGGGCTGTCGTTGCGACAAGGTCAAAAGGTCTCGACCTTGCTGCGTGAACGGTTGCCCGCTACGCTAGAACTCTCGATCGCCGCCGCCTTGATTGCGTTGCTGGTGGGCTTGCCCTTGGGCGTGTATACCGCGTTAAAGCGCCATGGCAAGTTGTCGCAAGCGTTGTTGGCTTTTTCGTTACTAGGGGTATCGTTGCCAACATTTTTAATCGGGATCTTGTTGATCTTGATTTTTTCAGTGTCGTTGGGTTGGTTACCTAGCTACGGCCGTGGTGACACGATCAAGCTTGGCTGGTGGACAACGGGGTTGCTGACGAAGAGTGGATGGACGCATCTCGTCTTACCGGCCGTGACTTTATCGTTGTTTCAAGTCGCCCTGGTTTTGCGCTTGGTGCGCTCTGAAATGCTCGAGGTCTTGCGTACTGATTACATTAAGTTCGCCCGTGCGCGTGGCTTAACCAGACGAGCCATCCATTTTGGGCATGCCCTGAAAAATACGCTTGTGCCAGTGATCACAATCATGGGGTTGCAGTTAGGCGGCATCATCGCCTTCGCGATTGTGACTGAAACCGTCTTTCAATGGCCTGGCATGGGGTTACTGTTTATTCAAGCCGTGCAGTTTGCTGATATCCCTGTGATGGCGGCTTACCTTTGTTTGATTTCTTTGATTTTTGTGTTGATTAACCTGACCGTTGATTTGTTGTATTTTGCAGTCGACCCGCGCTTAAGAGCCGGCTTAGGCAAACACTCGGGTGGTCACTAATGAGAGCCGCTCTCGCGAAATTTTGGGAAGGTGATTTGGCGTGGTCGTGGCGACATACGCCGGTTGCCATTGTCGCCACAATACTGTTAGCAATTTTGCTGATTGCTTCGTTCGGCGCAGATGTGTTGGCACCACACAACCCCTTTGACCTTGCGACAATCAATTTGATCGATGCCTTGAAACCGCCGGTCTGGCACACTGATGGCACACAAGAGTATCTACTCGGTACAGATAGCCAAGGTCGTGATCTGCTCTCTGCGCTGATGTACGGCATGCGCGTGTCGTTGCTGATTGGCTTGGCAGCCGTGACGGGGGCGATGTTTTTAGGTATCGTGCTTGGCTTGATTTCAGGCTATGCGGGCGGTCGGGTTGACGCTTTGATTATGCGTATTGCTGATGTCCAGTTATCGTTCCCGGCAATTTTGATTGCGTTGCTGATTGACGGTGTGGCGCGCGTCGTGGTGCCGGGCGACATGCACGAGGTGATTGCGTTTCCGGTGTTGGTCGGTGCGATTGCGCTGGCCGGCTGGCCTCAATATGCACGTACCGTGCGCGGTTCAACCCTGGTTGAAAAAAATCGCGAATACGTGCAAGCGGCGCGTGTGATCGGCATCTCATCACCTGTCATTATGTTCAGACACGTGTTGCCTAACGTGCTGGGGCCGGTGTTGGTGTTGGCAACGGTGCACTTGGCCACTGCGATCATCACCGAGGCGACCTTATCCTTTTTAGGCGTGGGTGTGCCTCCGACGTCGCCGTCTTTGGGTACCTTGATTCGCGTTGGTAACGACTTTTTGTTTTCAGGTGAGTGGTGGATTACGATTTTTCCGGGTGCGGCGCTGGTGTTATTGGTGTTGTCGGTCAACTTGTTGGGTGACTGGCTGCGTGATGCCTTGAACCCGCGTTTAAACTGAGCCGCCTGATGTCAAACAATATGAATAATCAAGGTCTGAGCAATCGTACAGATGACGTAACAGCTGCAGCCAATGCTACTGACCGGGTCGCGACCAACGATCCAACCAATGTCCTTGAAGTCAAAAATTTAAGCGTCGAATTCACGACGCGTCACGGCACACTTAAGGCTTTAAACGAGGTGTCGTTCAGCATTGCAGCGGGCGAGGTTGTGGGTGTGGTCGGTGAATCGGGCGCAGGCAAATCGTTAACAGGCGCTGCGATTATTGGCCTGCTTGAGCCGCCGGGGCGAATCTCGGGTGGCGAGATTTTGTTGGCGGGACGTCGTATTGATCAATTGCCAGACGATCAAATGCGCAAAATCCGTGGGCGCGAGATCGGGGCCATTTTTCAAGATCCGCTGACGTCTTTGAATCCGTTGTACACAGTTGGGCATCAGATCACCGAAACCATCGTGACGCACTTGCCACTCACTTGGTCGCAAGGGCGCAACCGTGCGATTGAATTGCTTGAGGCCACGGGGATCCCAGCGGCGCGCGAGCGCATCGATCATTATCCTCACCAATTTTCAGGTGGTATGCGTCAGCGCGTGGTGATTGCCCTGGCGCTGGCGGCCGAGCCCAAGCTGATCGTGGCCGACGAACCCACCACCGCGCTCGACGTGTCGATTCAAGCGCAGATTATTGAATTGCTGAAAAAGCTCTGTCGCGAACAAGGCGCCGCGGTTATGCTGATCACACACGACATGGGTGTGATTGCCGAGACGGCTGACCGTGTGGTGGTGATGTACGCGGGTCGTATTGCCGAGGTTGGCAAAGTGCGTGATGTGATCCATGCGCCACGGCACCCGTATACGGTGGGCTTAATGGGCTCAATCCCCTCGATTCACCAACACGTTGAGCGTTTGGTGCAGATTGATGGCACCATGCCGCGCCTGAATGCGATCCCACAAGGATGTGCTTTTAACCCACGTTGCGTGAAGGTGATGGACCGTTGCAAACTTGAGCGCCCCGAGCTTCATACACTTGGAAGTTCGCAGGTGGCGTGCTGGTTGCACACAGAGGTTGAGAAAAATGAACGCTGATCGTGTCGATAACGAGCGGGCTTCCGACGCCGTGCTGGCTTCGCGGCAAGCGACGCTCGTGCCAGAACAACGTCCGCTGATTGAAGTCAACAACGCTGCCCGCTGGTTTGATGTGTCATCCCCTTGGCTTGAGCGTGTCATAGCGCGTAAGCCGCGCACGGTGTTGCGCGCAGTCGATGGCGTGTCGTTTTCAATCCGTAAAGGCGAGACGCTGGCCTTGGTTGGCGAATCTGGTTGCGGTAAATCAACCATTGCCCGCATGCTGGTGGGATTGTATCCACTGACGCACGGCTCGATTACGTTTGATGGGCAACCCCTGTCAAACATGCAAGGGCGCAAAGGCTTAGCGTTACGCAAGCGTTTGCAAATGATTTTTCAGGATCCGTATGCAAGCTTGAACCCGCGCTGGCGAGTCGGACGCATCATCGCCGAACCCATGCTTGCGCATACCCAACTCAGCGAAGCCGAGCGCGATGAGCGTGTCAGTGCGTTATTGACACAAGTCGGTCTGCATCCCACTGATCAAAGCCGCTACCCACACCAGTTCTCGGGCGGGCAGCGTCAACGCATCTCAATCGCTCGCGCGCTTGCGGTGAACCCAGAGTTTTTAGTGTGCGATGAGCCGACCTCTGCGCTTGATGTGTCAGTGCAGGCGCAGGTCTTGAACATCATGAAAGACCTGCAGCGCAGGCTTGGCTTGACCTATTTGTTTATCTCGCACAATCTCGCCGTCGTGCATCACGTGGCCGATCGCGTGGGGGTGATGTATCTAGGGCGCATCGTAGAGATCGCAGATCGCGACGCCCTGTTTACAACGCCTCAGCATCCCTACACCCGCCTGCTGCTCGCAGCGATCCCTGATCTGACTGGCCAGGGCAAGTCACGCACGCCCGTTGCAGGTGAGGTCCCGAACCCCCTGAATCCGCCTTCAGGCTGCACCTTTCATCCCCGCTGCCCGCACGCGCGAGAGCAATGCAAAGCTGAAGCCCCCGTGATGCAAAATTTCAAAGGTATTCAAGTGGCCTGTCACGGGGTGGTGCAGGGCTGGGAGATGGGCTAATGCAATGGCCCCTTAGGCGGTTTCAAGTCGCCCGCGTCGCCTTCAAACCCGATATCATCCAACTCATCATCACCTAACTCTTCAAGCAGCTCAAGGTCAGGGTCTGGCAATTCTTCGTCAGACAGTTCAAAAGGCAGTAATTCAGCCAGTTCATTCGAAAAATCAAATTCATCGCCGTTGTGATCCAAGCGCACAAAACGGGCTTCTGGATCTTCGGTGATTTGGATAGACCAAAGGTACTGGCAATCGTAAACCTCGGTATCTAGATCCAACCCGCCTCGCCCGCCCACAAACCGTGCGCCGGGACCGCCCATCTGTACATGCATGGCCGTTTCGTCGGGTTTTTCGTCTACCCCCAACGGAATTGCAAAAATCACCCATTCAGCGTCTTCATCGAGCCCCACTTCGGCCAGCACCGACTTGCCCATATAGGCGCTTAAGCCGTCAGCGGTTTTGCCCAGCATCAAGAGTTCTTGTTCGGTAAAGTGCAGGCTTAAGTCGGGTGTGGTCATGGTGGGCAGGCCCCGAAGAGGGCGAAAGTTAAAGAGAAGTGGTCTTGGCAGAGAATTGAAGGCATATTTTTCGGCAGGTGAGACTCGCCCGAGTCGTCTAAGCCTTAATTTTAGGCTCGATTAACGAGGCCAGCGGGAGTCTGGGCGAAAAACCTGACGAGTCGCCATCATAGCCGCAAGCCCGCCCCTACAGTCCCGCCTCAAGCTCTACAATAGACACCATCGATTATTTTCACTAGAGCGACAGACCAAATGGCCCAGTACGTATACACCATGCACCGCGTCGGCAAGACCGTGCCCCCCAAGCGTCAGATTTTGCGCGATATTTCGTTATCGTTTTTTCCGGGCGCCAAGATTGGCGTGCTGGGTACAAACGGGTCGGGTAAATCGACCCTGCTTAGGATTATGGCCGGCGTCGATAAAGAAATTGAGGGCGACGCCGTGCCGATGCCCGGGCTCAATATTGGATATCTTGAACAAGAACCTAAGCTCAACCCAGACCACACCGTACGCGACGCGGTTGAAGAGGGTCTAGGTGCCGTTGTTGCCGCGCGTAAACGTTTAGATGCTGTGTACGCAGCCTACGCCGAGCCTGACGCCGATTTTGATGCGTTGGCAGCTGAGCAAGCTGAACTCGAGTCGGTGATCGCAGCAGCTGCTTCAAGCGGCTCAGACGATATTGAAACCCAAATGGAAATCGCAGCCGACGCCTTGCGCCTGCCACCTTGGGATGCCAACGTCGGCAAGCTCTCGGGCGGTGAAAAACGGCGTGTGGCCTTGTGCCGCCTGTTGCTGTCTAAGCCTGACATGCTCTTGCTTGACGAGCCCACTAACCATTTAGACGCAGAAAGTGTTGAATGGCTTGAACAATTTTTAGCGAAATTTCCCGGTACGGTTGTTGGCGTAACCCATGATCGTTATTTTTTGGATAACGCTGCCGAATGGATTCTTGAGCTTGATCGCGGCCATGGTATCCCCTGGAAGGGCAACTATAGTTCGTGGCTTGAGCAAAAAGATGCGCGCTTAAAAACTGAAGAGTCGACTGAGTCTGCGCGCCAAAAGACCATCAAGAAAGAACTTGAATGGGTGCGTCAAAACGCCAAGGGCCGTCAGGCAAAATCCAAAGCCCGTATGGCGCGTTTTGAAGAGTTGTCATCGCACGAATATCAAAAGCGCAACGAGACTCAAGAAATCTTCATCCCCGTGGCTGAGCGCTTAGGTAACGAGGCGATTGAGTTCGTCAACGTCAGCAAAGCCTTTGGCGATCGCTTGTTGATTGATAATTTAAGCTTTCGTGTGCCGCCCGGTGCGATCGTTGGCATCATTGGCCCGAACGGTGCCGGTAAATCAACTTTGTTTCGCATGATTGCGGGCCAAGAAAAACCCGATAGCGGCCAGGTCAATATCGGGTCAACCGTCAAGATTGCATTTGTCGATCAATCGCGCGATTCGTTACCCAACGATAAAACAGTGTTCGATTCGATCGCAGATGGCGCCGATATTTTGACCGTAGGCCGCTTTGAAATGCCTGCGCGTGCTTACCTTGGGCGCTTTAACTTCAAAGGCGCCGATCAAGGCAAGATGGTGGGGCAGTTGTCAGGCGGTGAGCGTGGCCGCTTGCACTTGGCTAAAACTCTGATCACCGGCGGCAACGTGTTGCTGCTTGACGAACCCTCAAACGATCTTGACGTTGAAACACTGCGCGCCGTTGAAGACGCCTTACTTGAGTTTGCCGGCTCAGTCATGGTGATCAGCCACGATCGCTGGTTCTTAGATCGTATCGCCACACATATCTTGGCCTTCGAGGGCGATTCGCAGGCGGTATTTTTTGATGGTAATTATCAAGAGTACGAAGCCGACAAACGTCGTCGTTTGGGTGAAGCGGGTGCTGCGCCTAAACGGATTCGGTATAAGGCGTTGCGTTAGTAGCGAGGGGCCTAACGTTTGAGGTTTCGGTAGAAGTTTTCGTGCGATCCTAAAAGCAAGAGCA
>JGI25917J50250_1000445_pt1 | contig 11438 bp, 7 predicted proteins | sample LauGreSBDMM110SN_4_FD_50250 | JGI IMG/M metagenome (IMG submission 50250) | reverse complement strand
AATTGAAAATTATCATAATCTTCAACATCACAAAAGTACAATGAGGTAAAAAGTTCTTGAAGACACACAATTTGAGCTCCATTTTCAGCAGTATTTCTGATTTCGCGAATGGCTTTTTCTAAATTCTGTTGCTTGCTTTCAACACAAGACATTTGAACCAAACCAACTTTTACGTTTGACATAACTAATTAATATATTTAGTTGCAAAATTAACCAAAAAACGCACTTTAAGAAATCAATTGCATTTTTTAATTATAAAATCAATTTTTAAATAAGTTGGTAATCCTTCAGATAGTTAACTAAGAAAAAATAGTTAATAATGAAATAACAAAAAATAGTACATTTGAAAATCGTTAATAAATCAAAAACAGAATCAAAATGAAAACAATTGCTGTAATTCCCGCTCGTTATNCCTCTACAAGATTTCCAGCCAAATTAATGCAAGATTTAGGGGGGAAAACGGTGATTCTAACCACTTATCAATCGACTTTAGCGACCCAACTTTTTGATGATGTTTTTGTAGTTACCGATTCTGAAATTATTTTTCAAGAGATTGTTTCCAACGGTGGTAATGCAATTATGAGCAAAAAAGCCCATGAATCGGGTAGTGATAGAATTGCAGAAGCAGTGCAAGATTTAAATGTTGATTTGATCGTAAATGTGCAAGGCGATGAACCTTTTGTAGAAAAAACACAACTCGAAGAACTGCTTGCCGTTTTTAAAAATGATTCCGAAAATAAAGTTGATCTAGCATCACTAATGCGTAAAATTGATGACGAAATAGAAATTGAAAATCCCAACAATGTAAAAGTGGTGGTTGACCAAAACAATTTTGCATTGTATTTTTCTCGTTCGGTAATTCCGCATCCAAGAGAGAAAAATGTTGGTGTTCAATATTGGCAACACATTGGGGTTTATGCTTTCAGAAAACAAGCATTGATTGATTTTTATCATCTTCCGATGAAATCTTTGGAAGCATCGGAAAAATTAGAACAATTGCGCTATTTAGAATTTGGGAAACGCATCAAAATGGTGGAAACTGACCACATTGGTATTGGAATTGACACTATCGAAGATTTAGAAAAAGCGCGATTAATGCTGTAAAATTTATTTATTTTTTCGTTTTTTCGCCTGGTTTTTCAGCATGTTTCTGTTGACAGATCCATGTGTTTTCTTTTTTGTTTTGGATGGTCCTCCTAAATTTACTTTTGTGTTTTTCTTGCTTTTTTCATGAAAAGCACCTTCGCCATCCAATTTTGGTTTCTTCATCAAAAATTTAATCGGTTGTTTGTCTTTTTCAGGACCAATTAATTTCAATGAAATTTCAACTTCTTCCGGAAAATCTTTCACCAACAAGTCTTGGTTCATCAAAATTTCTACATCAACTTTAAAGTCTTCCTCTCTTTTTGTAAAAAAACTAATCGCCGTTCCTTTTGCATCTGCACGACCTGTTCGCCCAATTCTGTGCATATAAAGTTCCGGATATTCTGGCATTTCAAAATTAATTACGTGCGAAATATCCGAAATATCCAAACCTCTCGCCATTACATCGGTAGTGATAATTCCACGCAAATTTCCATTTTGAAATTCAGACATCACACTCAACCTGTAATTTTGTGATTTATTGGAATTGATTACGCCAAATTCATCTTCAAAACTCTCATGTAATAAAGTAGAAATCTTTTTATTATTTACAAAAACCAACACTTTCGTAATCGTTTCGTCGGTTGCCAATAAGTGTTTTAGTAAATTTATTTTGGTGTTGAAATTTTCAACTTTATAGCTCATTTGAGTAATACTTTCTAACGGAGTTCCAGAATTTGCTAAACTCACTTCTTCTGGAAAATCGAAATAATCGTTCAAAATTGCATCCACTTCATCGGTCATTGTTGCCGAAAAAAGCACATTTTGTCTCTTTTTTGGCATCATCGCAAAAATGGATGTCAACTGAACTCGAAATCCTAAATTAAGCATTTCGTCGAATTCATCAATAACCAATTTCGACATGTCTTCAAAGCGAATCACATTATCAAGCGCCAAATCCATCACACGTCCCGGTGTTCCCACCAAAATATCAATTCCCTGATAAACAGCTGTTTTTTGTGTATTAATGTTTACACCCCCAAAAATCCCCAACGTTCTAACCGACATGTATTTGGTTAGTTTTTCAACTTCTTCAACAACTTGAACGACCAATTCTCGCGTAGGAACTAAAATTACAATTTTTGGAGTATGGGTGATACTAAATTTGTATAATTTCAGTAATGGCAATAGGTAAGCAAAGGTTTTTCCAGTTCCCGTTTGCGCAATTCCCATCATATCCCTACCGGACATAATCACTGAGAAAGATTTTTCTTGAATTGGCGTTGGCTTTGTAAATCCTAAATCATCTATGGCTTTTTGTACTGATTTTGGAAGTTGAAATAGATCAAAAGTGGACATTTATTGTAATTTTTCAATTATGAGATTTGATAAACTTATCAAAAAATATAATTTAATTTGGTTGCAAATATAGCCATTATATATGGTAGCAATAGAGAACGCTTGTGAAACTTTGAATAATGGCCTTTCAAAGGAACTTCCAACTCCCATCTTCTAACTTTTAACTCAAAAATCCAATTGTTCAAAACAATGTTTATAATAAAACCGTTCGCAGAGCCGTTATTACTTTAACAACACTATTTTTGATAAAAATCAATTTAAGATGCGAAATTTCTCCAAGCTATATATCACAATGCTATTTGTAGGAACTATTGCTACGGTTGCTGCGCAAAAAACGGCCATTTACACCAATGATTTAAAAGAGTATAACCGTGCAATTGAACTCTACAAAGACCAACAATACCAATCGGCTCAAATTATTTTTGAACAAGTAAAAGAAAGTAATTCAGAGCAAGAAGTGCAGTCTGATTGTGCTTATTACATAGCCAATTGCGCCATTCATCTCAACCAAAATGGTGCCGATGTGTTGATGGAAAATTTTGTAAAAGATTATCCAACAAGTCCAAAAACCAATCAAGCTTTTATTGAAGTTGCGCACTTTTATTTTGAACAAGGTCAGTATCCACAAGCTTTAGAATGGTTTGATAAAGTGGACGAAAGCGGTTTGAGTGATGATGATGTAGAAAAATTTAATTTTCAAAAAGGGTATAGTTTTTTTAATGCCAAAAATAAAAAGGAAGCAACCAGGTATTTTAATAAAGTGGCGAATTCTAAAGAATATGGCTCTCAGGCCAAATATTATTTAGGATTTATGGCTTATGAAAATGATGACTATAAAGAAGCCATTAAACAATTTGAGCAAGTTTCGACTGAGGACAAGTACAAAGAAAAAATGTCTTATTTTCAGGCAGATATGAATTTTAAATTGGGAAATTTTCAAAAAGCCATCGATTTAGGAAATATTGCATTAGCAAAATCAACAGCTTTAGAAAAGTCAGAATTAAACAAAATTATTGGCGAAAGTCATTTTAATTTAAAAGAATACGACCAATCAATTCCGTTTTTAGCCGCTTATAAAGGAAAAAAAGGAAAATGNAACAATACGGATTACTATATTTTAGGATATGCTTACTACCAACAAAAAGATTATGAAAATGCGATTTTGCAATTCAATAAAATCATTGAAGGTAAGGACTTTGTAGCACAAAATGCCTATTATCATTTGGGTGAAAGTTATTTGAAAACCGANAAAAAGCAACAAGCTTTNAATGCTTTTAAAAATGGTTCTGAAATGAATTTCGACCTAAAAATTCAAGAAGATGCTTTTTTGAATTATGCTAAACTAAGTTACGAGATTGGAAATTCTTATCAAACTGTTCCAGATGTATTGTCTTCTTTTTTAGATAAATATCCAACAAATCCAAACAAACCTGAAATTGAAACATTATTAATTAATTCCTTCATTACTTCAAAAAATTACAAAGGAGCTTTGGTTTTATTAGAAAAAAACAAAAGTTTTACAAATAAACAAGCTTATCAAAAAGTTACTTTTTATCGTGGATTAGAATTGCTTACCGATGGAAATTACCAAGACGCCTTGGCAATGTTCAAAAAATCAATTGCCGAACCAAGAGACGCGAAATTTTCCGCAAGAGCCACTTTTTGGAAAGGTGAAACAGAATATGTTTTAGATAATTTTTCAGAATCACTGCTAAGTTTCAAACAATTTGAAGGTTTTTCAGAAGCCAAGAACACAGGAGAAAACAAAAACATTAACTACAATTTGGCTTACGCTTATTTCAAATTGAAAGAATATGCCAATGCAGCCGCCAAATTTCAAAGTTATATTGCAACTGCAAAAGAGGATAAATTTCGTTTGACAGACGGTTACTTGCGGTTAGGCGATTGTAATTTTGTAACTGCAAAATACTGGCCTGCAATGGATGCCTACAACAAAGCAGTCGAATNGAAAAGCGTAGATGCCGATTACGCGTCATTTCAAAAAGCAATTTGCTATGGATTTGTGAATAAAAACGACAAAAAAATTGATGATTTAAATAAGCTTGTGAGTACTTATCCAAAATCACAATACCGAGATGATGCCCTATTTGAACTCGGAAATACTTATGTTGTCGAAAATAAAAATGACAATGCGATAGTAACTTATGACAAATTGGTGAATGAATTTAAAACTGGAATTTATGCTGCAAAATCAGTTTTAAAACAAGGTTTGTTGTATTATAATTCAGACAAAGACCAATTGGCATTGACTAAATTTAAAAAAGTAGTGGCAGATTATCCTAATACGCCAGAAGCTTTAGAAGCTGTTTCGACCGCTCGTTTGATTTATGTGGACAACGGAAAAGTAGATGAGTATGCAACTTGGGTCAAAACCCTAAATTTTGTGCAAGTAACGGATGCTGAGTTGGACAATGATACTTACGAAGCTGCAGAAAAAAAATATCTAGAAAACAATGTTAAACAAGCAATTTCAGGATTTACGGGCTATTTAGTAAATTTCCCAAGCGGAATTCATGCTTTAAAAGTCAATTTTTATCTGGCGCAGTTGTATTTTGCCGACGAATTAGAAAGCAATGCCATTCCTAATTATGAATTTGTAATTGCCAAACAACGCAACGAATTTACAGAGCAAGCGTTGGCACGTTTGTCTCAGATTTATTTGAAATCAAAAGATTATGAGAAAGCAATTGTTGTTTTAAAGCGTTTGGAAGTCGAAGCGGATTTTCCGCAAAACATTACTTTTGCTCAAGCCAATTTGATGAAAGTACATTACGATAAATTAGATTATGCGAATGCAGTTCTAGCAGCCGAAAAAGTGCTGAATAACCCAAAGACAGATGATAAGGTGCGCAGTGACGCTCAAATTATCGTTGCTCGTTCTGCGATAAAATCGAATGATGAACNCAAAGCTAAAATAGCTTATGCCAAATTATTGACCATTGCTAAAGGAGAATTGGCTGCAGAAGCTTTGTACTATGATGCTTATTTCAAAAACCAAGAAGCTAAGTTTGAAGATTCAAACAATGCCATTCAAAAATTGACAAAAAACTATTCAGGTTATAAATATTTTGGTGCCAAAGGTTTGGTTGTGATGGCAAAGAACTTTTATGGATTGAAAGATGCCTTTCAAGCGAATTATATTTTGGATAGTGTGATTAAGAATTTCACAGATTTTCAAGATGTTGTTGAAGATGCAAAAAAAGAGCANGACATTATTCAAACAGAGGAAGCGAAGACGAATTCGTCTGTGGAGAAGTGATTTTTGNAGAAGAAAATAGAAGAAAGAAAATAGAAGAAAGAACTAAAAAAAATATGAAAATTAAATTTCAATATAAAATTACGATGCTAACCCTTTTTCTTGGGACACAAATTTCATTTTCCCAAAAGAAAGACGAAAACATCGGAACAGAAGTGGTAAACGTTGTAAAGCCATATACGCCATCAATTTCTGATGCTTTTAAAGTCAAAGAAACTCCGAATTTGGATGATGAAGACAATTCTAAAAAAGAAGATATAAAGTACAATATTTTTTCATTTCCGGTGGCTTCGACTTTCACACCATCTAAAGGTGTAGCTTCTGCTGTTGACAAAACGGAACAAGAACGATTGTATAAAAATTATTTTACATTAGGATTTGGAACCTACAAATCTGCAATTACGGAACTTTTTGTAACCGAAAACATAGGCGAAAACCAATATGTTGGTGGAATGTTGCGGCATCAATCGTCACAAGGAGGAATCAAAAATGTTCCATTGGATGACAAATTTTCAAATACAGGTCTAGATTTAGTTTATGGAAATAAACAACAAAATTATGCTTGGAAAACAGATTTAGGCTACCAAAGACAAGGATTTAATTGGTATGGTTTGCCTGAAGATTTCGGAAGCACTTTGGCGCCAACCGATTTGCAGAATTTAATAAATGGAATTAATCCAAAACACATTTACCAGAATTTATCTTTAGGTGGAAAAATCAGTTTTAACGAGGGTGTTTTTAATGAAATGAGTCTGAAATTCAATCATTTTTGGGATTCGTATGGTTCTTCAGAAAATCGTTTTTATGCAAAACCAACTTTCGATTTTGATATTATGGAATCAAAAATCAAGACCAATATTTTAGTAGATTACGTGGGCGGAAGTTTTAAAAATTCTGTCTTTTCTTCAAAATATGGATTTGTGAATTTAGGTCTAAATCCAAATTATGTGCTTGCAAAAGATGATTTGTCCGTTAATTTAGGTGTAAATTTATTTTTTAGTACAGACAATGAAAATACTAAAAACAAGTTTTTTATTTATCCAAAAGTGCGGGCATCCTACAAAGTTGTTGGCGATTACATGATTGCTTATGCTGGTGCTGAAGGCGAANTNAAGCAAAATTCTTACNGAGATTTTACACAAGAAAACCCATTTTTATCTCCAACTTTAAATATAGCACCAACCGATTCGCAATACGATATTTATGTTGGTTTGAAAGGAAAATTAGCCAACAATATTGCCTATAATGTTCGAGGGTCGTATTTGAATGAAAAAAATAAAGCATTATTAAAAAGTAATAATTATTCAGAAACAAGATTAAATGAAAATTATGGTTTCGGAAATTCTTTTCAAGTTGTTTATGATAACTTAAAAACAATTGCTTTTTTTGGTGAATTGAAAGCCAATTTTTCTAAAAATGTGGAATTCGGAGTCAATGGAACTTTCAGCACTTATAATTCTGATTTAGAACAAGAAGCTTGGAATTTACCACAATTAAAAATTGGCTCAAGTGTAGATGTTATCATTACCAGAAAGTGGTTTGCTGGTGCAAATGTGTTTTTTGTTGGAGAAAGAAAAGACCAACAACAGAATTTGATTTTGTCAAGTATTAAGCCAACTACAACTTTGGGCAGCTATTTTGATGCGAATTTAAATGTTGGTTACAAATACAACGACCGATTAACCGCTTTTTTTAAAGCCAATAATATTGCTAATCAAGCCTATCAAAAATGGTTGAATTTTCCAGTTCAACAAATACAGTTGGTTTTGGGAGCGAATTATAAATTTGATTTTTAATTCAAAATTGGCTTAAAACCTAAAAACTAAAAAAATATATTCTAACTCCAAAAACCAATATGAAAAAATCTTTACTCTCCAACTTAACGTCTCAAATTTTAATCGCCATGATTTTAGGCGGCATTTTAGGTGTTATTGTGCATGCCAATTTTGATGCTGACCAAGCAAAAGAATTCAGTGGATACATCAAACTATTAGCCACTATTTTCATCAGATTAGTTCAAATGATTATTGCGCCATTGGTTTTTTCGACACTTGTTGTTGGAATCGCAAAATTGGGGGATATCAAATCAGTTGGGAGAATAGGAGGCAAGGCGATGGGTTGGTTTTTCACAGCATCGTTTATATCGCTATTAATAGGTATGTTTTGGGTTAATATTTTAGAGCCGGGCAAAGGTTTAAATCTATCTGATATCGATTTAAAAACTGCTTCTGAAGTCACTGAAAAAACACAAAATTTTTCAGCACAAAACTTTATAGAGCACATCATTCCGAAAAGTCTGTTTGAAGCAATGGCAAATAATGAAATATTACAAATTGTAATTTTTTCTATATTTTTTGGTTTGGCAGCCGCGGCTATTGGTTCAAGTGTAAAACCAGTTATCAATGCTTTAGACAAAACTTCGCATATTATTCTGAAAATGGTAAACTATGTAATGAAATTTGCTCCGATTGGTGTTTTTGGTGCAATTGCTGGCGTTTTTTCTGTTAGGGATTTCAATGAATTGCTGCTTACTTATGCCAAATTTTTTGGTTCTTTTTTAGTCGGGATTTCAAGTTTATGGATAGTTTTGTTGTTGGTGGGTTACCTTTTTTTAGGAAAATTAATGTCAGTTTTGCTCAAAAGAATTGTCAGTCCATTGATAATTGCTTTTGGAACTACAAGTAGCGAAGCTGTTTTTCCGAAATTGACCGAGGAATTAGAAAAATTTGGCATTAAAGATAAAATAGTGTCGTTTATGTTGCCATTGGGTTATTCCTTTAATTTGGATGGCAGTATGATGTACATGACTTTCGCAAGTATTTTTATAGCCCAAGCTTATGGAGTACATTTAGATTTACCTACACAATTAACAATGTTATTTGTTTTAATGCTCACCAGTAAAGGAATAGCAGGTGTTCCAAGAGCAAGTCTGGTTGTGGTAGCCGCAACTTGCGGAATGTTTAAAATCCCAATTGAAGGCATAGCCTTAATTTTACCAATTGATCATTTTTGTGATATGTTTAGAAGTGCAACCAATGTATTAGGGAATGCTTTAGCAACTTCTGTAGTTGGAAAATGGGAAAAAGAAGATTGATTTTAGTTTAAAACCAGCAATAATTTTTAGTGTGTAATAAATATTAAATCACAAAAGAGGTAGATTTAATTTTTTTTTATAAATTTACGACCTAATTAAAAACTATATTTATGAAAAAATTATTACTTTTATTATTAGTTGCTTTTTCTGCCACAGCAATTAACGCTCAAGGAACAACCTACGCCAATGCAACAAATGTGGTTGCTGGTGCAACAGTTTCTGTAACAACGATGGCAGGTACATTACCAACAGTAGCGGTTTGTTTTGCTTCATACACAATGAACCAAGCGGCCACACCGGTAGCTGCAAAGTGTAAATGGTTTAAATACACGCCAACAGCAAGTGGAATTATTACTGTTACTAGTGTTTTAGCCGTAAATGATGTTGCTACTGTAGACACAAGAGTTAGAGTAACTACTGGTTCTTCTGCTTCAACATTAACTTGTGTAGCTTCAAATGACGATGTTGATGCTGCGATTAACGATTACAGATCTGAGGTCACAAATGTTACTGTAACTGCTGGTACTACTTACTACATTTTATGGGATAATTATTGGTCAGCCGGAGCTTTTTCATTCCAACTTATATTTACACCGCAAACTTGTTTTAAGCCAACAACTTTTACCTATTTAGCAGCACCTACAACGACCGAAGTTTCATTTGGTTGGACTGCTCCTGTAAGTGGAACTCCAACTGGGTACGAAATTGAATATGGAGAAACATCTTTTGCACAAGGTTCAGGAACAACAGTTAACGTTGTTGATCCAACAGTTACTTTATCCGGTTTGACACCAAGTTCAGTTTATGATTTTTACATCCGTACAGATTGTGGTGCAGGTGATTATAGTATTTGGGTTGGTCCAATATCTTTTAATACGCAATTTGAAGATGCAACTGTACCTTATGATACAAGTTTTGAATATGACAGTTATCCTTTTATTGGTTGGTCAAATGTTACTACAACTGGTGGTGCATGGCAGGTCTATGCTGGTACTGCAGGCAGCACTCTAATACAAGATGGATTAAACGCAGCTTTTGTAGTTTCAAGTACTACAGCCGCTACAGATAGTTGGATTTTTTCAAGAGGAATTATGTTAACTGCGGGATCTCCGGTTACTATTTCTTATTATGTTAGAAATTACGTTGCTACGCCATCAACAAATACAGCAAGTTATGATTTAAAAGCAGGTTTTAGTAAAGATGTTGCAGGTATGACAATACCGGTAGCTTCTGAAACTGGATTAGCTAACGTAACTTATGAAATGAAATCATATTCTTTCACTCCAGCTGAGACGAATACTTACTATTTAGGTTTCAATGCTTTAAATGCAATCAANGCTGCAGGAACACACGCGTTTTTCTTAGATAATTTGTTTGTAGATCAAGTATTATCAGTTAAAGGTGTTGATGCTTCTAATTTTACAGTTTATCCAAATCCTGCTAACAATATTTTGAATGTTTCAAACAAAGCAAACGATTTGATCAATAACATACAAATTAAAGATTTAACTGGAAAGACAGTTAAAGAAAGTAATTTTATTGCACAGTCAACAATCCAAATGAATATCGCAGATATAGCTGCTGGTGTTTACATGATGACAATCAAAACAAACCAAGGTTCAATTACAAAGAAAATTGTAAAAAACTAAAAGTTCTAAAATACATCCAAAAAAAACTCCTTAAGCAATTAAGGAGTTTTTTTTATAAAAATTTTGAAGATAACGCGAGCGTTGGCAAAAGACAATTTTCTTGCTTGCCATACCATTTGTAGCGGTTGGTAGCTACATAGTCATACAACGAATTCCTTATGCCAGAAGGAATAATCCTAAATAGAGTGCCAAACGTAAATACACCACCTAAACTCTTTGCGATTGCTAACGCTGCGTTTGATTTGGAATAATAAGCTTTCCCTGGCTCATACAAAATGATGCTATCAATGTTTTTATTATTGATTCCAATATGTTCTAAAATTTCAACACCCAATTCAGATTGTAACGCAACAAATCTGAAAACATCTTTCGTATCGTACTTTATAACATATTGAACAGCATAATTGCATAAATTGCAAACGCCATCAAAAAGGATTATTTTTTTATTTAAGGGTAATTTGTTTTGCACTAAGAAATGANTTGAATTTATAGTGTGCAAAGGTAAAAATATTANTCTTTCAATTTTTTTAAATTGTATTAAACATCCAAAAAGCACATATAAAAATTTAAAAATAGGATTTCATTTCAATTCTTGAATTATTAAANTTCTATAAAGTAGAGTAATAATTGTCTTATTATTAATGATTTAAAAAAAAACAATTGCTAGTTACTACTTTGTTGATTATACATCAATAAATGTTAACGTTTTGTTCATTATTTTATGATTACATTTGAAAAATTTTAAATTTCTTATGAAAAAATTATATTTTGTGTTGTTAACAGCATTTTTTACGACTTTGTCATTTTCACAAGTAGCTGTTATCAACGAGTTTGATACTGATACTCCAGGAACAGATGTAAAAGAATTCATTGAAATTAAAACGGCTACACCAAATTTTTCGATGAATGGTTATGTGTTGGTTTTTTTTAATGGAAGCGATGCCAAAAGTTATTTAAGATATGATTTAGACGCTTA
>JGI25917J50250_1000443_pt1 | contig 11463 bp, 13 predicted proteins | sample LauGreSBDMM110SN_4_FD_50250 | JGI IMG/M metagenome (IMG submission 50250) | reverse complement strand
GTTTTGGTTTTATTAAAAATCCCTTCGGTTACGATAAATTCTTGGTGTTCGTTGTCTAAAAAGAACGTGAAATAGTAGTATTTTAAATAAGCAATTGTTGCAAAAACCGCTAAAACTAAAAATAGAATCAAAACAATAACACCCAAATGGAACGATTTTATTTTGATGATAGAAACCAANATGATCGGAAACAAAGCACGAGAAAACTGGCGGATGGTGTCTAAAAAAAGCACCAAAACGCCCAGTTTGTTTTGTCTTTGTGGTTGATTGAAATTTGACATTATTTCAATTGAATTTGAATTTTTCCCATCAACAATTGCTTGATGCTTTCAGCCTCTTCTTTATTAATTCCGGGAATTTGAATGTCGCTATTGCTGCCGCCAGCCGTAAAAATTTCAATTTTCGACAATCCAAAAAGTCTTGCGGCAATACCTTCTTCGAGTGCCACGTGTTGGATGCGGTTGTAAGGAATGACGATGGTTGTCGTGGCAATGATACCGTGGGTAAACAATAAATCGTGTTCGCGAAAAGCAAACCCTTTTTTGACGAAACCAATGCGCGAAAAAACAATTACCAAAACACAAAAAACCAAAAAACCAATGATGAAAATGATTTTATATTCGGCAATTTCGGCTATGCGAAAACTGGCAAAAAACAAACCCACACCGCCAAATAAAAATAAAATGAGCCAATTGATCAATATTACTTTCCAATAATTAGGGTGCAGTTTTGAGAAAACAACTTCCTCAAACCGAGGTAGTGTTGTGGTGTCGATGGTTACGTTGGTAAAGTCTTGCATGGGGATGATTTTAAATAGAATTCTTTTCCAAATTTACCAATTAAATTCGAATGCAAAATAATCTTATTTTATATTTTTTTGAAACACAGCAAGAACAACTCGTACATGCCTTGTTTCACTTTGCAACATAACAAGAACAACTTGCACGTGCCATTTATATTTTGAAGCACAGCAAGAACAACTCGAANATGCCTTGTTTCACTTTGTAATATAGCAAGAACAACTTGTACATATATTGTTTCACAATGTAACATAACAAGAACAACTTGTACCTGCCTTATTTCATTTTTACGGCAATATTTAGAAAAATATTATTATTTTAAAAATATTTTTATTTTGTACTAAAAAAATTATTAATTTTATACTTCAAATTTTGTATAACCCTAAATCTTAGTACAATGGAAACAAATTCAAGTTTAAATGCAGTTGGAGGACAACCTGTAAAAACACGTCCTATTCCGGTAGCCGATGTCGATTTTGGCAACACCGTAAAATTAGTAAGTAGCAAATGGGCAACTAGTTCTTGGCTTACATTGGTTTACGTCACTTCGGCACAATTTACCACAAAAGCTACCGCTTTTCAAACCACTTTAGCTACACGTCAACAATCAGGTTCGACGCGCTCGCAAACTACGCAAGCTTTGAAAATGCTTGACAAATCGATAGAAAACGGTTTAACGTATGTAAAAAGCTATTTGCTTGAGAAATACAAAAAAGAAAATTACAAAAGTTATTACTCAGCTTTTGGTTTAGAAAATGATGGTCGCTTTCCGAAAGACCAAAACAGCCGTTCGGCAGCGTTAAAGTTAACCATCGAAGGCATTGCTGCCAATGGTTTTGGCACAAAAGAGTTTGGAACAGCATTTTGGACGGGCATCAAAACCCAATATGATGCTTTGCTTACCACAGCATCAACAACCGACAGCACTGTTTCGACAAAAGTGGGCGACAAAAACGCCTTGAAAGCAGAACTCAAAAGAGCTTTGAACAGCATCGTTTTTGTAATTAAAGGAAATTATCCTGATACTTACAAACAAGAGTTGCGCAACTGGGGCTTTCAAAAAGAAAAGTACTAAAAAAAAGAAAATCGCTGAAAGGCGATTTTTTTTTGGTGTTTGTTAATCTAAAAGTTTTACTATAAAATTATTTTTGAGTTAAGAAGTTTTCTAAATTTGTAAAAAAAAAGAAATGCCTAAAATTTACGAATATTTTGGATTAATTTTTTATTTCTATTCAAATGAGCACNAGCCAATTCATGTTCATGTCACAAAAGCAGAAAGAGAAACAATATTTGAAATTATATTAGAAAATGGGCTTCTGTTGGAAATTAAAAAAAGGAAAGCTTTTTCAAAAAATCCTTTAACAGCAAAAGAGGAAAAAGAAAGTCTAGATTTTATTTCTGAATACCACAAAAAAATTATTGATAAATGGGTGAATTTTTTTATTTTAAAAAAAAGAATTAAAACAACTAAAGTGACACGAAAATTAAAATAATATGAAAACCATCAGTATTATTAAAGCAGAATATGCCGGAAATTTGTCTGTAAAAATTTTGTTTAATGACAATACTTCTAACACGATAGATGTAGGGACTTTTATTAAAAAACATCCTCACCCGCAATACAATAAATATTTAGTAGAAAAAAATTTTAAAAAATTTAAAATAGATTTAGGTAATATTGTTTGGGGCCCCAATTGGGATTTAATTTTTCCGTTAGAACAACTTTATGAGGGGAAAATAACTTAAAAAATGAAAGCTGTTTCAAAAAAATTGAAACAGCTTTTTTTTAGTTAAGATTGTTTTTATAGTAATGATTTTCGCTTACGGCAACCATTTATTTTCTCCAAAGTTGGGTTTTCTTTTTTCTAAAAAAGCATTTCTGCCTTCTTTGGCTTCTTCGGTCATATAGGCTAGTCGCGTAGCTTCACCTGCAAAAACCTGTTGTCCTACCATACCATCGTCGGTTAAATTCATGGCGAATTTCAACATTTTTATAGAGGTTGGCGACTTTTGTAGAATTTCTTGTGCCCATTCAAAAGCNGTATTTTCTAAATCTTCGTGAGGAATCACGGCATTCACCATACCCATGTCCATTGCTTCTTGCGCAGAATAATTGCGACCTAGAAAGAAAATCTCTCTTGCTTTTTTCTGACCAACCATTTTTGCCAAATACGCCGAGCCATAACCACCATCAAAACTAGTAACATCGGCATCGGTTTGTTTAAAAATAGCGTGTTCTTTGCTCGCTAAGGTAAGGTCGCAAACCACATGCAAACTGTGTCCGCCACCTACTGCCCATCCTGGTACAACGGCAATTACGACTTTAGGCATAAAGCGAATGAGGCGCTGCACTTCGAGAATGTTGAGTCGGTGTTGACCATCTTCACCCACATAACCTTGGTGTCCACGAGCATTTTGGTCGCCGCCACTGCAAAAAGAATAAACACCATCTTTGGTTGAAGGTCCTTCTGCAGAAAGCAAAACCACGCCGATTGAAGTATCTTCTTGTGCATCATAAAATGCTTGGTACAATTCGCTGGTGGTTTTTGGTCGAAANGCNTTGCGAACATTCGGNCGATTAAAGGCNATTCGTGCTACACCATCGCATTTTNGATAGGTGATGTCTTCAAAAATTTTTGCGGTTTTCCAGTTTATATCTGACATATTTGTATTAATTTAGCGTAAAATTAAACCATTTTTTAGAATTTAAAATTAATTATGAAAAACTATTTATCCTCTAAAAGTTTTTTTATCGTAATCNTTTTGTGGGGTTTGGTATGTTTTATGTTAACAATGATGTTTTTGAACTTGAACAAACCATCATTAGACGTTGCTCCGATTATCATCACTTCGTTGGCTTCGGCAATAGTAGTTTGGATTTTGTTGGACACACGTTATGTCATCAAAAATAGTTTTTTGTTCTACCGCTCTGGCCCTTTTAGAGGAAGAATCGACATCAATAAAATAGATAAAGTTCAGTATTTTTCGGGGTTATATCCTCAAGTTACCATGAAACCCGCCCTTGACATTAAAGGTTATATCATCACGTACAACAAGCAAGAGGACGTATATGTATCGCCTAAAAAANGCAATGACTTTATCGCAGAATTGTTGAAAATCAATCCGAAGATTGAGGTAATTTAAATTGAAAAATATGATTTTGAAATATGCTTTTTCAGCACTTTTAGTTTTTAGTTTAATGGGTTGTTCGACCAAAAAAGTTGTCAAGGATGAAGATAAGACTAAACCCAACGCCATTGTTTTGTCAGCACAAAAAACAGCACCAATTGCTGTTGTTGAAGAGAAATTAGATGGTAAAAATTTGTATGAAAACAATTGTGCCAAATGCCATCAATTGTATGAACCCAATAATTTTAGTAAGCGAGAATGGGAACCTATTCTTATAAAAATGAAGCGATATGCAGATTTAGATGATGCTCAAATGGCATCAATTTCGGGTTATTTATTTTCTTTTACGAATTAATTTAGAAAATCAAAATAAAAATCCCTCAAGTTTTTAAATGAAACTTGAGGGATTTTTATTTTGAAATTAGCCCTTAATATTATTGCTTAATGATTTTTACAACTTTAGAATTGTTGGCAATATTTATTTTTACAAAATAGTTACCAGAAGCTAAAGTAGATAAGTCAATTTTCTCTTGATTTGATTTTGTTGCTATTTTAAAGACCAGTTGTCCTAAAACATTGTAAATGGCAAGTGAATCCAAATTTTCTTTTGAAGAAATTATCATAAAATCGATAACAGGATTTGGTGAAATATTAATTTTTAAATCATTAAAACCATCGGTAGAAAGTGTTTCTTGCACATAAAGCTGCATAGTGCCAATAGAAGTTGTGCTTGTAGTTCGTCCATTTAGGCTAGTTACCCTAACATAAATTGTCTGTGGATTTGTAGTATTGGTAAATTGACTTGGATTTTCAATCGGGTTTACATTGTTGTTTGCATCTTCAAGAGAAGTGAAAAAGGTAACCACAAAATTGGCTGGATTAGCACCGACACCAATAATGGCAGGAATCTGAGCAGTTAAATCAAAAACTGCAACGCCATCGGTAGATGGTTCAAAAATTGTAAAGTCTTGAAAAGTAACTGCTGTTGTGTTTAACACGTTTAAAGTAAAATTATTAATATTACTGCAATTAAATCCTGAAGCTAAATCTGTAACAGAAGAATAGATTGTTTGTGGATTAGAAAAATTCGTAAAACTTGATAAGTCGCTTATTGCATTTATTCCATTCATGGCATCAGCATAGCTCGTGTAAAAACTAATTTGATAGTCATTTGGAGAGAGTCCATTCAATATTATTGGTATTTGTGTGGACAAGTCAAAGGTTGCAAAACCATCTGAATTTGGTTCGTTGATGCTTATGTTTTGTGGTGCAGAAGTAATCGGTGCTGGAAAGATTGTTACTACAAAAGAACTATTTTCACAACCATTATAAACATAAATTGTCATAGAAGCAGTAATGGCAGTTCCAGGGGGAATTAATTGCCCAGTTCCATTTGGTCCAGTATAAAAATCTCCACTTTGTACAAAAGCTATGTTAAAGAAGTTACAAGTTGTTACATCTGGAAAAGTTTCAAGTGGCAATGGGTTTTCGATAATAATTTCGTCTGTATATTGACTTCCATTTAAAATATTTTGATAAACAACTTGATAAACGCCTGTTTGGTTTGCTGTGAAAGTTGGAGTTGTATTTTGGAGAAAAATACCATTCAAAAACCATTGGAAATTATAATTTGATGCATTTAATCCAGTACTCAAGGTATAGCTTTGTCCTGCGCAAATTGCTGTATTGTTGGCGATTGTTAAATCCGCTCCAAGAACTTCTGTAGGCGTTGGACTTGCTTTTATAAATACAGCAGAATCATAAAGTGCATCCTGATAATCGCCAATAACGAGTTTCAATTTATAAGCATTTCCTACTGTAAGATTGGCAAAAGCATTCATTACAACGGTACGTCCGTTAAAACTGGTGCCATTTGCTGCTGAATTATTAACGGCATTGTATACGTCAAAAAATTGTGGGTTAACAGAAGTACAACCGGCATTATTTACTGAATTTCTAATATTTGTTACAGAAACAGGCAAAATCGTTCCTGGAATGGTTGCCATATTTGTGGTAGTTCCTGTAGTGATATCTGTCAATAAAAAGGCCACTACATCAGAAAAACCACATTGGAATTGTCCGTAATCTTCTGAAGCAAAAATATAATCAAAATTCAATTGCGGGGAAGTTGCAGTAAAGTTATAAGATAGATAAGATGCGTCATATAAGCCACCCGTTAAGCCATTAGAATTGGCAAAAGTTTGTAAATTGGCATCTGTTGTATTAGATCCTGTTCCAGAAACATCACTTGTTCCTGTTATGGCAGTGACATTTCCTGTAGAAATTACAATTCCTTTGTTAAACGGGAATGCCGGATTCGAGTTTTGAAAATAGCCAATGCCATTACCAACGCTTTTTGTAGCTGAAGTAGCATTATTATTGGCTCCCAAAAACTCATTAACCAATTGCGTTGCGGTAATGTTATTCGTGCTTATGGTTACTGCTTGTGCGCAAATATTTAAAGCGTTAAGTATTAAGCATCCAAAAATAATTTTTTTCATATCTATTTTATTAACCGTTTTGATTTAAATGATTGTCAAAATTAAACTAATTTTAAGTGCTTTCTCCAAAAGTCAACAAATTGTTGTCTGGATCTAAAATTGAAAATTCTTTTTGTCCCCAAGGTTTAAGATTAAGTTCTCCATTTGGATGAATACCTACTTTGTTGTCAAGATAAGACTGGTAGAGTTGATCAATTGAGTTGGTGCGAATATAAACTTGACCGTAGTTTTCGTTAATATCCAAATCTTTATATTCAAAAAAATGAATTTGTAAATTATCTTTTTCTACCATCAAATAACCGTCATAATCATGGTTTCCAAAAATTTTAAATCCCAATTGATTGACATAAAAATCATGAGTTGCTGGTTTTTCTCTCATTGGTAATTTTGGGTTGATGGCAGTTAGCATAATTTCTGCAATTTAAATTTAAATCAATTCTTCCACATTTTTTTTGATTTTTCCTGCCAATATTTCCGTTGGTAAATCATTTTCGTCATTTCCAAAAGGATCTTCAATTTCTTCGGCAATCAACTCTAAACTTGCTAAAACATAAAAAATAAAAACTACGACAGGAGCAACATAGTATCCTAAACTTACCGAATAACCAAAAGGCAAAGTCATAACGTAAAAAAAGATGAATTTTTTTAAAAATGTACTGTACGAATAAGGAATTGGAGTGTTTTTGATACGCTCGCAAGCACCGCAAATATCAGAGAAAGATTGTATTTCGGAATTAATGATAATTAATTGATCGCCAGAAATTNTCTTGTCAATATACAAATCGTTGATNCTTTGAAACATCATTTTCGCCACCTGATTGGGTTTNTGCTTGTGGTGATCGATTTCTAAATCTAAATTGTCAAAAAGTTGTTGACCAGTTTCAACATTACTGAGGTGTTTTTGCAAAATGGTAGCGTAGATTGGAATTATTTTTCGAAAAAAATTACGGTCTTTTTCTTCTTCTAAAATCACCGCTAATTTCAAAGCCAAGTTACGACTGTTATTGACTAAACTTCCCCATAATTTCCGACCTTCCCACCAACGATCATAAGCAGTATTGGTTCTAAAAACAAGCAATAATGAAATTACAAAACCCAACATTCCGTGCATTACGGTAATGTTGCTCACATAACTTTTTTGAGAAATTTTCAAATACTCTACTTCCAAATAACCAATAATTCCTGCATAAATTCCAATGGCAATCATTACCGGAAAAAGTACGCGAAAAGTGTCTCCTTTATGAAAACGAAAAATGTAAGTAAACCAATCTTTAGTATTATAAGAAATCATTTGAAACGAAAATTAGATTTATCTATTAGCTAAATAGTTTAAAACGTTAGTTTCGATGCGTTTGTCTATGTCGGATAAATCAGCTTTAACGAAATTTTCGCCTAAAATGTTTTCAAACAATTCGATATACCTTTCTGAAACTGATGCTATATAATCACCAGTCATTTCAGGAATTTGCTGCCCTTCTTTTCCTTGAAAGCCATTTTCAATCAACCACCTGCGAACAAATTCTTTAGACAATTGTTTTTGTTCTTCCCCATTATATTGGCGTTCTTGGTAGCCTTCGGTATAAAAATAACGAGAAGAATCAGGCGTATGGATTTCGTCAATTAAAACGATTTTTCCTTCTTTTGTTTTTCCAAATTCGTATTTTGTATCAACCAAAATCAAACCTCTACTGGCAGCAATTGACGTTCCACGTTGAAAAAGTGCGCGTGTGTAATTTTCTAAAATCAAATAATCTTCTTCAGAAACAATTCCTTTTGATAAAATAGCTTCTCTTGAAATGTCTTCGTCGTGTGCACCATTATCCGCTTTTGTAGTTGGTGTGATTATTGGTGATGAAAACTTGTCGTTTTCTTTCAGGCCCTCCTCAAGCATTACACCACAAACATTGCGTTTTCCTAGTGCATATTCTCTTGCCGCGTGACCAGAAAGATACCCACGAATTACCATTTCTACTTTAAACGGTGTGCACAGATGACCAACGGCCACATTTGGATCTGGTGTTGCAATTAACCAATTCGGAACAATGTCTTGTGTTAATTCCATAAATTTGGTAGCAATTTGATTCAAAATTTGTCCTTTGTAAGGAATTCCTTTTGGTAAAACAACATCAAAAGCCGAAAGTCTATCGGTTGCAATCATAACCAAAAGTTCGTCGTTGATGTTATAAACTTCTCTAACTTTTCCGTGATAAACCGATTTTTGATTTGGAAAATTAAAATGAGTTGTAGTTATTGTTTTCATTTTTTATGATTGAAAATAAAATTGTATTGTTAAATGCCAGTAAAATTACTTGGCGTGATTACTAATAATTCGGCTTTGATTGCATCAGAAATCGCTAAAGAATTTATAAAACTATGGATTGCATTTTTGTCGATTACCCCATTTGTTCTCGTCAATTCTTTCAAAGCTTCGTAAGGATTTGGATAATTTTCTCGGCGCAAAATCGTTTGAATTGCCTCTGCCACAACAGCCCAATTTTTGTCTAAATCTTCAGCAAATTTTGGTTCGTTCAAAAGCAATTTGTTCAAACCTTTTAAAGTCGATTCAAAGGCGATTAGAGTATGACCAAAAGGAACACCAATGTTTCTCAAAACGGTGCTGTCGGTCAAATCGCGTTGTAGTCTCGAAAGTGGTAATTTGGCGGAAAGATGCTCAAAAATAGCATTTGCAATACCTAAATTACCTTCAGAATTTTCAAAATCTATCGGATTAACTTTGTGCGGCATTGCCGATGAACCAATTTCTCCAGGTTTGATTTTTTGTTTAAAGTAATCCATCGAAACGTACGTCCAAATGTCTCGGTCTAAATCTATAATTATAGTATTTATTCTTTTTAAAGCATCAAAAAAAGCAGCGAAATGGTCGTAATGTTCAATTTGTGTAGTCGGAAAAGAATGGTGTAAACCTAGCGTGTTTTCTACAAAATTACTTCCGAATTTTCGCCAATCAATTTGCGGATAGGCAACATGATGGGCATTGTAATTTCCGGTTGCACCACCAAATTTTGCCGCAAAGGGAATATTGAAAAGCAATCGCATTTGCTCTTCCAATCTTTCTACAAAAACACCAATTTCTTTGCCCAAACGAGTAGGAGAGGCTGGCTGCCCATGCGTTCTTGCCAACATGGCTATGTCTTTCCATTCAATACTCAACTGTTTAAGCTTGGCAATTAATTCAATCAAGGATTTCAAATAAACTTCTTGAAAAGCTTCTTTTGTTGAAAGTGGAATAGCAGTATTGTTAATGTCTTGTGAGGTTAAACCAAAATGAATAAATTCTTTGTATTCGGATAATCCCAATTTTTCAAAAGCATCTTTTAAGAAATATTCGACCGCTTTTACATCGTGATTGGTTGTTTTCTCTGTTTCTTTTATCNAAACGGCATTTTCGGTAGAGAAATTTTTGNAGATATTTCTTAAGTTTCCAAATAAAGATGGATTTACATTTTGTAATTGCGGCAAAGGAATTTCACAAAGGGAAATAAAATATTCAATTTCGACTAAAACACGGTATTTTATAAGTGCTTCTTCAGAAAAATAGTGAGCGAGTGAGCTTGTCTTACTTCTGTAACGTCCATCAATTGGTGAAATGGCATTTAATTCGTTAAGGATAATCATTGTGTGTTGTGTTAAATGCAAAGGTAGAAAAAAGTGTTTGGTTTTTTAAGATTTTGAAAATTACTTTTNTGCTACTAAAATTAAAACATCTTCATCAATTCTTCTTGAACAATTTGCATTCCTTTTGTAGCAGTTGCCGCAATTATTTTTATTTTGTTTGTTGAATCATAGATATGGGCTGGTTTTGGGTCGATGTAAAATACAGGTGTGTTTTTGGGAGCAAAATTCATAAGACCTGCGGCAGGATAAACTTGAAACGAAGTGCCAATAATGATTAGAAAAGCTGCATTTTGAACGATACTAACAGCTTCTTCTAAAGCAGGAACATCTTCTCCAAACCAAACAATGTGCGGACGAAGTTGGTATCCTTTATCGTCTAAATCGCCAAGATTCAAATCGGTTTCCCAATCTAAAATATGGTTTTCGTTACCGGTGCTTCTCGCTTTTAATAATTCGCCATGAAGGTGCAAAATTTTGGTACTTCCTGCTTTTTCATGCAAATTATCAACATTTTGGGTAATGATTTCGACATCAAAATGTGTTTCTAATGCGGCCAAAATCAAATGACCAGCATTCGGATTTACTTTTGAAAGTTGACGGCGGCGTTCGTTGTAAAAATCCAATACCAATTTAGGGTTTTTACGAAATCCTTCGGGCGTGGCTACTTCCAAAACGTTGTGACCTTCCCATAATCCGTCAGAATCTCTAAAAGTTTTCACACCACTTTCGGCAGAAATTCCTGCTCCGGAAAGGACAACTAATTTCTTTTTCATACCCGCAATTTTAAGCCATAAAACTAATGATTTTATGTATTTTTGCCAAATAAATTTTTAATTGATGGTAGATTTAGCTTATTTGAATTTTCTAGAAAATATGCTTACTGATAATCGAAAAGATAAATTTCTAAAAATTTTAGAAAATCGCACTAATCATTTTACAGTGGTAGTCGAAGATGTTTTTCAAATGCATAATACCAGTGCGGTAATGCGCAGCTGCGAGGTTTTTGGCATTCAAGAATTGAGTATTATTGAACAAAGGTATGGAAAAACGATTGACAAAGAAATTGCAATGGGCGCACAAAAATGGGTTGATATTACTAGTTTTGATGATGTTCAAACTTGCATAAACACGATAAAAGAAAGAGGTTATCAGTTAATTGCCACTACTCCCCATGAAAATGATTGTCTCTTAGATGATTTTGATATTACAAAGCCAAGCGCCTTGTTTTTTGGAACAGAAAGAGATGGATTATCGACGGAAATTTTAGAACAAGCTGACGGTTTTTTAAAAATTCCAATGGTTGGTTTTACAGAAAGTTTGAACATTTCGGTTTCTGCCGCAATTATAATCCAAAATTTGATGAGCAGGTTGAGAAAATCGGACATTAAATGGCAATT
>JGI25917J50250_1000442_pt1 | contig 11466 bp, 12 predicted proteins | sample LauGreSBDMM110SN_4_FD_50250 | JGI IMG/M metagenome (IMG submission 50250) | reverse complement strand
TAAACAAAATTAACAAAAATAATTAAAAATAAAAATAATATTAATAAAAAATTAAAATATATCATATATACTTAATAGGATATATTTTTTACTATTAACTTTTATTCTTTATTATCATGTTAATGTATACGACACTTTATTAGAATATAAAATAGTTGGAAATAAATTTGTACTATTATTCGTTGTAGCAACTTGAACATCGTAAGTTCCAGCTTTAATTAGTTTGTTATTTGTCAGAAAAACACTCAAAGGAATACTAAAAGAAATATTTAATGAACTATAATAGGTAACGGAAATATTTTTAAATTGGCCAAAAATGACATAAGATGAACCAAATGGGAAAAAGTTTTCACCAGTAATATAAATCACTGTATAATCATTAAGTTTTGATGTGTAAGTAGACAAACTATGAATAATTGGATTAATATTCGGTAAAAATCCTTTATTTAATCTACATTTTTTTTCAACTTGTGAAATCCCATCTGTCAACGGATTTGTGGTAAATACGGACATAATTATTATATTTACTTATTTTTATAATTTATATAATTATTGTAATTTTGTAAAATTAAATACAAATATCATTTACATCCTTAGAATATTCCAATAATTCAAATTCTTTTCTTCTCTCTTTTACTATTAAATTCACAATATCAGGATTAGTAAAAAAACTTTTAATATTTTTTTTTGATTCTATGTATTCTGAAATTTCATTGTTATTTATTTTTACATTTGAAAAATTTAAATTAAATCTACTATTTAAAACTTCTATAATATTTTTATCTTCAAATTTTATTAAAAATACAGAAATTTTTTTGTTTGTTTTTATATAATCACATTGTCTAAGATGATTATTATTTATTTCTTTAACAACAAAATTTTCAAAGTTTTCTTTTAATGATAATTTATCATCTAAAATAAGCTCTTTGTATTTTATTCTATGAAAAAAATAAGAAAATATTTGTGTAAATGGGTTTCTTACAACTACAAATACAGGTAATTTATTAGTAATAAAATTTTCTAAATATAATAGTCCTTCATGTCTGTAACATGGCAACTCTGTGACTAATGATTGTTTTTTACAACAATGTAAAACAGTGGTAGATGATGTTTTTGGAATTTGAATAAATAAAAAATATTTATTTAATATAATTGTATTCTCATCATTATAATTTTTGAATATTTTAAAATCATTAAACTCACTATATGTGGACTTGTCTTCCATAATATTATAAATACAATATAATATTTTTTTATTTTATACTTTTATTTTATACTTTTATAATAATTACCCTATAAAATTATCATCTTTTTTCTCTCTAATCAATCCTTTTAAATTTTCTTGTGAAAAATAATAAAAAAAATATGCCAATAAAATTCCTACGATTGAACCAACAATTACTTGAAATATAGTATGATAATTATATTTCACTCTTTGATAGATTGTCAATAAAGTTAATAATAGATAGACAATAAATATGTTTATTTTTTTTATAGTTAAAAACATAAATGTTGTTGAAAATACACACGACTGAGCATGTCCTGAAGGCATACCAAATATATCCAAAGGAATAATATTATTTGAAAAAAAATATTTACCTTTTTTTAAAGCTAAATTAAATAGTTTGGCATCTTCTGACGGTCTAGGTTGTTGTAAGGTTACTTTTAATATTAAATTAATAATTGTATTAATAAAAAATCCTACTACATAATAAGATAACAAATTTTGTTTTTCAGATAATAAAAAGAGAGAAATAAAAAATAAAATAAAAGGTCCATAATTTCCAATTTCATAAATTAAATTTGTGATGATATCCATATATTCTGTTTCTATTAAAATTATCATTTGTTATTTATTATTTATTATTTAATACTGATAAAGACACTCACATACTAAGGTAACACACCAGTCATTTCCATTCAAATTAAGCACATTTCCTTTATCATCAAGCAACTTAACAGCCATTCTATCTATATCTACAGGGCCAAAATAAACACGATTATTATCTTGTAATGAACCACTAAATTCCACTAATAACGAACCTGTTGGAACACCAACAGATGTTTTTACTGGTAAAATAGCTAAAATATCAGCTGAGGTAGGAGCTTTTGCCAAATGATTCGTATTATTATTACGATTTTTATTAATTTCATTTATTGTATAAATTTGTGACTGTGTTAATGTTCTCGGCGCACTTGGAAGTACAGTTAATGTTTTTGTATAATCTTGTTCATATTTTCCACCTATTAATAATCCATTTAATGGGTTTGTAGTCTGAAAATTAACAAGTGAATCAAAGGTAACTCCTGCAATAAGTTCTTGTAAATTATTTCCTTGTTGTCCTGGTGTAGTGCATACATAAGGTTGATCACCAGAATAATAAGAAGGTGTTTTTAAAGTATTGGAAAATTGTGAAATAGAAACAACATTATTATTTACATGATTTTGGTTATAATCGTCAATCACAAGTATCAAATATTTTGTTCCATTTAGGTCTAAAATAGCTGCTCCAGAATTTCCATTTTTATCCACATTTACATATGGAAGACGAAATCCCATAATCCAGCCTAATGAGTTATTAAAATAATGATTTGACTTGCTTAAACAATTATTATTACAAACCAAGTCACCTGAAAAGTCATAAAAAAGAATAAGGGTTGTTTCATCTACAGTAAATGTAACTTGTTCATCATAGATAGTAAGTCCGCTGAAAGATGCACCATCTAAAAATAAGGAAAGTATTCCATTATTGGAATTATATCTAGCAATAGGAATATTCGTTGAATTAGGTGTAAAACCTGCATTTGAAAAGGAAGTATTTAGTTGTGTAGTAAAATCTGTTTGATTATAATTTCCAGGGGGTACGGAAACAGACACTATATAAGATTCGTATAGTATCCAAAGACATGTATTTCCATAACCTTTGTCTATAGTGTACCAACTCATAGGAATTTGGTAAGAGTATACACGTATACTTAAAGCATCTTTTAATGTATCTGATAGGTCTAAGGTGTAATCGGTGGAAGTAGAATCAATTCCAGTTGTATATTGTCTGAATTGACTGTCAAGATTAACAAATCGTGTAATTGTGTTTTTCAAATTAGGATTTAACGAGTCTTGTTTCACTGGTAGCTGAAATGTATCCGTTGTGGCAATTTGTTCTTGATTCATAGGAACATATTGATTTCCGAATGTTTTTATTTTCTGTTGTCTATTCGTAATTTTACTGGTTTGATTTGGATCACTTTGTGTCAAATATTCATTTTTATACCAATCATCCACTTGTTGATCTCCGGATGGATAAGAAGCATTATCTTCTTGGTCTCCCATGTTTTGATAATTTTCAACGACAATTTTATTTGAGTTATCTTGATCCTGATTTTCCACAATCAATCCTTGAGTATATCTCAATAATTGACTTTGTACTTCTAAAAAAAAAGAGGATAATATCGGATTAGATTTTTTAAATTTATTAATATGTGTGTTTGTTTTTTTAACAATTTCAACTGGATCTAATTCTTGAATTTCTATAATGGCCATTAGTTCAGAAAGTGAATAATTATTAATATTTGTATCTACGGAAACATTTTTTGTCGACATATTTTTATAACTTATCATTTTATTTTTAATTATAAATTATGATAAATTAGTATTATTTAATGATAAAAAACACTGTACAATATTTTTGATTATTTTTTGTAAATCTAAATTTTGATATTTTTCGTTTTTCTTTTTTTTTAATAAATCTTGTGTGACAGTTGTAAATCCAGATCCACGTTTTAAATGTGTCTTTTCTTTAAATACAATGTATTCTAATGTATCTAGTAACATGCTATTATTTCTTATGATGACATCACGATCTAGATAGTATTTACTTTTATATATATATCTATTGTAGTTTCCTTCACCGTATATTAAATAATATTTATCTAAGAAAGGTCTATTTTTAACTAGACCAATACCTTCAATTTGATTTGTATTATTATTCATTTCAATGACAAATATTATTGAGTCATATAGTATTTTAGGTGAAAATTCTTGAGGTGAACCATAAATACATCCTATAGAAATATTTTTTTTACGATAATTCGTATTTTCTTCCCATGTTTTGTTAGAAAATCGTGTAGTAACAAGTGTAATCATTTATGACTTTGTAAATTTATGACTTTGTAAATTTATGATATTTGAATTCAATTTTTAAAATAAATTTATTAAATAAATTTATTATATGAACTGTTGTATTTGTGGACCTGTAAAAAATTGCGGCCCTTTTTTAGATAAAGTATTTGAAAATATTGAAAAAATTGGTGGTTTATTTGATAATTATAAAATAATTGTTTATTACGATCATTCATCTGATAACACACTTCAAAAAATAATAGAATATGGCAAAAAAAATCCAAGATTCAAATATTATGTAAATAAAAATCCGGTTTCTCCCTACAGAACACATAACATCGCAAAAGCGCGTAATCATTGTTTACAATATGTTAAAAAAAATATAAATCAATTTCCTTTTTTTATCATGATGGACTTTGATGATGTAAATTGTAAAGATTGTAACCCTGAAATAATTAAAAAATATTTAAAACGAAATAATTGGGATGGATTATCATTTAATACAAGCCCAAAATATTATGATATATGGGGATTATCCATACATCCTTTTTGTTTCAGTTATAATCATTTTCATAAAAATCCTAGAACTCATTTTATTATTCAAGATTATATCATGTCACTTTTAAATAAATTAAAACCAAATGAATTACTTCCTTGTATTTCTTCATTTAATGGATTTTCTATTTATAGAACTGAAAAATTTTTAGATACCTACTATGATGGGAAAGTAAGAATAGATTTAATTCCTCCTAAAAACATGAAAGCACACATGGATGTTACTGGTTCTAAATTAACATTTAAAAAGTTCCCAACATTGGATGCAAAATATGAAGACTGTGAACATAGAGCATTTCATATTTTAGCAACCAAAAATAGTGGTGCAAGAATAATGATCAGTCCTGAAATAGTATTTTCTTAATTATATTTTATTCCCATATTTTAAATGATTCCTAAAAAAATTTTTCAAACACATAAATCTGTGAATTACATTTTAAGCAAACCAAAAATATACAAAGCAATTAATACATGGAAAAAATATAAAGACTTTGACTATTATTTTTTTACAGATCAACTTTGTGAAAGATTTATAAAAGAAAATTTTCATGAACAGGTTTATCAAGCATATAATAGACTTCCATTAGCAGTAATGAAAGCTGACTTGTGGAGGTATTGTGTTATTTATCATTATGGAGGAATATATGCTGATACAGATACGATATGTAAAGTTGATCCAAATATTTTTATTAATAACTCTTCATTAACCATTGTTCCAGAAAATAATACACATTTATGTCAATGGATATTTTCTGCACCAAAAGGGTCTCCTATTTTAAAAAATATTATTGATTTATCGGTTAAAAGAATATTATCAATAGAAGAAATAAAAGGAGAACACATTATACACCATTTGACCGGTCCTGGACTGTTTACCGATGGGATTGAAGAATATTTGATAAAAAAAAATTATCCAGTATTTCCTTCCAATAGAGAAAAATATTTTAATTATCCCAAACCAGAATTAAAAGTTTTTAATATGATTTTTTTTCATAAAAATTTAGTTATACACTTATTTACTGGTAAAGATTCCGATGGATGGTGCAAAGAACGGAATGAAAAATTAATGTAATTATTATTTATATTTATATAAATATATTATTCATCACTTTTATCAATCGTTTCATCTTCTATTAACATTAACGATTCTATTAACGATTCTATTAACGATTCTATTAACGATTCTACTACAGGTTCTGTAACAGGTTCTGTAACAGGTTCTGTAACAGGTTCTAGTACAGGTTCTATTAATGGTTCTGTAACAGGTTCTACTAACGGTTCTAGTACAGGTTCTATTAATGGTTCTACTAACGGTTCTACTAACGGTTCTACTAACGGTTCTACTACAGGTTCTACTAACGGTTCTACTAACGGTTCTACTAACGGTTCTATTAATGGTTCTACTAACGGTTCTACTAACGGTTCTACTAACGGTTCTATAACAGGTTCTATAACATGTGTATACTGAGGTATAGGAATATTAAGATAAATTTGTCGTTTATTCCATAAAACCGAATAATGCTCTTTTTTTTGAAATTTTGAAGATTCAGCAATATAACCATTATAACTTTTTAAAATATGATATCCATGAAATAGAATAAAACGATTATCAAATGTAAAATACATTTTATGTTTCATATCAATGATATTACTTTCATTATTAAATACTTCTTTTAATAACACTGGACCTGTAGGTTGTAAGCAATTACTTCCATAAAACTTATTTTTTACATTATCAACTATTTTATAAATTGCTTTTAATAATGTAACATTATTAGGTTTTGTAACCATTAACGCATTATAAATATTAACACCATCAATGTCTAAAACTAAATGTTCTTTCTCTGTGAGTGAAATAAATCTAAATCCATTATGAGGAATATATTTAATATCTAAGTATATTCCACCTATTTTATACAAAACACAATAACGCCATAAATCAGCCTTATATGCTCCAGGAATCAATGAATCATACGCATTTAATACGTTTACAGGAAAATTATTTTTAATAAATACTCTACAATCATTATCATCAAATAATTGATGCTTAAATCTAGGATTTAATAATCTTATTTTATTCACCGCAGTTGCCATTAACGGTGGTAAATTTTTTGTATGCCATGTTTGAAAAATATTTAATGGAATAGTAGGATGATAATTTTGTTTTAATGGATAAGGTGTGTTTATTATATTTTTTATATTTTTAATGTTTATTATATTTTTTATATTTTTTATATTTTTTATATTATTACTAAGTGTTTTTTTTATTACCTTTGTGATACTTTTTTTATTAAATTTTTGAGATTTATTGAATTTTTTTTTTAATAAATTAAACTTGTTTTTTTTATTTTGTTGCATGTTTAGTAATCTTAACCTCATATAATATTATAATATATTTAATATTATACCATTTAAAAAAATATTTTTTGTTATTACATATTCTTTATTTTATCTCCCATCATTTTATAACGTTTATTTTTCAATGTTTTTATTAGTATAGACCAAGGAGTAGAAGAATTAAATAGTCCACAGATTCCTTTTTCGCAAAAAGAATTTAATAAAGATGGGTTAAATCCAGACATCATAGATACATTTTTTTCTAAAGATAAACAAGGAAAACCATCAGTTGATCGCAAGTTCCAAAACAAAATATGAGGAGGTTTTAGTGATTTTTTATATAAACGAATTCCAATTGTAGCATATTTTTCTTTAATTACATGGTACATGGATTCTTTATTCATATTAACATCAGATTGTTCAACCTGCATATCTGAAAAAACAACTAATACCATATCTTGAACTTCTTCTGGTGATAATTTAGTATCAATAATTGCATCAAGTATAAAATTTAATGCTTCGTAAAAATTTTTATTTATTGCATGAATATCTTGATAAACATAATCAACCATAGAAACAAAATCATTGCATGATTCTAAATTGATCCATTTTGGTTTTCCACTGAATGTTAGAATACGTTTTCCTAGTTTAGATTTTTCTGCGACACGTATTCCAAGGGATACTGCAGCATGTTTATATTTACTATCTAATGACTCAGAAACGTCAATCATTGGAATAAAATTTCCCAGTGTATTTGATTGTGTACAATTATTTATCCACTGAAAATTAAGTAATTTTTTTTGATAATCCAATTCTACGCTGTTATTGTTATTGTTATTATTATTATTTGTATTATTTATCAATTTTAAGGCTTGCTTTGTGAATTGTTCTATTCCAATTCGTTTCCCTTTTATTTCCTCTTTTTCAAACATGTTTATGTTTTCAATATACTTTTTAATATTATTAGAACAATGAATCCTATCTATGTTATCTAGATGTCTAATATCACCATTTTGTTTTATATTTAAAAAAACATTATTTTGTTTTAAAAGTGAAACCGAGGTCACATTATTAAAATTAATGTTTGACCATTGACTATTACATAGTTTAACTTCTAAAGTATCTATTTTTTTATTTAAACAAGATATTATCTTACGATATTCTGTCTTACATTTTAATATAGATTTAATATGCGATTCTATTGTTTGTGCTGTTTTAACATACTCTGAAAAATAGTTAATCGCCATTAATGAAAACAACCAACCAAGAGAAGACGATTCTCGTGGAATCCATTTAGAAACAAGTGATATATTATTCAGATTATTTACATAGTTGATATAATCTTTTTTTAACTGTGTGTTTGCTAAGCTAATTGCATGTTTAATTAATGGATGTTCTTCATTTTCTCCTTGTTTACGACAATAACCACAAAAATATTTAATATCTTTCCATGATCCATATGGGTGTTCTTGGATTTCTTTTGATGTAACCATACATGTCAAAGCAAACAATGAAAGATCAGGATAGTAATTGTACCATCTATGAATCATCATATATGCTAACGTACACTCTCCTTTTCCTTCAATTATATCACGTGTATGACCTATCATACGAAATAAAATGGATAAATATTCGTTTCTCTCTTCATTACAAACAAAAGATTCTTTTTTATTTTTAAGACTAATTAAAAGTTGTTTTAAAATAGTAGATAAATTTTCTATTCCACTTTCATCGGTTCTAGTAATTTGAAAATAAAATTGTAAAATCTTTTCTCTGATTTCATTTGACCATCCATATTCAAAGTGTCCATTTTCTCCGATATATTTTTTATTATTATTGATACTATTACTATTAACTATATCACTTGGAATTTTAATATGTATTGGTGGTTTCATTATTGTTTTTACAATTATAAATAATTCGTTTTAATCTTTATATGGTTTTTTAATTGTCTTTCTCTTATTGCTAACATTTAAAATAACTTTTTTTGTTATGTTATTGATTCCTTTTTTAGTCTCATTAAATATGAATATTAAATCATTTAAGTCATGAAACATACTTATTGTTTTTTCAAATTTTATACTATCAATATTTTTAACAGTATATAAAAAATCGTCATAATACGTTTCTAAATCAGAAACTTTTAAAAAATTTTGTACATCTTCCGTATCAATATTGATATTATATTTCAAAATAGAAAACAAAGAATAGCTTGTGGTATTATCATTTAAATTTTTTTTAATAATACCGAGAACTTCATTCCTAGTAACACAATTAGGTAAAGACATTAAAAATATTTCCTGTTTTAACTTTTCTATTTCATTATTTTTATTTACATAAATAATATGTAAGTTTATAAAATACACATCATCTTTGTAAAAATCTTTATATAATTTATCATTTTTTTCAAAATTACAGATCCAGTCATCATCCAATATATCTGTATCTATTTTATTACTCATACTATACGTAATGTATTATACTCTCATATAATACATTATCTATTTTAACTAATTTATTTTTATTTATTTCTTCTACTATTTTCTTTTTGTTTCCTAGTCATCATATTTATTATTGTAATAATGATCATTATAGTAGTCGTTATTATCATTTAAAATCTTCATTTCTTCATAATTTATTTTTTTTAGTTCTTCTTCATATTGTAGATCTAGTTTATCAAAATAATGATAATCATAATTATGAAAAAGAAACATTTTTTCATATTCTTCTTCGCCCCATAATTCAATATATTCTTCTTTACGTTTTTCATATAAATAAACTAATTTATCTATTATTTCACTAGGAGTAATTTCTTTTTCTTCAAAATAATTTGGCATTTCTCCATATTTACGTGTTATTTTATTTGTTTTTTTATCACGTTTTAAAACTAAATATCCCGGTGGAATATATTCTTCGTTTAATAGTTCTTCTTGACATTTTACTACTGTCTTTACTTTATCAATAAAATTCAATGTTTTACTTGTTTCTTCATTGGTTGTTTCATTCATTTTTTCATTCGTTAAACTAGGAAAGTTACAGTCATTTATTATAATTTTTTTTTGTTCTTCTTTTACTTTCTTCTCTTTTTCATCTATGAATTTATTAGTATTATTGTTATTAGTAGTATTATTATTAGTATTATATTCGTCTCTTTTTTTATTATCATATTTATCATATTTAGATTTATTTATTGGACGTTCAGTTTCTTTTATCTCTTCCTCATCCACTAAAGATGCAAATCTTGATTTTGTTTTAAATGCATTACTCATTATTAGTATAATTTATATTGTATATAATAACTATTATTACTATATTATTTTGTCTAATCTTTATATATTTTTATTAAATATTCATTTAAAGATTTATTTTGTGTATAAATTATCTCCTAACAGCAAACCTATTTACTTAGTTATAGTCCCCCACAATCCGAATCATTTTATATATATTTACAGGAGGTAGCAATAAAATTTAAATTTAAAAAAAAATAAAAAAATAAAAATATGATAAAACTTTTTATATTTTTATATAATTATAGTTATGTAAAAATTTTTTTCTTTTTATATTTGGTAACCAAGTTATCATTCTAAATATCATCTACATTTATTATTTCATCATTGTCTACAACAATCATATTCGTATTTTGTGTAGACGCTTGTGCTTCAATTAAAGAAGCATATTCTTCGGATTCTTCATTGGTAAATTCAAATTCTTCTTCGTTTTTTTCAGTATTTGTATTTTTTTTATCATTATCTACAAATGAAGACCAGTTAATCTTCACTGTATTTTTTAATTTTTCTTTATCATTTTCACTATAAACTTCTAGTAAGTCACAATTTTGAAATTTTCCTTTTTTCAAGGTTGAGACATCTTGTGATTCCCATTCTCTTAGTCCAATGAGTAACCATGATCCTCTTCCAATAATATTGTCTCTTTTTCCTCTACCTCGGAATTTTCCACGAATATGACATAATCGTTGTATCCCATCAATACATAAAACATGACACATTCCATTTCCTAATAAAGCACTTACTTGTGCATACAATTCAAATTCATTATCCGAAATACGCAACTTCTGTGACGAAGGTACATTAGTAAATTTACGTGCTTGTCCTTTTGCTTTACTTCCTCCAGTTGTATTTTTAACCATTTTCTTAGTAAATAAATAAATATATACTTATCTATTTATTCATCTATTTGTATTCAATTTTATTTTTTATTTAATTTTATTGAAAAAAAAATAAATAAATTTGATAATAAAATTTTGTTAATTAATTATTATGTTATTATTTTGAAACATTGTAGCATAATCATTTCCATCTAGTAAAATCAACTTTTCATAATTGTAATTACAATACTTTGTATTAAAATATATTTTATTTTCATCAAAATAAAAACTACTAGCTTTATCAAAGTTATGTGGTCTAGACACATTATTTACTAATTTACCATTTGAA